>ULMG01038544.1_pt1 | contig 13587 bp, 10 predicted proteins | sample 1951601 | NCBI WGS metagenome assembly ULMG01 (sample SAMEA4835545, study PRJEB28245) | human gut metagenome | biome: gut microbiome; material: fecal sample | place: Denmark | collected 2008
ATATTTTTATAGTATAGAAAAATTAAAAAATGATTTAAAGGAGATTGGAACTTTTGAAGGTATTGGTAAAAAATATAATGTAAATGGGAATTCCATACGAAAGTGGTGTGTGAAAAATGGTTTACCATTTCATATTAAAGAAATAAAGAATATTATAAATAATGGTAGTGTATAGTTAGTTACTTCGATAAATTAAAGATATGGTTTTTAAGTTTTTTAGATTTTTTGCTCTTAATAATTTTCTCTGTTTGTTATTTTGCCTCCTTAACTCAGTTGGTAGAGTACGATACTTGTAATATCGCTGTCATTGGTTCGAATCCAATAGGAGGCTCTAATTAAATCCTTAAATGATTCTCAAAGAATTAAATTATTTATATTGCGCTAATTGATTTTAGAGATGATAAGGTGGATTTTTTTATGGCGAAATTGGCAGCCGCACTACAACAGAGGTTGTAGGCTTGGAATATAGCGTAAGAGTTCGAATCTCTTTAAAGAAACAATTTTTAACATCTAAAATTTGCATAAGTAATAAAAATGTTGTAATTTTGTATCGTTAAAAAAGAAAAAGAGTTCTTTGACATTGTGAAAGAAGAAAAAAATGCCGATATGGTGGAATTTAGGTTAGACACGAAGGACTTTAGCATAATATGAGTGCATAGGCGAGAAATCCCTATGTAGAAGCAGGCTAATTCGGTGGAACTCCTTGTAAAGTAGCTGTGTTTATTGCTACCTACTAAACAATAATGTAGAAGGACAATGCCGAGCTAAATTGACACAAACTTGATTTATGCGATGAAATTATGGATTTGTATGGAAACGTACAAAGGGTTTCGATTCCCTTCATTAGCGAATTAGGGGAGAGTATTTATTATGGAATGAATTAGTAATACAATCCAAAGTCATAAATGTGTAGAGAACATATACCTGCGACCTAAGTTAGAAATATATTATAGAAATAAAACTGAGTTGAAATAGCACCATCCCATCAGCACTATGGTAACAGGAGTAGCGCTGTTATAAGTTGCTTATAATATTCTTGCAAGATTTCTAATATGGTTGTCACATGTTCCAGACTACAACGTTATATATTTATTAACTGGGAGTTAGGTGGTTTATAACAGGGATAGAAACACTGATAATTATGTAATGGCTATGGCAACATAGAGTAGCAGGAAAATCCTTTGGGCATTGCGCCCATCTGGGTTCGAGTCCCAGTATCGGTACAAAATTTAGTTGATAAAAGTTTCATAATTCGATATGTTTATTTATAAGGTCGAATTATGAAACACAAATGAATAAACAAAAATATCATTATTTTTATAAGATTACAAACAATATAAATAATAAGTTTTATTATGGCATACATTCAACAAATAATCTAAATGATGGCTATATGGGTTCTGGTAAACGTTTACATTATGCATATAAAAAATATGGTATTGAAAATTTTACAAAGGAAATATTAAAATTTTTTGATAGTCGTAAAGAAGCAACAGATTATGAAGCAGAAATGGTAACTGAAACATTAGTAAAAGATGAAAATTGTTATAACGTTGCTTTAGGAGGTGAAATTGTTAATACCCTTAATTGTATTGTTGTTTATGATAACCAAGAAAAATGTCTTAAAAAGGTACACCGAGATATTGTTAATGTTAATAAGGATAGATATATAAAATATAATAAAGATAGACTTCAAGTGTATGATAAAACAAAACAAAAATGGGTTAATATTATGGTTAAAGAGTATTATAATAATTTAGATAGATATTCTACATATTTTCAAAAAGATACTGTAATGATAAAAGATAAAAAAGGTAAATGTTTTAGAGTTAAAAATGATGATGAGCGATATTTGAAGGGTGAATTAATTCCAGTTGGCACAGGATATAAACATACAAAAGAAACATTACAGAAGCAAAAGGATACTTTAAAGAAAATTAATCATCAGCAAGGTGAAAAAAATTCACAATATGGTACTTGCTGGGTATATAACAAAAATGGAAACATAAAAATTAAAAAAGAAGAACTTAAAAATTATCTTAAACAAGGTTATATAAAAGGTAGAAAAAATGTTCATTCTGATACTAAAATATCTAAAATAGATATTAATAAATTTAATGATTTAATAAAAGAAAATTTTTCAATTAAAGAAATACAAAAAATAATGAATGTTAGTAAAACAACTTTATATCGTTTTAGAAAAGAAAACAATTTGCTTCCATAGCTCAAGGGTAGAGCTTTCGACTTTTAATCGAAGGATCCCAGTTCGAGTCTGGGTGGAAGCACTATAAAAATTTTTAAATAATTATACGAAAAAAGGTTTGTATTAGTAGTTTTCAAAACCTGAAACCTTGAGGCTGAAAAATATTTATTAAATAAATTAAAACAGTCAACAGACCATTGGGTAATTCCATAGGAGCGCAGTTAGTGAAAACATTTTTAATAGAGAACCAACACTTTGTAAGTTGTTTGTTGTAAAATCTAAACTGTGGAGTTGTTCACAACCTTCTTTAATATTAAATCTGTGAATATGAGGATTGATCAACCTATGAAAATGACTATTTTTACAATTGGTGAGGAAACAGCCGATTCAGTTTTTGGAAAGTAAGAGAAAAACTGACATAAATGTAAGAACTTTATCTATTGGGTTCGTAAAATTTGGAAGTGTACCCAAGTGGCTATAAGGGGGGAGACTTGAAATCTCTTAGTTCGGATGAGTAATTCGGAGCGTGGGTTCGAATCCTACCACTTCCGCATTTTTTTAGTTCGATTTGATAATTTTCCGCAAATTGCGAAGAATGTGGTTTTGAAGGTTATAATAGAAAAACTGGTAATAGTATATTACAATTTCATCATAAAGATGGTAATAGTAATAACAATAGTCCTGAAAATATCCAAGTTTTATGTCCAAATTGTCATGCAATGACAGAAAATTATATGGCTTTAAATAAAGGGCATAGTGCAAGAGATAAAAGATATAAATAAGGAGGTATGGGTGAGTGGCTTAAACCGCGTCTCTGCTAAAGACGTGAGGGTAACACCTCCGAAGGTTCGAATCCTTCTGCCTCCGCAATATAAGAACGTTGAAGAATGGAATTAAAAGAATATATTGATTTAATATATAACAATTTTAAAGATAAACAAAGTTATTATGATGACTTGACAAATGCTGAATTAACTAATGTAATTTTAATGAAAAATAAGAATTACATTAATGAATTATTATATGCTAATAAAAAGAATGTGGATATAAAACGAGATAAAATAATCGAGGAAATATTCAAAAATATTGGTATTTTAGTAAAAATTAACGATATTAATTTGGCAGAATAAAAAAATAATAGTAATTTTGTAACGTAAAAATAATAAATATTCTTGTTAAGATTTAATAGATATTTATACTATTGTCCTGTCGTATAATGGGTTATTACTCAAGTTTTTGGCACTTGCAATTTCTGTTCGAACCAGAACAGGACAACAATTTTAAAATGTTGTAAATTTTGTAACATTAAAAAAGAAAAAATATTAATATATCATTGAAATTATTTATTCTCCCTGTAGCTCAATTGGATAGAGCAACAGTCTTTGAATATAGGAGTGCATAGGCGAGAAATCCCTATGTAGAAGTACCCTAATTCGGTGGACATCCTTCTTGATTTTATAGTATGGATTTGATAGATACAGCGTACTTTCTTAAATGAGTGAATTACTTAAATGTAACGTGGTACTCAAATTGTATTATAAAAATACACTAACCAATAATGTGTAAGGACAATACCGAACTAAATTGAAACTTTAAGACTCTGTATTGTAAATATAAAACAACAGTCGCTCTGTTTGAAGAAAGCAATAATGCATTAAATTGCAAGGACGAGAGTTTTCATAAATGTGTAGAGAATATAGAGGTACAACCTAAGTTAGAAATAATACTTATAAGGTTTGAACAAATCTGAAAAAGGATATGGTGATTTTATGATTGTATCATAATATGATCGTATAAGTATTACTTGCAAGATTTCTAATATGGTTATAATATATCCCAGACTACAACATCGGAGGTTGTTCATCGTCCTTTTGGGTTGCCAAGCAACTCATAGATGGTTATGGTAACATAAAGTAGTAGGCTAAACTGTAGGTTTCGAGTTCGATTCTCGACAGGGAGACAATTCAAATTTGGGGGATTAGTTCAGTTGACTAGAACGTCTGATTTGCATTCAGAAGGTCGCAGGTTTGAGTCCCGTATCCTCCACTAATTATATAAAAATATATTGAAAAACATAATTTTATAACATTAGATGATATTTATATAAATGTACTGTTTAAGAGTAAACACAAGATTTAAATAAAATAATAATCTTAAATTTTGAAATTATGATGAAGAAGTATTTTTTAAATCCTTTGAAGAAAGCCGCTAAATGGTATTTAAAACAGTCTATAAATAATAATAATATGATGTTGCCAAGCGGAATGATACCTTATAATTATATTAAGAATAATAAATAAGGTTTAAAAGATGTAAAAAAGCGGTTGGAGATTGGTTAAAAAAACAAAAACCAATTCTCCTAAATAGATTAGGAAGTAAAAAATATGAAAAAAATTCGATAAAAATTTTGTAGATTATTAAATTTGCGGTATATTTGTATTGTAAATTATTTAAGAGAACATTGAAAATTAATTAAATATATAGCGGGGTGTAGCAGTGGTTAGCTAGCAAGTCTCATAATCTTGAAGTCGTGGTGTTCGAATCCCACCCCCGCTACTAGTACAAGATAGTGTCAGAAAGAGATACTTCGATTTTTAGCTGAGTGGTAAGGCAATTATGTTGAGCATAATGTAACGTTGGCTCGATTCCATCAAAATCAAATTTTGTAAACCTCTTTCAATTTATTCTTCTTGTTTTATTTTGAAAAAAATCAACTGTAGTGTTAGAATTGTTACTTCGAAAATGTAGGTTCGATTCCTACTTTATCCGCTAATAATTGGATAAATGGTGAAATGGCATACACGATTGTCTATAAAACAATTTTTTATAAAAATACAATTCTAAATTTTTTCTCAGTTTTTAAATATATACACGATAGTGTATAGTTAGTTACTTCGATAAATTAGCTTAGTGGATAAAGCACAAATCTTTTAATTTTGAGTTCATCGGTTCGATTCCGATATTTATCAACTTGTAATACTAACTAAATTATTCTTCGTGTTTCTTTTAATGGTAATGGATGTTTATCATCTGTTACCGTTTTTTTGTTTTATTTTATTAACATAATAAATTTGGAGATATGATAATTTTATCGCAAATAATTTTTTGCAATACACCAAATAGGTAGTATATTTGTATCAGTTGATAGAAAAAGTAGTTTTAGATTTTTAGAAAAATGAATACATCATTTAATTTTGAAGAAATAAAATATAAGAATGAATTAGTTGATACTGCTATTATTCAACTTAAAAAGGATTTTGTTGGTATTGACGAACAGATTGATGAGGTAATGAATAATGTTCGTACATGGTATCTTTATCCTCAATTACAAACTCGTCCACTTATAGTATCTATTTTCGGCTTAACTGGTACAGGTAAGACTGCTCTTGTACGTAAAATTGCCAAATATCTTAATATTGAAAAAGATTTAGTTTATTTTAATTTTGCTGAAATAGGCGAAATGCATTCTTACGAAATTGAATCTACAATTGAAGAGGAATTGGATAACGAATGTTCTAATAGAATGTTTGTTTACGATGAATTTCAATATGCCGCTACTTTGGACGAAAGTGGATGTGAAAAGGATAATAAAAGTGGTCTGAAACCGTTTTGGGAATTGATGGATAGCGGTATTTTGCATAAGCGCGAATCTTTTTGGCGTAATCGTGAGATATTTACAGTTTTAAATTATCTTGTCAAAATTAATATGGTGCATCCTATTGAATTAGTGGATGGACAATGGGTTAATTACGAAGAATGCCTTACGCAGTTTAATGACTATGATATAAATAAATTCAGGCAGTATCTTAATTTCGGTGAATTAAAAGGTAGAGGCAGAGAAAAGAAATCAAAACAGCAACCTGTAGCATTAGATATGTCTTGTGAAGAAGAAACTACGGAAGAAAATCGTTACAACTATTTCATAAAAGACAGTATGCTTTCAAGCATCATTAAATTAAATGATAAGGTGAACAATCGTATTTCTGATAGTCTTGAAATGTTCCATAAATTATGCAGGAAGTCTTATGATGAAATTATTGAGATATTATCAGAAACCTATATGGAGGTAAATAAAGGCTATGACCTTAAATTTAATGATTCTATCATATTTGTCATTGCTAATCTTGACGAAGCATATCATATGAGTTTTGATGTTAATCCTGATATGTCTCCTGACCAGTTTCATAAGATTACCAAGAAAATCAGCATAGTAGATATTAAGGAAGCCTTAAAGAAGCGTTTTAGAAATGAACAGATTGCTCGTTTAGGTAATATTCACATAATATATCCATCTTTTTCAAGCGAAACATTCCGTGGACTTATTGATATGTCTTTGAATAATTACGCAAAAGATGTAGAAAAGGAAATTGGTCTGAAATTGACTTTTGATAAATCTATTAAGAAATGTATTTATGACGAGGCAGTATTTCCTACTCATGGTACGCGCCCAGTATTTTCCACTGTACACGAGATAATCAAAGCTAAACTTCCTGAAATTGTTAAGCGTATTAATGAACAAAACGTTGATGAATTAATTGATTATGTTAATTTCTCTTTTAAGAATAAAAATACATACGTTACAGGTTTTAACGGGAATAAAGAGATAATTAAAATATCATTTAAAGAGAAGTTACGTCTTAAAAAACTACGTGAAAGTGCAAAAGATGAGGAACAGGCATTATGCGCAGTACATGAAAGTGGTCATTTTGTTGTATATGCCGCTTTAAATGATAAAATGCCAGAGAAACTTGTATCAAAGACTACTGAAACTGGTACTGGTGGATTTTTAATGGAAGATATTGATAAGAGTAAAAATATTCCATCTTTTATTGACGTACTTAATAATATTAAGGTAAGTCTTGGTGGTTATTGTGCTGAAAAAATAGTATTTGGAGAGGAACATCTTACAAGTGGTGCTTGTAATGACTTGGAAAGAGCAACGGTATTAGCAACCAGAGCCATTAGAGAATGGGGCTTCGGTAATCATCCGTATGTAACTACATATCTTTATCAATCACCTGATATTAAAACAATAGGACGACTCATCAGGGATGAAAGCGATAATGTCCCAATTAAGCAATTATTTAATAGAGCATATGAAGAAACTCTTGATTTGCTTAATAAAGCAGAATGGAGCAATATGCTTAAAGAAAGTGCTAAATATCTTAGTGTAAATAGCAGTATGCCTAAAAAGAAGATGAAAGAAATCTATAATAAAGTGCCATTGGCAGTTAAAAACAGTCATAATGACAGTTTTTATCGTGATACTTTAAGTAAATTTGTTGAGAAGTAAAGTTTGGCACGATTTTTGCACTTTATATAATAAAGAAAAATAAACTATAAAAATATAATATTAATATGAACGATATTTTTGATGAAGTATTCAATTTTATGGATAAAGAAGTTCTAAAAGAACTTTTTAAGAACGGACAGAATTATTATACTGTCGAGAATAAACGATATGAAAACGATAAACTGGTATCAGACCATAAAAAGACTTGGAAAAATAATAAACTTATCGAAGACGTAGAACGTTGCGTTAATTCTGAGAATAAATGCGTTAATTGTAATGATTGTAAGAAAGATTGCGATAACAAGTGCGAATGTAAGGTAGAAGACAAACTTCTTGCTGATAATAAATTTTTAATGAGAATTAAGAAGGAACTTGAAGATAAACTTAACGAAAAGACTGCTGCTTATGATGCCTTGAAAGCAAAATATGATGTGCAGGAAACCACAATGAAGAAACTTACGGAGAAGTTTAATGAAATGAATGATAAATTACGTAAAGTAAGTGAAATCTTTAAGTCATAAAAATTATTTATATTAAATTCATTGGCAATTATTTTTCAATGTAATTGCCAATATTTTTAGACCTATTTTTATTAAGATTAACAAAATTTAAGAATAATAATTTTGCATATTATATTATTTTAATGTAATTTTGCATCGTTTTTAAGTTTAACTAATAAATTAAATAATATTAAGAATGAGTAAAGTAATTGCAGGTTGCGACCTTGGTACTGGTAATTCTTGTGTCGCAGTAATTGAGGCTGGTAAGCCTATTGTAGTGGCAAATGCCGAGGGTAGTCGTACAACTCCGTCAGTAGTAAGTCTTAAAGATGGTGAACGTAAGGTTGGAACAACAGCGAATCGCCAACGTATAGTTCATCCTAAAGAAACTATTTACAATGTAAAACGTTTTATGGGTTGCAAATATGATGACTGCTCTGAAATTATTAATAAAGTAACTTATGATGTTAAGAATGTAAATGGTCTGCCTCGTATTACAGTAGACGGACGAGAATATTCGCCAGAGGAAATATCTTCATATATTGTACAAAAGATGAAGAAGACCGCTGAAGATTATCTTGGACAGACCGTTACTGATATGGTAATTACTTGTCCTGCTTGGTTTGATAACGCTGCTCGTGAGGCTACCAAACTTGCAGGTGAAATGTGTGGTGTTAATGTATTGCGTGTAATTAACGAACCTACAAGTGCTATTCTTGCAAGTAATCTTGCAAAGTCTGAAAAGGGTATCAAGGTAATGGTTGCTGATATTGGTCAGGGTACAACTGATTTCTCTGTATGTGATATCGAAGATGGTGTTGTTGAGGTACTTGCTTCCAAGGGTAGCACATTCCTTGGTGGTAGTGATTGGGATAACGCGATTGCTGATTATCTTGTAAAAGGGTTTAAGGAAGAAAACGGTATAGATTTGTCTAAGGACCCACAGGCTATGCAACGTATTCTTGAGGCTGCTGAAAAGGCAAAGATTGAACTTAGTTCAAGTACAACTACTGAAATTAATTTGCCTTACATTACAGTTAATACAGAAAATACGCCTCTGCATTTGATTAAGACTCTTACTAAGGCTAAGATGGAACAACTTACATCGCATCTTGTTGATGAAGTGATAAAATATGGTCATGAATCTCTTAAAGAGGCTAATATTAGTGCAAATGATTTGAATTGTATTCTTCTTGTTGGTGGACAGTCGCGTTCAAATGCGATTCAGGAAGCCCTTACAAGGGAATTTAAGGTGGAATTGAATAAGTCAGTAAATCCTGATGAAGCAGTCGCTCTTGGTGCTGCAATACAGGCAAATATCATTGTCGGTGGAGAAGGTGCAAGTGATATTCTTCTACTTGATGTTACACCTTTGACACTTGGTATTGAAACTGAAGGTGGTATACTTACACCTATCGTAGAAGCCAATACAACTATTCCTTGTAAGCGTTCACAGATATTTACGACTGCTATGGATAATCAGCCTTCGGTAACTATTTCTGTACTTCAAGGTGAACGTCCTATGGCAAAGGATAATAAAATGGTAGGTATGTTTAATCTTGATGGTATTGCTCCTGCTCGTCGTGGTATTCCTCAGATTGAGGTTACTTTTGATATTGATGCTGATGGTATCGTATCTGTAAGTGCAGTTGATAAGGCAACTGGTAAGGAACAGCATATTACAATTGAAAACAGTAATAGTCTTTCTAAGGATGAGGTTGAACGTATTAAACGTGAAGCAGAGGAACATGCTGCTGAGGATGCAAAAACTAAGGAACGTCTTGAAAACGCTAATAAGGCAGAGGGTATTATTCTTCAAACTGAGAAATTGATTGATGATTTTAAAGATAAGAATGATATCCTTACTGAGGAAGATAAAACTTATCTTAATAGCAAGATTGACGAATTAAAGAAAATGAAAGAAAATTCTAATTTCGATAATCTTGAAAATACTATCAAGGAAGTACAGACCCGTCTTTACACTATTAGCGCAAAAGCATATGGTCAGCAAAATGGAGGTACAAATACTACTGGTGGTTTTGACCCTAATATGTTTGCTAATTTTGCACAGAATTTTGGAGGTGGTAATACATCAACAAATACTACTACCGATAATACAAATAGCGAACCTGACGTTGAAGAAGTGTAATTAATCATTTCTTTAATTGAATGAATATTATTTCTTTGATAAACTATTATAACATAGTTGTCATCGAATAATATTCATTCTTTTAACGTTTTTTAGCGTATATTGCTTGGGTAGTTCAAAAATAATGACTAACTTTGCAGTGTTGAATAAAAAAGGATAAACAAAGAAAGATTATAAATGGGAAAAAAAGATTATTATAATATTCTTGGTGTAGATAGAAATGCAAGTCAAGATGAGATAAAGAAAGCCTTCCGTAAGATTAGTCTGAAATATCACCCTGACCGTTTATCTAATAAAAGTGATAAGGAAAAGAAAAAGGGTGAAGAAAAATTTAAAGCAGCTGCTGAAGCATATTCCATATTAAGTGATGAAGAAAAGAAACGTCAATATGATACCTTTGGTACTGTAGATGGTAGTTCTTTTAATTTCAATGGTAGTGATATTAATGATATAATCAATCATTTCGCACATAGGAGTGGTTTTCACGATTTCTTTAGTGATATGAATATGCAGTCAGAACCTACATATCGTGGTCAGGATAAAGAACTGAAAATTAATATTAATGTTGAAGAATTATATAAAGGTGGTAATAAAACTATTAAATACAAAATAAATAAAAAATGTCCTGATTGTAATGGTAAAGGTTCAAAAAATGGTAGGGAAATAGAATGTCCTTATTGTCATGGCAGCGGACAGATAATTCATACTGAACGTCGAGGATATGCTGTAATGCAACAAATTACAACTTGTCCTCATTGTAATGGAACGGGTGTTAATCTAACAGATTCTTGTCCTCATTGTCATGGAAGCGGTGTAATTGAAACAGAGGAAACGATGGAAATCCTCATACCTAAAATTGACCATTTTAATAAACGATATGTTAAACGTGGTATGGGTAATGCTTGTTTCAGGAATAAGGGCGAAAATGGGGATTTATATTTTAGTTTTAGACTTGATAATAGTGGCAAATATAAGATAGACGTAGATAATCCTATCAATATCATAACTGAAATAGAAATACCTGTAATTAATTGTATTACTGGTGGTGAAATTAAATTTAAATACATTGACGGTCAAGATATTTTGTTTAAAATAGCACAATGTACTAACAATGGCGATAAGTATGTAATTAAAGGTAAGGGTCTTAAAACGACATTTGGACAGACAGGAGATTTAATTATCATAGTCAAGGCTAAAATGCCGAATAAGATTTCAAAAGAAGAAACGAAATTACTTGATAAGTTGAAAAATATGGTAAATTTTAAATAAATTAAATTTAAAATCAAATAATAATGAGATATAGTGCTGGTATTATACCTTTTAGAATAAATAACACAACTAAAGAATTAGAATTCTTTTTAGGACACCCAGGTGGATATAGTTGGAAAAATAAAAATTACTGGGCTTTTATGAAAGGACATGTAGAAGAAGGTGAATCTTGGCAAGATACTGCTATAAGAGAATTTAAGGAAGAAACAGGATTACCTTTGGCTGACCTTAGAAAAGATTCACTTATATCTCTTGGTACAGTGCAACAAAATAGTGGGAAAGTAGCAGTTGCTTTCGGTTTACATTATCCAAATATTGATCCTGATACTTGTTTTTCTAATCCTATAGAAGAAGATGGAGTTACTCCTGAGATAGATTCATATAGATGGATACCTTACGATAAACTGGAAGGTGTAACGCATAAGTCACATCTTATATTCTATGAACAAATAAAAAATATGATTGGTTTGTAAAGAAACATGTTAACTTTTATTAAAGATCAAGATTTGATTTATGATACCGAAAAATACGATGTAATTTTAGTAGGTACGTCAATATATTGTGACCTTAAAAATGGATTTCAATCTAAAATGAGATATAAATATCCATTCTTACAGGAAGGTAATGACAAGACACCTTATGCTGACTTACGTAAATTAGGCACACGATTGACTTTTTACGATAATAAACCGATTATATCGTTATTATATATTGCTAAATATTGTACAAAGAAAAAACCAGGTATTCAATATGACGCATTAGAGAAATGTCTATTAGCCGCTAATGCTGAATTTGCTGGAAAAAGAGTAGCAACGACTATTGTAGGACATAGTGTATACGAAGGCGGTGGGGACAGAGATAAATGTCTTGAAATAATCGAAAAATGCACCGATAAGTTAGATTTAACAATATATGATTACTTTCAGCGTAAAAAAGATGGAGAAAAATATGAATATTTCAAGTATGTAAGGTCTTTTGCTCATAAAGACAAAGAAAAATACAAAGAACTTCTTGCAGGTGAAAGAGAAGAATTTAAGAAACGATATTTATTATAATTTTTATTAATGGCAAAAAATTTTAAAAATAAACATTTGGTTGAAGAACCACGTATAAACCAAGAATTACGATTTTATCCTGAAGTACGTCTTGTATATAAGGAAAAAACAAATGAAAAAAGCGAGAACGATTTTACTAAAGTAGTAACTATCGATGAGGCTTTTAAACTATCTCGTGAATATGAGTTGGATTTAGTTGAAATAAATGGTAAAGTAACACCTCCAATTGTAAGGCTGTGTGATTATACTAAATATTTATTTGAATTGAAGAAAGCTGCCAAACAAAAAAATAAGAATACTTGTGTTTGCAAGGAAATACAATTAAAAACTAATATTTCCTTACATGATTTGGAAATAAAGGCAAATAAAGCAAAGGAATTTCTGAATAATGGTAACAAGGTAAAAGTTGTATTGACAATGAAAGGTCGTGAACTTGGTCGAAGAGAATTATCAAAGGATTGTTTTAATAAATTTATTGAATTAACTTCTGATACTGCAATCTTTGACAGCACACCGAAAGATGAAGGTAATAAAGTAATTTGTATTTTGAAAAAACGGTAAATAAAATAAATAATGATAGTTAATTGTAAAAATCAAAACACGATACACTGTCAACGTGTAGGACTAGTTACGACATATTTCAATGATATTCGCAAATATAAGATATTATCTAAATCTGAGGAAAGAGATTTACTTATAAAAGCCCATAGTGGGGATAATAAAGCAAGAAATGAGGCTGTTACGATATTAGTTAATAGTAACCAGCGTTTTGTTGCGTCTGCTGCTATGAAATACGCTAATAGTGATAATCTTTTGGATTTGGTGAATGAGGCTAATATCGGTCTTATATGTGCAATTGATAAATTTGACCTTGATAAAAACGTAAGGCTCATTACATATGCAGCATGGTGGATACAGAAGAGCATAAACGATTATCTTACTGAATACGGCAATATCGTAACTCCTGCAAATGCGAATAAACTGAGATTTCTTACTAATAAGGTAAGGCAGGAGTTTTTTACAAAAGAGCATCGTACACCGACACTGGAAGAAGTGCAGAATATACTTCGAGATGAATATGATTTCAATGTGAATAATCTCACAGATTTGGAAGTATT
>ULMG01039724.1_pt1 | contig 13498 bp, 11 predicted proteins | sample 1951601 | NCBI WGS metagenome assembly ULMG01 (sample SAMEA4835545, study PRJEB28245) | human gut metagenome | biome: gut microbiome; material: fecal sample | place: Denmark | collected 2008
CGAGCAGTTCGTCAACCGTGATGCCGCGCATCTGTATGCCCGTCAGCAGGGCCGTCAGTTGTTCGTTGGAATATTTGCCGCAAGTTATGCCCACAAGTATATCGCGTGTCTCCTCACGTGTGAGGCTCTCATGATTGAGTATTCTTTCCAAAAGTTCTTTCATGTCTTATTATGTTTTTATTGTTTATAGGTTCAACGTTTATGTATAAAAAAAGAGGCCTGTCGCAAGAACAAGCCTCTTATGAATATCTTATATATGTTTCCACACGGCGATGTTGCTCACGACTATTTAAATCTTGAGAAACGCCACCACCATGATGTAAACATAACCTTTACCATATTTTCTGCTTTTTGTCTTATTGTTACTTGTCTGCTCCGGTCTGCATACCGCACATTCTACGGTGATGCGTAACGCCTGAAGCATTTTGTATGTTGCAAATATACACATTTTCATTAAACCTACAAACTATTTGCTACATTTTTTATTCATTTTCTTTAAATTCGTTCATATCGGATGAGGTACACATTATATAATATAAGACTGACGAAAAAACATGACACCGTAACGCACAAGCAAATGTATGAAACCGGCGGCTGTGACAAAGCGCAACGATCCTAACCCGGATTATGAGCAGAATATAAAGAATAGGCAGAAACTGAATGGCGGTTGATTGACATAAACACTGAGCCTGCAATCCAAAACAAGCGCTGTTTTCTCATGTTGGGATGAAACCAATACGGACCACTTTCAGATTATAACCTGATTCCTGTTTTTCGTCTTAGTTTCCGGTTATACCCCGAAAAATAAGCCCGTATTTGCGGACAGGCTCTCCGTCGATCGCAAATACGCGGATTATGAGAGGTTTTTATAATGTACTGAAAATCAACGATTTATATTTAAGAAAGATTCCTTTGTCCTGCAATAAGCACCATTTCGGCATGCGATTAAGCCTATATCGTGAGCTGAAATGCACCATATCAGAGGCTGATATGGGCTTAACCGGACCACGAAATGGGCATTATCATAACACAAGATGAATAATTCCGGACTACGTTATAGGGTATATGCTAAAGCCTTTCGGGCCGGAAGAGCCTTTATCATACTTGATTTAACATTCCTTTACGTCTCTTTTCCGAAATTATTTTGTCAAAATAATGTCAAGAAAAATCGTAAGTCAGTAGTCAGAGTTTTTCTCTAAAATACCGATATCAGGCATAAGGAAGAATGATTACGCGCAAATAAGAATACGTAACAGTACGGTTTATGCTTATGAAACCACCTTTGTCAACTTTAGAACAAAGCACGTATTAGGACATAAAACGGGAGTGACAATATACAGAAACGAACTGATTCCGGCCCTATAACAGCCAATTCCGGAAAGCGGAAACGAAAAAAGAACACGACAGTCATTATCAGAACAACATCAGACGACCCCAACAATGCAGACGAAAATATATTTTGGCAGTAAATGATGAAAATAAAATAGCCCGCAATTTAGCTTGATAAACATCTAAAATCAGCACAAGACAACAATGACTGAAAAAATACACCACAATGAAAAATAATAAATAAAAACATATGCCCGACATGTAATAAACATCGACTTATGCCGTTATCTGAATAAGAATAACATAAAACATTTGCCTATGAAACACTTTAACCCAGAAGAGCTGAAACCGTCGGAAATGACACTCAACATAATCCGACAGATAGCATATACCTACAGAGTGATGAAAATAAACGGACGCAACGAGGTGTATTGCCTGAACTGAAAGTAACAGACCGACATGGAAACAATAATATCGCCATCATTGCTTTCGGCCGATTTCCTCGACCTGAAAAAAGACATAGAGATGATAAACCGCAGCGAGGCCGACTGGCTCCACCTCGACATAATGGACGGAGTGTTCGTTCCGAACATCTCGTTCGGATTTCCGGTAATAGAAGCTGTGGCAAAAGCATGCAAGAAACCGCTCGACGTGCACCTGATGATAGTACATCCAGAGAACTACATAAAGCAGGTAGCTGCCACAGGAGCAATGATAATGAACGTGCACTATGAGGCATGCACCCATCTACACCGCACCATACAGGAAATCCACGCTGCCGGAATGAAGGCTGCCGTGACACTGAATCCGGCCACTCCGGTGTGCATGTTGGAGGATATAATAAACGATGTGGAGATGGTATTGCTCATGAGCGTTAATCCCGGCTTCGGAGGACAGAAGTTTATAGGCAACACTCTGAATAAAGTGAAACGGCTGAGACAGCTCATAGATAACGCCGGAAGCAAGGCGCTGATAGAGGTTGACGGCGGTGTACAGGCCGAGACTGCACCACTATTGGTAAAAGCCGGAGCAGATGTACTGGTGAGCGGAAGCTACATTTTCAAGGCTGCCGACCCCATTGCGACAATCCATTCACTGAAACACACCTTGCAGCAAGACTGACACCGTCAGGCAAGCTGCAAGGCTATATTGTTGTCCTTGGCCATACGACGCAGGTTGAGTATGGCATAACGCATGCGTCCCAACGCGGTATTGATGCTGACGTTGGTGGTCTCGGCTATCTCCTTGAAAGACATCTGCTGATAGAAACGCATGAACACAACCTCACGCTGAGGCGCAGGCAAAGTGTTGAGCAATTTGCGCACGTCGCACATGATCTGCTCATTGACAAAATAGTTCTCGATATTGCCCACCAGTATCTCATTGCCGCACATGTTGGAAAGATCGTTGTCGAGTGTCGGTTCGACTATCTTGCCCAAGCGCTGTTCGCGATACCAGTCCATTATCACGTTATGGGCAATACGCATTATCCACGCACCGAACTTGCCGCTCGTGGTGTATTTGCGTTGCTGTAGTTTGGATATGACTTTTACGAAAGTCTCCTGAAATATGTCATCAGCCGTATTACGGTCGCGAACTACAAAAAGAATATAGGAAAAAAGCTTCGACTGATTACGCGATAAGAGCAGGTCGAATGCACGATTATTCCCATCGATATATGATAAGGCCAACTCTTCGTCGGTCATATCGTGAATATTTTTCATTTTTCTTAATATTTTCTGATTCTTAAGTAAAAGTTCTATCGATAGGCAAATATTTTTAAATTCGTATCTAAAATAAACAATCGCACGGTTTAATGTTTACAAAGGTATAGACTTTTAACGTAAACGCCAAATTATTTAACAAAAAAGAGGTTGGTGCAGGATGCTACCAACCTCGAGGGACGATTTCGTAAATCTCGAAATCATAAAAATCATGTCGCAAATATAAACTATTAGTTTGACAATTCCAAATATTTTATACATAAATGTGTCTTTTTTAACATTATCGTCACAACTCCACACTTTTTCTCTACATATTGACACGCAACTCACACTAAAACAATATATTATTATCTACTTTCTTTAACCGAAATTTAATATAATATGTATTGCAACATATCTTCAAAATATCCAACTACACTTATGCAAAATTTATTATACAATCAATCGTATTTAAATGGATATTAGCTATTATAGTTTTCTAAAACCGCCACCTGCATGATAATACATACCGGACGTACAATAAAAAAGGATGCAACCTTTATAGGGTTGCATCCTTATTAAGGAAATATGTTATAAGATTATTTATTTATAAATTTCTTTCCGTTCTGAATCAGGATACCCTTAGCATTCTTGCTTACACGCTGACCTGCAAGGTTGTAAACAGGAGCATTAGAGTCAAACTTATCAGTTGTTACACTGCTTATGCCTGTAGATGTTTCATCAAGTTCGTAGAGGAAAGGCAATACGGTAGTTTCCTGTTTGTCGGTATAAACGCCAAATGTTGTAAATGTTCCATCACCCCACTGGATAAAATATCCGTTATTAGATATTTTGAAAGTACCATCAGCCTGTGCCTCAACAGTCCAAACGCTAGGCTCTGTGCCTACATTGAACGAGTTATATGTTCCGCTTTGGTACAGATATCTGTCATAGCAATCCTGTATTGTGTAACCAGAACCATTTTCTGTAAATACAAAGCTGTCATCATATGTGCTCTTGATTTTGATATCATCTGTAAGTTCATCGATCTTTCCAGAATTCAAATAGCCATAATTCTTTGTTTCATCAAGAGGATAAGCATAGTATGTCTTATTATCACGCTGTGCTACTATGAGATATTTCTTACCACTTGTTATTGTAGTTACCTTTTTGTAAGTATTATATTTGAATACCTCAATTGTGCAAGTAGCTTTTCCAGCGTAATATTCATCATTTTCTTCAGAAGTAGCTGTGATGACTGCAGTACCCAGCTCACCGCCTAATGTAATAGTTCCCTCGCTATTTACAGAAGCAACGCCTTCATTATCTGATGTAAATGTAACAGCAGCTGTAGTCGCTTTTGTAAATGTAGGAGCAGTAAATTCCGTTCCCTCTTCTATAGATATTTCGTCTTCACTGAATTTAAGATCGGCATTTTCCTTTGCGACTCCACCTGCAAGTGTTACAGTAGCACTTTTATAGCGATTCTGTGTTGCAGCACTTGGGTTTGATACATTACGTGAGGCTGTGAATATAACTTCACCTGCATCGCCGGTCCATGTAACATTATTGTCTTCATCCACGCTGATAGTTCCGACATTAGAAGAAAGCGTTCCCCAGGTGCAGGCTGAACCGTGTTCCAAAGTAATGCTTGTCATATTTCCGGCTGCAGATGTGAATGTCATTGTACATCCATCAAGTACATCTGCGCTTTTTCCACCATAGAGGCGAACTTCTCCTGCTTTGTTGTATGCAGGTGCATTGTTTGAGTTGCCTTTTGCAAATGATACAGTTATACCGTCAACTGTCTGTGGCATTTTTGTTATGTCACCTTTTGTATCACTGCCATATAGAGCGGCAAAATCAAATGTCGTCTGTGCAAATCCTACTCCACAGATTAAGGAGAGTATTGCAACTAATGATAAGCGTAAAATTTTGTTCATAATAATAAAAATTTAAGTTTGTAATACAATTAACTATAATGCAAAAATAGAGATTTTATTTGTATTTAGCAATCCTTTCCATATTAAATTATGGTTAATATCTTCTAATAATAGGGCGTAATTTATATGATATGAGTGACAAGTCACTCTTTTTTATCTTTATGATAGTCATAATATTTTATAATACCTTCTACAATAGCTTTACATTTATTGTAAATTCAAGATTACTGATATTTTTCACCTTTCATACATAAATTACATATAGCGAACAGATACAACCAAAATGGTTCGAATTATTATTAAAATGGATTTAAGAATGAATTATGAGATTAATAATAAAAAGCGAAATGCAAATATAATTATATAAAAAAGGAGGCATGTCAAATGTATATTAACATACCTCCTTGAATCTTATTCCATAAGCTTATACCATTATTATATTATGGCATATTATCAAATTGTACTTATTAAGTTCATTCCTTCTTAACTGCTTTACTCTTCACACTTGAAGTAGTTTTCTTCCTTGATGCTGTTTTTGTTGCCGTGGCTTTTGCCTCCGGAGCTTTCTTTGCATCCATCTCAGCACGGAGCTTAGCTTCTGCAGCTTCAATCTTTTCTATCTTTGTCTGCAGACGCACAATCTCCTTGTTCTTCATGTCAATCTCTTCGTCCTGATTCTTTATAGTTGTAAGAAGTGAACTGAGTTCTTCGTTGTCGATATCCTCAGGATAAAGAGAATTCACACGACTGATGAAGTCTCCCAATATGTTCATATAGTTTGTGAAAGCATCGAACGGGCTGCTGTATATTCCACGGTCAAGTCCGACATTAGATGGTTTTGTCGTCATCAATCGGAAATTGTTGGATGTCTGGAGATAATCCCAATCCTGATTTATGCGCGGATCATTGGCAATACGCACACGGTCGGCCACGCCATAAAGTTTGTGGAACACCTCGCGCTGCATCGGATTGCCAAGCCAACTGCTGACATCACGCTCCTCATCGACCCAACTCAGTGTATCCGGAACATCAAGAGTACCGACACTGTCAACAGTATCACAAATCTCTGACGGTGTTGCGAAATTGATATTGCGTGCCTTCGCACATACCGGTATGGCCTTTAGGAACTCAAGAATGTTGCTCGACAAAGGCTGAGCTATACCAAGAGCAGACAACTCCATAAACAGATTTATAATCTTATCGTTTTCATCAAAAGCAGCGATTTTGTCAACATAATGGTCTGCGAACAACGGGAATTCATCCCATTCCTTGTTGTTGAAACGTAATGAGATATCGTCGCTCAGGTTTACATCACGGAGCAAAAGCTTCAACTGGGGAGCCAGCGCGCAAGAATAGACATAATGCGGAGACTTCCATCCGAGTACATGTTTTGCTCCTTCAGTGAGCATACCCTTGAAGCCCATGTCGGCAACCTGTAATCCGATGTCGTCACTATATATGAGAGAAGAGTTGCGCAATACTTTAGGAGTCTGTCCGAAATACTCTTTCATCTTCTCGCATTGTCTTTTCACTTCAGCCTTGAAACTTTCATGGTTGATGAGCGAAGCAAGACCATGTGAGTAAGGCTCGGCAAGGAACTCCACACATCCGGTGTCATTGAGTTCCTGGAGTTTCTCTATGACCTGAGGCGCATGCATCTCAAGCTGCTCCATACCTACTCCCGAAAGCGAGAAAGCAACCTTGAAATAACCATTGTTGGCCTTAATCATCTCAAGCAGAGTATTGAGTGCCGGCATATACGAACGTTCTGCAATGTCGTTTATTCTGGACTCATTCTCATAATCATCATAATAATAATGATCTGTTCCGATATCAAAGAAACGATAACGTTTCAATTGTATCATCTGATGTATCTCGAAATATAAACAAATCGTTTTCATAGATTAAATGATTTATAGTTTTATAGTTGATGGTTTATTGTACGTTCGTATAGCTCACGGATCAAGACTCCCACTTTCTCCCATGTAATCTGATCTACCTCTTTCTTACCTTCAGTTTGCAGGTATTTGAAAAGGCTTTCGTTATGACAGATGGAATAGATGGCGTCCGCAAGCGCGTGAATATCCCAATAATCCACCTTTATGCAATTATTAAGTATCTCTGCACATCCACTCTGCTTGGATATTATTGTCGGTGTGCCACACTGCATTGCTTCAAGCGGAGAGATTCCGAACGGTTCGCTTACAGACGGCATAACGTATACATCGGAGTCTTTCAGACATTCATAGACTTCCTTACCTCGCATGAATCCCGGGAAATGGAAGCGGTCGGCTATTCCGCGCTCCGCTGCAAGGTAAATCATCGCGTTCATCATATCACCACTTCCAGCCATACAGAAACGTACGTTCCTTGAACGGTGTAACACCATATTGGCAGCCTCGACAAAATATTCAGGTCCTTTCTGCATCGTGAGACGTCCAAGGAATGTAACCACCTTCTCCTTTCCCGTATGATCAGGACGTGGAATATCCTGCAACTCCTGTCTCAATGGATATACTGCATTGTGAACGGTAAAGCATTTGCGTGGATCCTGATGGTACTGATTGATCACAGTCTGTCGTGTCAGTTCAGACACACACATTATACAGTCCGCATTATCCATACCGTCTTTCTCTATAGAATAAACAGTCGGATTGACCTTTCCACGCGAGCGGTCGAAGTCTGTAGCATGAACATGTATGCACAACGGCTTTCCACTTACATACTTGGCATTGATTCCTGCCGGATATGTAAGCCAGTCGTGAGCATGTATGATATCAAACTCCTGCTGACGCGCAACAACTCCTGCAATAATAGAGTAATTATTGATTTCCTCATGCAGATTTTGGGGATAGCCTCCGGCAAACTCCATGCATCCCAAATCGTTGACATGCATGTAATTGAAATCTGCATAAATGTGATCACGAAGTTTAAAATACAAATCAGGAGACATTATATTGCCCACCCTACTTTGTACATAATCGTAGCTGACATCACGCCAGGCAATAGGAACTGCATTCATTGCCAGTATATCGGCAGCGTGCTTACTCTCATCTCCCCACGGTTTCGGAAGACACAACGTGATGCTTACGTCGCCCTGTGCATGAAGACCTTCCGAGATACCATAATTTGCTGTGGCCAGTCCACCATATACATGAGGAGGATACTCCCATCCGAACATCAAGACTTTCATAATTATAATCCTCCTTTATTTTAATATTTATACTTTTCAAGAAACTCTAATGTACGCAATATCTCAGCCACATTGATGGCAAACGATATCGCTCCTCGTCCGTTGAAAGGAGGATTACCGTCGAACAGCTCAGGAATGGTGCCTATGCAGTGGCGAACCATCTCGTCCTCGTATCCGACCATCTGACGCTCGATGAAACTCAACCTTGTACGCTTGTACAGTCTAAGACATGCCTCCATATAGAATCCGCCAAGCCATGGCCATGCCGTTCCCTGATGGTATGCATAATCTCTTTGTGTCTGAGGTCCGACATACATCGGATTATAACCTCCGCTCTTCGGCGACAGCGAACGCAAGCCTTTAGGCGTAAGCAATTCCCTGGTACACATGTCAAGGACGCTCTTTTTCTGTGCACGGTTCAACGGAGAATACTCCAATGCCACCGCGAATATCATATTTGAACGCACACTCCAATCGACGTTAGACCCATCGACATAATCGAAAAGATATCCGTATTCATTGAGGAATGTGTCAACAAACGAATGCATGCAAAGGTCTGCCATCTTCTCAAGACGCGAAGCAGCCTCCAAATCTCCGCCTGTAGTCGCTATTGAGGCACAGAAACATAAGGCATTATACCACAATGCATTAAACTCGACAATATATCCTGTTCTTGGAACAACAGGCTTGCCGTTTGCAGTTGAGTTCATCCATGTGATGGCCTTATCATGTCCGTCACTGTATAACAATCCGTTCTCCTTAAGAATAAGATTAGGATGCTTGCCGTCAATGATATAATAAACAATGTCTTTAAGCAAAGCTCCATACATCTGGAAGCACTTCTCGCTGCCAACATGCTTATCATATTGTTGAATGGCCCACACTGCCCAAAGCAGCACATCCGGCTGGTCCATCTCATAAATCTTGACAGACAGAGGCTTGCCTTCCATAAACTCACGCAGGCCTCGTTCTGCTGTCTTCATGACAAGTTCGAAATAATCCTGCTCCTCTATAGACAGAGTGAGTCCCGGCAAAGCGATAAACGTGTCGCGCGCACGGCACTTGAACCACGGATAACCGGCAAGAATGTAGCGGTCGTCATTGCTTGTCCTGTTATGGAACTGATGAGCCGCATTTACAAGACAGTGGAAGAAATTGTCTCTCGGACTGCGCTCGTTCACCTCTTTATCAAAAAGATCCTTAAGCTCGCTTGTGTTGCTTACCGATGTTGACGCGGCGAAGACTATGCTTTCGCCCTTCTTTATGTCCATCTCGAAATATCCCGGAACATACAAATCCTCATTCGACGCATATCCACGTTCCTGCTCCTTGGGATACTCCACGTTGTGATACCAATCAGGTTGGAACACAAACTTATTGTCCTTGCTGAACTGCATGTACAGATCCGGATATCCGGCATACATACAGGTGGATATTCCATTCTCAACATTTGAGTAATCCCGTGATGCCACAGAATTCTCGTGCGTGAACTGTCTTACACTACGGAACGCGAGAAACGGCTTGAACCGCAATTTTGTATCCGAATGCGCATCCACCAGAGTATAACGTATGAGAATCCTGTCTTCGTAATGCTGGAAAACAACTTCTTTTTTCAGCAATACGCCTCCCACACGATAAAGAGTCGTCGGAACCTTGTCGCAGTCGAACTCACGAATGTATTTATGTCCTTTCGGATTGTAATTATCACCATTATACTTGTGAAGACCAAGATTAAACTCAGCCCCATGCTGTATAACGGTTGCATCCAGTGAAGACAAAAGGACATGATTATCGTCATCCAACTCAGGAACGGGAACAACTAGCAGGCCATGATACTTGCGTGTATTACAGTCAACTATTGTTGAACATGAATAAGCTCCCGAGCGATTTGTACGAAGCAACTCTCTTGAAAGAGATTCTTCCAGGTTTGTCATCAGAGCTTTTTCAAATCGCAAATAACCCATAGTTTTAAAGGTTTTTTATTAAATAATTATTATGGTTAGCTATCTTTATAGATTATATTTTAACATTCCAAAGGTAATAAAATTTGATATAATTGCAAAAAAATTACATAGTTATTTTCATAAAATAACCCCAGTTTGGTATAAAAAGGCGTATTTTTTATGGTGTAAAGTCATTTTCATGTTCTCATAAAGCCCATATTTGGACCTAAAACAGCCAATATCGGAGCATCATACGGATAATGTCACTGTTACGGAAAACTCACAACACAACAACGGAAGGAATATATGATGAGCAGGCCACAACGCTTATGATTAAAAAAGCAAAATAATCAATAACGGAAAAAACTGAAACCGAGTTCCGGTTTCGGGATGAATAGATTATTATTCAGGCTCAACAGAGATTCATTGTATATTGGTCTGTATGGAAGAATGAGGTTTCTTAAACGAATCGTCGTTGTTGTCTTCTGCCGAAATCAGACCAGTATGGAGCACTTACAGATTTTCAGAATCCTGCGTTTTTTCCGAATGAGTTTTCCGTTCTACCCCATAAAATAAGCGAGTATTTACGGACTGTGTTTCCTTCGGACGGAAATACGCGGAATATGAGAGGCTTTTATAAAATATTGAAAATCAAGGTTTTACATTTGATAGAGGTTTTTTACGTTCTACAATAAGCACCGTTTCAGCACACGATATGGCCCATATCAGGAGCTGAAAAGCACCGAATCACGCCCTAATATGAGCTTAATCGGAAGCTGAAACGGGCATTATCAGAACGCAGAATGAATTATTCCGGACTACATTCCCGGGTATATGAAAAGACGGTAACAGCAGAAAGAGCCTTTATCATACCGGATTTGACATCGTCCTACATCTATTTTCCGATTTTATTTTGTCAAAATACCGTCAAGAAAAATTGTAAGCTCGTCTCTCGGGTTTTCTAAAAAAGATTGTATAAATATATGAGGAAAAGCCCGGAAAACATTTATCGGATGAGTCGGAAACACGCATCTATTTCACAGTGACGATACGTCTGTTGCAGCAGCACGGATTTATTGTTGTCGCAACACGAATTTATTATTGCGTGAGGCTCGTAATGTCATTATCCACACTATCCCACGCTGTCAGGGAGTTTTCAGACATTATGTTATAACTCACGAATAAACTGTTATAACTAATGGATAAAAAACCATCCCCGCTTAAATATGCCGGACTCTTATTCCGGTATAATGAAATTGATGACTTCCTGCTCTACCGTTATATTAAACGGTCCGACAGGAGTATGCATCAGCCGTCCGTCTATTCCTACAGGCGCCTTTGGAGCTTCCAGCACCTCTATTTTTTGTGTACGATACGGATGCACGCTCTTATGATTAAGGAACTTTCCCTTAAGAAACATATATATGCCTTCAAATAGCTGAGTCATCTCCGGATGATAAACCACCGACACGTCAAGCTGACCATTATATGGAACAGCATTCGGCGTCTGGCCGTAACCGGAAGCATTTCCGACACATACGGTCATGATATTACGCTTCAGTACATCTGTATTAATCTTAAGGTGCATCTGATATTCCATGCGCTGGAATATCATCAGTATGAACGACGATATATACGACAGCGTGCGTGAGCCGAAGAAATGGCGTGTCTGACGCTTAATATTCATCACGGAAGCAATGAAACCTATGTTCACGCAATTCAGGAAATATCTTCTACAGGCCTCACCTTTTTTATTCTTGTATCTCACACATCCCAAATCAATCTTTCTCACACGATGACCTTTCAGTGAGGCGACAGCCTTTTCGGGCTCACTTTCCCGCAGTCCCCAGAAATGAGCAAAATCATTAATAATACCATTGGGTATGACTCCAATAGATATTTCGTCACGCACTTTGGCTTCCACCTGCATAAGACAGTTCACGGCATCGTTCAGAGCAGAATCACCTCCGACAATAACAATAGTCTTATATCCGTTGTTTATCATCATCCGGACGAGTCTTTCTACTCCCGACATGCTTTCACTCTGTACGAAATCATAATCAATGCCGGCATCGCGCAAACACTTCTCTATCTTGCTCCAGCGCTTGCTCTTATGCCTTTTGTCATCATGTTTCGGACAATAAAGAATGCCCCACCGCTTGTCATTATCCATGTCGTTATCGTTATTAAGTAACAATTAGTTTTTTGATTTGCTCTAATTTATCTGCCATAGGCAAATGCCAGTCTATCCAGTTTATGGTAAAGCCGCGGCGCTCCATGCCACGAAACCACGTCATCTGCCGTTTGGCGAACTGATGTATTGCAATCTCCAGACTGCAGAACATCTCGTCGCGCGAGAGCTTGCCGATCACATACTCGGTGACAAACTTATATTCCAGTCCATAATAAATAAGACTTTCGGCACTTAAGCCACTGTCTATAAGTCCTTTCACCTCTTCCACCAGTCCATGCTGCAAACGCTCTTTCAGACGTTCGGTTATTCTTTTCCTGCGACTGTCACGGTCGATATCCACACCTATTATTACCGATTCCACAGGGGGGAACTGTCTGTTCTGTGCCGGATGTTGCAGATTATACATTTCTATTTCTATAGCCCTTATGGCTCTTTGCGCAGTATCCACATCCGAACGGTTATGCATATTGGAATTATTGCGCGCCTTAAGATCTATCAATATTTCCGTAAGCTCATCAAGCGTTTTACATGAAAGGCTCTGACGCAATTCCGGATTCTGGGGAACCGTTGACAACGAATATCCTTTCAGCACGCTTTCAATATAAAGTCCGGAACCTCCACACAATATCGGGCGGACATTCCGTTGCATAAGCTCCGAATAAACTTTATGAAAATCGCGCTGGTATTCGTATATGTTATATTTGTCTCCAGGCTCTGCTATATCTATAAGATGATAGCCTATCTTATGCCCATTTACAGAATAATCGTCAAGATCCTTACCCGTGCCAATGGTCATGCCACGATAGACTTGACGCGAATCGGCACTGATAATCTCTCCACCGATCTCATAAGCAAAAGCTGCGGCAAGAGACGTCTTTCCACTTGCAGTGGGCCCAAGTATGGTTATCATTTTAGACATCTGCCGACAAAAATAATAAAAAAAAGCCGTCCGACAATGCGGACGGCCTGTTTTTTATCATTTACTGACAGCGGTTGTACGTCAGATTCATTTACAAACGGATGTGTAAACTCTAAAAAATCTGACTCCCGTCTATCAAGAAATAATTATCCGTTAACCTTCTTCATGTGAGCGATGAGTTCGAGAACCTTGTTAGAGTAACCGATCTCATTGTCATACCAAGAAACAACCTTAACGAATGTGTCTGTCAAATAAACACCTGCGTTAGCGTCGA
>ULMG01042996.1_pt1 | contig 13472 bp, 13 predicted proteins | sample 1951601 | NCBI WGS metagenome assembly ULMG01 (sample SAMEA4835545, study PRJEB28245) | human gut metagenome | biome: gut microbiome; material: fecal sample | place: Denmark | collected 2008
ACATACTACTATAACACTCAGATATTAAAGTAGTAGCAGGTAATGCTGGCGCTGTTTTTAATGAACTGCAACCATAAAACATATAATAATAACAACGATTTGCCAAACTATTTGCAGGTAGTACAGGTGCTGTTGTTAAATTTTTACAACGATTGAACATACTGAAGTAACAAGAGTCTGCAAGTGTTGTTGCAGGTAATTCAGGTGCTGTTGTTAAACTTGTGCAGCTATAGAACATATGGCGGTAGCAATCCCTTACTAATGTTGTCGCAGGCAATTCAGGCGCTGTTGTTAAACTTGTGCAGTTATAGAACATATGGCGGTAGCAATAGTCCGCAAGTGTTGTTGCAGGAAGTTTAGGTGCTGTTGTTAAACTTGTGCAACCATAGAACATAGTGTCGTAGCAACTAGTTGCTAATGTTGTAGCAGGAAGTGCTGGTGCTGTTGTTAAATTTTTACAACCATTGAACATACTGAAGTAACAAGAGTCTGCAAGTGTTGTTGCAGGTAATTCAGGTGCTGTTGTTAAACTTGTGCAACCATAGAACATAGTGTCGTAGCAAGAGTTTGCTAATGTTGTAGCAGGTAAGAAATTACTATCTACATTTACTATATTTGTACAATTACCAAACAATTTATAAAATGCATAATTCTTGCCACTCAAACTATAATTATCAGCAGCATTATCACCAAATAGCATTGACATGCAATTACCTTTAAGGTTGCATTTTTTACTTATTGTAAATGCTCCTATACCGTTTGATGAACTCGGTGTAAATTCTCCTCTAAAACTTAAAGTTTGCCCAGCACTAATAGATTGCGATTCAGAAAAAGCTTTCAATTTTAGCCATCCTTTACCATCTATTCCATATTCAATATCATTTGTAAAAGTAACTGTAAGGTTATCTTCAAGAGCCTCAATAGTCAAATAGTTATTGAAGTCAAAAGTTTCTGTGAAACCTTTATATATTGTAAACCTTCGTCTCATACTTAATCCAGCTGTAATGTATATGTATTATCACTAATAATTATATTAGACGGAATTACACCGATAAAAACAAAGCCACCTATAAATATTTTATTATTACTAATTGTGGCTTTATTGGTGTTATATTTACTATTGACCCAATCTTCCCAAGTCATTCCTTGTTCTGCTTGATAAGGGCCATAACGTGAATCATTTGTGTAAAAAAATATCAAACTAATATTATTAAACTCTAACACACTCGCCAATCCCCGTAAGACACTTACTTGGTAAATCATATTCGCTTTAATAGTAGGGACATTATCATTCGCCCACTTTATATCATCAGGAAGAGTCAATGAAGTAGCAGTTGGACCGCTTGTGAATTGGAAAAGATACTCATTCGCCACGCCACTTATCCCACTACCAAAATTCAATGTTAAAGATGTAACCTCATCCCAAACATGGAATGTATTAGGAGTAAGAGTGAAAGTAGTATCACCCGTTCCATGATTCACCTCAGGATAAGCTCCACCGCTACTGGTAATAGTAATATCTCCGCTACCTAAGACACTCTCTCCATTGATAGTCTTGATATTCGTTCCACTAACGAGTTTATCCTGCTTTCCACTGATATCCTGATGTGAAGTAATAACCGTTCCTAGGTCTACTACGCCATTTGATGGATTCTTAGTAGTTCCGTTAATCTTAACTCCTGTTACCGTTCCTTTATAATTAGCAGCATTATTTCTAATTGTATCAATATCAGAAATAATATCTTGTTTTTGAGCAAGTTCGTCTTTAGTTGCAAGCTCACTTAACTGTTTCTGATAATATTTATCATCCTTAAATTCAGCTATTGCTTCTTCAGAGTTCTTAATATAAATTGTTTCACCGCTTGCTGCATAATTAATTGCCAACTCTCCATCCATTATGTCACTAGGCAACGGCTTTTTATCACGAACATCTGTATGCAAATGTAATACAATCTTTCTTCCCATATATAATATATAATATTTTATTTATAAATAGTCAAGAGGGATAAAAAATTTTATTTTTAATTGCTTTTGCGAAAAGAAAATTGTATTTTTTACCTTGCGCTGTTGACAGCGCCACTTGATGTAACAAGTGTGGTTAATAAGTATAACTTGTTAGCAAATACATGTTCTTAAAATTGATTAAGAACCCCACTAATTCATTCGTGGGAGTGTATCAGGCTTTATGTTACTGTTTTTTCTATTTCTTAATATGTCTAATCAATACCTGGTATCCATTCTGTCAACGGAATACAGTTTGATGTCTGATGGCTATAATCTGATTCACCAAAATAAATGTATATTAATTTTAGATAATCTTTGTTATATGTTTTACAGAATTTTAAAAGGCTTTTAATATCTTCTTCGTCAGAATCAAAAACATCAATCCTTTTTATATATTTTGCCAAATCAGTAATTTCATATATTAAATCGTTATATGATTCTAGTGATTCTTCTGCTTGGCTGTAATATTCTATATCACGCCATTGATTATTCCATTCAGAATCATTTCTTAATTTCATGTGAGCATCTTTTGCTGATGAGCCTTGAAATTGGCTTTTTAATCTTTTTGGAGAATAATATTCAAATGGATATATCTTACTAATGCTATGTAATGAATTTAATTTTTTCATATCAAATTCAATTCTAACGCCACATCTTGAAGGATAAGCAAAGCCCTCATAAAATGATTTGTGCCTCGTTAATGACATAAAATTATTGCCATTTCTCATGTAACGCTGCTTATCATTTAAAACAAATTTGTTATATTTTATAATATCTAAAAGCGAAGAGAAATGCGTAAAATGATATAATGTATCATAGTTAGTGCCTTCTAAAATTTGTTGAACAGCACTAACTACCATTTCTTTAATGTCTTGCTCTGTTAATTGTATTTTATTCATATCTTTCTGTGACATCACTAACAACAGTAAATCTTAAAGCATTTTTGAAATATTTAACTTCTCTTCCTTGATTTACCTTTATATCAATGTAATATTCATTTGGGATTAAATCTTCTGTATGAACAATAAAGAAATTGTTCAAGAATCCTTTTTCCACAGGATGATAATCAATAACGGTTATTTCTCTTGTTGCATCTTTTACATATAATCTAAATTCAGCACCATTAACCAATTCTTTCTTATCGCTTGTATATTTTTTCCTGAAGTCAACCTCAACTTCCCTTACTTCTCCCCTGTTTAATTTTTCAGCATCGTTAATACCAGATAAACAAGGAACAAGACTATTTTTATCAGAAGAGCCGCCACCCAATTTTATAAAATTTGACGCGGGCTTGACTTCAAACTCCATTTCAACATCATCAAAAATTTCGCCATTTAAAGCCAAATTAGACCAATTATCGTATCCAATGGTTCCACTCTCCATAATATCTTTTGAAGCCTTAATTTCGGCATAATAAACGCCTTTTGTTGCTTGTTTTACTTCATACGATGAGTCATTAATGTCACAATGTGGAAGTTCATCAAGATTTGTTGGAATGCCGTCAACAAGAGAATAAAAATATAGCCTATTTGTCTTACCAACTGAGAAATTTTCTCTGTCATCAGAAATATATTCCTTATATTCTACCTCAATATATGGATGGAAAAAAGTATTTGTTTTGTCTGTAAAGAATCCAACATATTGTTGATTTACAGTTTTCATTTGCTCATACATTGGGGCAAACATAATACCAATTCCATAGTTAGGCGCACCATTAATAATGTCAATGACATAATCAGTAATGTTCATGTCCATGTTTTCATTTCCAAATTCAAATCGTTGCTTGTCTATAATAATAGATTTTTCACCGTTTTCAAATTTAGCCAATTCATTTTTAATAAATTCAGTTGAATAAACACCACCGTCAAGATGAATTCTTTTCTTTTCACCATCTTCAATAATCCAAATATTTCCGTTATCAATATCAATGTTTAAATTTGGCTTTGTATAATCTATTTTGTCCGTATCAACTGGCCAAACATATCCATCTCTCGCAAAAAACCAAGAAACTCCGTGATTTGACTTTGAACGGCTATTTTCAATCCAAAAATCTTCTTCATAATCATATCCACGTCCTTCATCAAATATTTGTGGCAATCTGAAAGCAATTAGCTCAAAAGATGCAGCCCTCTTTGCTTTTTTATCTCCATTTCTCAATATACTTTTTTCATAAGGAAGCCCATCAACCGAAAAACAGTTTGTCATTTTTAAATGACAGCATAATTTGCTAATATCAGCAAATGTTTTATCTTCCACTAAATCAATAATTTGTTTTTCATCAAAGCGTAAAACACCCCTCGTAATGCCATTACCATAATTGATTTCCATGATTGGATTAAGGCTTGTGTTTTCAAAAGAGCCTTTTACAATGGTTGCAACGCTATCTATAAAAAAATGTCTTATCATATTAAAATTATTTTGGTCATTTATAAATAGTTATGTTTTTGGTAATAGTTTTATTATTTTTCAATGAAAATATTCTATAACTTTATACTATTTATTAGTAGTTAAACGAAAAATTATTTTTCTGGCCAGAAATAGAAACAACTATAGAAAAATAATATATTAATTTTAACTTTATGAGTAAAAAAAAGAATGCTTCTTCTGCTTCCTCCAAAGTTGCAGAAACAGGTGTTGCAATTAATTACAGGGTCAATCTTAAGTGCAAAAATGCTAAACAGAAAGAACTTGTAAAGTCTATTCATGAGAACGACATAATCTTTGTCGAAGGGGTTTTTGGAGTCGGTAAGACGTTCGTTATAAACTCCGTTGCTCTTGAAATGCTAAAAGAGCCAAATAACGGGATTGATAAAATAATTCTAATAGTCCCAACATGTTCATGTAGTGCAACAATGGAATTAGGGCACCTACCAGGTAGCCTTGATGAAAAGTTATATAATTTTGCTCTCAATGAAATGGATAGCCTAAGGAAAATTTTAAAGAAAAGTGGAAATGTTGAACCTGACAAGATAATAGATAGTTTGGTTAAGAACGAGAAAATAGATGTCAAGCCAATATCTTTCTTGAGAGGAGCATCAATTGAAAACGCATTCATTTGCGTGTCAGAAGCTGAGGAATTTACTAAAGAAGACTTATTTTTAATAATGTCACGTTTTGAAAGTGGAAAGATGGTAATATCTGGAGACCCATTGCAAGCAAGTAGAAACCAAGTTCGTAATGGGAATAGCGGACTTTTGCATGCGATGGAAAAATTAACTGATATAAATGGAGTGGGAACTGTTAAATTCACTGAAGACGATATTGTTAGGAACGAAATCTTATATAGTATTTATAAAAAATGGAATAGTTAAAAAAGCCCAAGTCATAAATTGCTATGGCCACAAGGTTATGTGCAAGCCTCCTATTTAAATAGGGGGCTTGACTTTTTTAAATTTTTTACTATATTTTAGTAAAAAATTAAATTATGGCAAGAAAAATTAATAGTGAACAGACTGTTGATAACGATAGTTTCAAATTAAAGGTTGGGACAACTGATAAAAAAAATCCAAAAACAATTTACATTGACTGTGGCTTTTTCATTGAGCCAAAAGAAGAAAAAGACGAATACACAGAAGATATTAAAAATATAGAGGATGAGGCAAAAAGGTTAGCAAAAAAAATATCAAATGCAATGAAACCTAATGCAGAAGGCGAAAGAATATTTAAAAAAGATTTTATTTTCGTCTTTGAAGTTGCCGAAACAAGGGCGTCTTACGGTAAAAAATCTTATGCATCAATTCAATTGCATTTAAAGCAAGAAGATGACATGCTTAATTTTAATGAGATAACGCACTATACCAAATGTTTAGCGGAATTTTTTGCGAAAACATTGAAAGGGTATATTGAAGATATTGGTTTTGAGGTGACTAAAACAAAAAAATAAACTATTTATATGAAAATAGTTTGATATATGATGGAGTTCATAATAAAAAAAGGAAGCGTAAACCCCGTTCTCAGGATGGAATTAATAAAAGACGGAAGATATGATTTTAAAAAATCAATGATAGACAATGCTATTCAAGATAGTGTTGTTAAATTCTATATGAAAGATGTAGAAACAGGTTTGCTTAAAGTTGCAAAGGCTGATGCCGACATCGTTCTTGCACAAGAAGAAGGATGTGAGGAAAAATACATTCTTCAATATAAATGGAAAGAAAGGGATACCAAAAAAGAAGGAACATATGAAGGATGGTTTGAAATAGATTTCAATGGCAACTTAAAGGAAGAAGGGGTTGACTATCCAAGTGGAAAAATGATAGTACCAATTCAAGAAAAATTACAAATAGTAATACTTGATTAAACATACTAAAATCTACACTAACGATGTAAAAAGTCCATTGCAGTATAATTTTTGTATATTTCAAATTATTTATAGAAAAAATAAAGGATTGCAAACAAATAAAAACATGAAACAAACAGTTAAATTGAATGAATCTCAGTTAAGGAAAATTGTTGCTGAGAGTGTGAAGAAGGTGTTGAAGGAGACAAGAATTCTTAAAGAGCACGAAGACGATTGGTTTGATGAAAGTGACACAGCTTACATTGGACGCACTTCAGCATATTATGAAGATGATGATTCATCTATGTATGCGCCAGATTATTGGACTTATAGTACAGAACCAAATGACAGAGAATTCGCTGGAGAAGTATATGAACTCAACAACGATGGTAAACAAGAATTAAATTATTGGCTAAGATGCCAAAGGTTTAATGAGTATCAGAGAGCACACGCTTTTGCACCAAGAAATGAATCTCCTGAGCAAGAATGGAATTTGTTAACAAAACAGTATGGTCGTAGAATTCGTTAATGTTTAACTTTAATATAAAAAATCTCAGTTAAGAAAAATTGTATAAGAAATAACAGTTAAAGCCGTAGATTTGAATTCTACGGCTTTTCTTATAACCTATCTTGTACAGATGGTATATAATTCCTTTTATTTTGATAGTATTGGAAACATTCTTATAATACGATTTCTAATAGAGTTTATATTACTTTCATAATTTTTTGCAGATGCGTATCTATGATTGTTTTTGTTGGTAAAATTACCAGGCGACAACATGTCTTCAATACTTCTATCCCTTAAATAATCATTTTGAACAATTTTAATATATGGTGCTATTGAATCATCTTGTGTTGGATAAATAGATGCGTTTTTCCCATTATCATATGAGCCAATAGAAAACACACTGTTTGTTTTTTGCGCTCTTGGCATTAATCCAAAACAACTCTCCATATGTGCTTGTGCCATTAACAAAGGTAAATCAAATCCAGTTTCATCACAACTAGCGACAATTTTTTCTGGTGAAATTTTAATGTTTTCTGGGTTGAGATTCACATTTTTTGCAGCATATGCCATATACTCTTTTACGGCTTCAACTTTTTTATTAAAAATAGAATCTGCTTGTGCTTTTTCTAAAGATATTATATTATCTCCGTTTTCTCCACCACGAATATTTTCAATTTGATTTCTAAGATGCTCTTTTTGAAAATCACTAACAGGTAGCCTATTAATAGTAACAAGTGCCAATGGCAATGAAATAGCGCCAGCAATAACTGCTGCCTTCAATTTTTTAGCCATTTTTTCAATAGATGCATCTTCCATAAGCGATTCGCACATCACTTCTATTAATGCATCTTCTTTAATTAGTTGAAGTTGGCTTTCTGTTAATATTACTTTCATTATTCAAAAACTTCGCTTAATTCGATTAATTTACAAACATCTTCATAAACAGTCTCTTTTGAATATTCTTTCTTTGAAACTTGTTCTAAGATGGTAGAAACCTTCTTTGATGATTTGCTATCACCCTCACTGTCAAATTTATCTTTACTTAGTTTTATTTTATCTTCACAAAGTTTCTTATACTTGTCAAATACTAATTTTGAATCATTGCTTTCAGCCATTTCTTTAACAATGGCTTTTTCTTTTTCATCTAATTCATTTTCGTATTTTTCATTAAATAACCTTACCGAATCAGCAAGTTTCTCATCTGCCTTACTTTCAAACAAGGATTCCTTTTCATCGTTTGACTCTATTTTCTCACGTAAGACTTTAACGGCTTCACTATATTCATAAATGTTCTTTTCAGATTTTTTATTTTCTGTAATGTACTTAACAGCACTATAAAGTTTTCCATCCTTTTTAGGGAGCAAAGCATCTGCCTTATCAAATACTTTAGTGTATCCTTCAGCAACAACGGCTCCAAGTTTCTTAAGCCCCTCGTCTAGTTTAGCAGTATTAATATTCCAATCCTTAGAAACAACTGAATTTACAAAGAAATCAATATCTGAATTCTTATTCGCTTTTCTAATGTTTTCATAGAGATTGTGCAATTTTAAAAGTTCCTTATTCTCTTTAATAGTATTTTTGTATTTCTTGATAGTTTCTTTTCCATTTGAACTCATCCATAATGAAGGGGCAATGTTTTCAAAACTTTCTTTTAAATAGCCAAAATCTTGCTTTGAAATATCCATCGCTTTACTAACTACTGTTAGAACTTGCTTTCTTGCATCGCATTCCTCATTTATTTTAGTTCTGAACTCTTCAAGTTCTGCAATTGTTTTTATTTTGTTAATATCTACGTTCATCTTATTAATATTTTCTTATAAATAGTTATTCGTTAGATAAAAGTTCATTATCAAGGTCAGATTCTGTAATAGAAGTTGAAGGAGAAGTTATCATTTCATCATCGTTATCTTCCACGGTTTTGGAAAAATCTGGATTTGAATTTTCTTCCAAAATAGCATCAATCTTATTAAATAAATTACCTATCTGCTCATTTATAGTAGTTACTTTTCCTTCAATATTTGCTAACTCTTCCTCATTTCCGTTATCCCTTCTTTCGAGTTCAGACAAAAGGTCAAAATATCTTTGCGTAAAAGATTTAGCACTATTAAAGAATTTGCTTCTTGCCTCATTAAGCAAAGGCTTATTCTTATCTTTTGATTCATTAGGTTTTCCTGCATCAAGGTTAGGGGCGTTTGACATGTCGGTGGTTGCCTCTGTTCCATTAATGTCTCCCATAGAGCCACCCATATCTCCGCCGCCTTCCAATGAGTCAAAGGTTAGAGCACCACCATCGAAGCCTCCACCGCCTCCACCGATAGCACCACCGCCACTCATGCCCATGCCCATATCATTCTCATTACCCATTCCTGGTTGCTGAGCAGAAGCATTAGGGTCATTCATAGCATCGTAATCGCCATAAATGTTATCAACAGCGTCAAACATGCCTGTTTTCTTAATAATTGCAGCAGTGTTTGCAAGTTCAGCAGCCATAGCCTTTTCTAGACGTATTTCATTAAGCATATCTTTTATCTCGCTATCAGTGAACTTCATAATTTTCTTCAAAACCATGTGAAGAGACATCAATGGCATACCAATACCAGGGTCTGCCAATGCCTGCGTTGCTGTGTTAACTCTCTTTGTTAAATCCTCCAATTCAAGAGCCTCAATTTGTGCTGACGGGTTGTTTAATGAAAGAGTAAAATTCATTATATCATCATCAAGCCCAAGCAAATGAAGATGAATCATAGCAATCTTGTTAAGCTCCAAAAGCAAGAATTGCTGTAAAGTGTTAACCATTCTTGCAAAACGAACATCAAGTAAAGAAAGATTTTGTCCCTTTCCCTGTGCCTCTTGGAAATTCAAGAATTGTTTTGGAACTCTCAAGGCTGAAAAAACTTTGTTCTGCATATAGTTAATATCGTCCATTGAGGTTGGATTTTGTGCTGAAGCCAAGTTTTCAATAGGAGTTGGAGCAGAAGGGTCTCTAACTGGGATGAAATAATCACTTGATACGTCAAGGAAATTTTTTCTTAAATCAATTTGGCCAGTAAGAGGGTCAATAACAGGTGTTCTCTTAAAATTATCTGCAACCTGTTGGATAAATGCAGGTACATCTTGGTCATCAATAGAACCAACATAAATTTTGAAAACACGTCTTTCAATTGATTTATCAAGCCTATATATGAGCATTGCATCTTCCATCATACTCCACATTCTCCAAGCACGTCTTGCTTTATGAAGGTGACTCACACCATAAGGCAAAAAGAAAGAATCTTTAAGTAATCTAAAGTGTGCCATTTGCCAATCTTCGTATGGCGTTGATTCATTATGCCCAACCCATATAAACCTTGTTTTATCGGGCCTAATATCAGATGCATTAATTGGAATTGCGCCTGCTGATGAAGAAGTTGTGTATCCATTTTCAACCCTATCAATTTCATAAACTGGGAGTTGCTTCCATCCTAAAATACCATTTTCTTCATCAATATTTAATAGCATAAATTGATTACCGTATTTCAATGTTGCTCTTGCAATCATAGGCAAGTCTGTATGGATATGCAACCTGTTTACAAACAAATCTTCAAGAATTGCTTTAACTCTTTTTGATTTCGAATATACATTAAGCATTTTACCGTTACTTTTTAGGCTACATGCTTCTTCTGAAAGAATATCAAGAGCAGCACCAATTTCAGGCATGCCATCCATTAAGTCAGCATCCCTATACATCAATTTAACGGCATTTAAACCTGCAAGGCTTTCAATAGAATTATCAACGCCAGCCTTTACCCATTGATAAGAAAGCAATTTCTGTTGTTTATATTGATTTAATTTTCTTTCGTAATCATTTCTATCTTTTGTTGAATATAGAACCTGGTTACTTGCCACAGAATCAAATGTTGGAGGCAACTTTGTCATTATTGGAGAAACACTGTTTCTTCCGCTAAAAATAGTGCCTAATCTTTGAAATATTGTTTGACTTGTATTTGCCATATTTTATATAATTTACCAATTTAAATGTAGTGTATTTTACTAAATTGTAAACACTTGTTATATAATATAAATAGTTTATTCTTCGCTAATTATCTAAATTCTTGTTTTTTTCGATTTTTGTTTGTATATTTACCAGAAAATAATAGAATAAAAATTAATAAAATGTTAGGATTAGGACAAGCAACAAAAAAAACTACAAGCACAACTTATACAACTCCTTCTGAACAAGGAGATTTTAACTCACTGGTTGAAAAATATATGCTATTAGACAAAAAAACATTGGCTGAATTGTTGGCTTTGAAAGAATTTCAAAAGGATAATACATATTCTACTTATCCATATGTTCCACCACAAGGCCCTTGGGTAACTTATTGTACGCATTGTACAAATACGTTCCACGATTGTATAAATTGTCCTCAGCGCACAACGAACATTAAATTTACCACAACAAGCACAACTGCTAATGAGCAATAAATGAGCCGTAGAAAACTCTACGGCTTATTTGCTAATATCTCATTTTCCCAAATATCTTTATAGCATTCAAAGCATCCTTTTCCTAATAAATGGTCATATACAGATTGAAAAAATAATCCATGTTTAGGGCAAAAAATTGGTATGTTATTAAACGGATACAGTTCTATATCTGGTACATTTTTATAATCATATTTGTTACCATATATTTGTTTTGATTGTTCTATAAAATTATCTCTACTCATATGTCAATTCTCTCCATTTTTTACTTAAATCAATGAAATTTGAACATTTATATTTTCTTAAAATATATGCACCCAATCTCATAATTCTATTAGAGTCATCATTATTTGGTATTTCTGTGTTTAGTTTCCTAATAGGGGCGTTAATTGTACTAGACAATAAGTAACAACTTTCCTCAAATGAATTTCCCCACTTATGATTTAGTTTATCAATAACGGGTTTTATATATTTTTCAAGTCCAAATTTTTTCAAAGTTACAGCAATTAACTTGTATGATTCTTGTTCTCTATTATAAATTTTACCTAAACTTAAAACATTCATTAATTCACACAAAATTGCAATATATGTATCTGTGTTTTGCAAAGATTTTGAAACTTGATATCTTTCTTGGTCTTTATATGTTTTTTCATTTGATGAATAAAAATCTTCCTTATACATCTGAACAATTTCATCATTAATCGTATTATCTGTCATGTTGTTAAATTGTTTTAAATTGTTGTAAACATAAACAGGTAACTTATGCCTTAATGATAACATGTATATTAAGATTGCTTTTTCTTTTTCAACACTTATTGCTTGATTTATATTATCAATACACTGTTGTACTTTTGTTTGCGATAATCTATCTTCTCTTGGGTCAATATAAACATCAATTCTTGTTATGTATTTTGATGCGTTTGGAATGTTTGGTTCATATGAAAATATTCTATCCTCCATTTCAAAGTTGTAGTGCGTCTGTCTTGCTCTTCCAAACCCTTTACCATAGGTTGAATCATACTCTGGATTATAATAACTTTGTTTACCCATAGATGCCCCCCAATAGTCAATAGGTTTTCCTGAATATTTTTCCATTATTTTTTTACCATCAAGTTGTATTCTGGCACAACTACCTAAATGGCCAGCATAACCAAGTTCTTTATTTCTGCTTCTTTGTGTTGATAAATAAAACAATTTCTTATTGTCATAAGTATCTGATTTGTTTGATGACATTGTTAGATTAAAAGAATTTAGTTTTAAAATATCAATACAGGATTGTAATGAAGTAAAATGATATGTTATATTACTAATACCTTCTGAAAGTATTTTTTTAACACATTCAGAAACCATTTGTTTAATATCATTTAAATCAATTTTTATTGATTCATATGTGTTTTGTCTTAACCTTCCACTATTAAAATAATCATATATGTCTTGCATCACCTCATATATCTCACAACTATTATATTTTTTTTCCTGAAGACCATTTTCTTGTAAATAGTCAAGATAATAATCTTCATCAAAATTCAATTGGCATTGAATTGCGCCTATTTCACTTATATCAAATTTCATCATTTAAATTACATAAATTCCCAATGGGGTTTGTTTTAATATATTACTTGTTGATTCAAGTATCTTTGCCTGTTCTTCAAGTATTGCAGATGGCTTCATTCTTTGTAATCTTTCTGTTAACTCTTTCATTGTGTTATCCCATTCTGTTCTTCCTTGCTCATTTAACATTTGATAATCCATTGTTGCTTCTGCCTGTGGTATATTAACTTTTCCACTAAACTTACCTCTAACAAGTCCAAGAGTTTGTTTTGCTTTTGCAATAAGTAACTGACGGATAATTGTTTTTGTTGGGTCGTTTAAGAAAGCGTAGTCAATATTTGAGAGTTGTACTCTATCAGGCGTTAAAATAACATCACCAGCATTTGCTCTTGCACATTCATCTTCTTCTTCAGGAGTTGCTGTGTCATAATATGTGTACCATACCTCACAGCCAACAAGCCCAAGCATACTGCCAACGCCACCCATATAGTTAAACGACAATCTACTACCAGGTGTGCTCATTAAGTGAATTAAGTGCGTACCATTAGGACCAGCGGTTACTTTGTATGTTAAATCGCTTCTAAGCAATCTATTCTTATATTGAAGGTCTGTCGCAAGATAAGCAATGTCAGAAGCAGGGGCTGTGAAGAAGCCGCCAACAGGTCCATA
>ULMG01032701.1_pt1 | contig 13371 bp, 14 predicted proteins | sample 1951601 | NCBI WGS metagenome assembly ULMG01 (sample SAMEA4835545, study PRJEB28245) | human gut metagenome | biome: gut microbiome; material: fecal sample | place: Denmark | collected 2008
AATAAGAAAGTTTGATTCTGTCAGACTTTCTTATTTTTTTGTTTATAAAAAAATCTCTAATATTTATAAGTATTTTATGATGATTCTCGAAATCATGAAATTCGTTATTTAAATTTATATTTTTATAAATTTATTTTCCTCAAATAGCGAATCTTCGTGAAATGCTTGAAAAAAGGAGGTTTTTGTGATATGATAGATATCGTTAAAAGAAAAATTAATATGACTGATGAACTATGTTCAAAAATTAAATGGGCTTGCACTTTTAATAATTGTGTACCAATGATAAAGAACGGTAGTCTAAAAATTATTGAGCATACTAATTTAGCTTATGTAGAACCACATAGAGTTATTATTAAAGAAAAATTATTTCTGTTTTTTAATAATCATGAGTATTTCTATATAGGCAATTTAGAGAATAAGTATCCAATTGCTAGACTGCAAGATATGGTAAACTAGTATTTTAAGTGTATTTAATTTTTTCTACTAACATCACAAAATAACATATAAATATATTTAGAGTATTAGTTTAGCATATAAAATGTTTCTAATACTCTTTTTGTATTGTTATGAGAAAGGAGACAATATAAATGGATTCAAAGAATCAAGAAGAAAAGAAGATTGCAGGTATATATATTCGCGTTAGTACAGAAGACCAAGCGCGTGAAGGATTTAGTTTAGGAGAACAAGAAGAAAAATTAAAGCAATTATGTGCTTTTAAAGAATATCAGGTTTATAAAGTTTATCAAGATGCTGGTATAAGTGCAAAAGATATGGAACATAGACCAGGATTTCAACAAATGATGGATGATATGAGAAAAGGAAAAATAAATTATATAGTTGCATATAAACTTGATAGAGTAACTCGTTCTGTAAGAGACTTAGAACTTTTAATTGCAGAACTTGAAAAATATGATTGCTATCTTATTTGTGAAAGAGATGATGTTAATACTTCAACAGCTAATGGTAGGTTCTTTGTTAGAATGTTAACTGTTCTTTCTCAATTAGAAATAGAAGTTGTATCTGAAAGAACAAAGTTTGGAATGAGTGGAGCAATAAAGGCAGGGCATTTACCTGGAACTTGTCCGCTTGGTTATTATAGAGATAAAGATAAAGTTGTAAAAATAGATCCTAATACTAAGGATATAGTAAAAAGAATATTTAATATGTATTTAGAGGGTAAAAGCTATTATCAAATATCTTGCATATTGGATGAAGAAAAAGTTTTGTATCCTGAGCATAATAAATGGACGGAAGCAGCAGTTAGAACAATTATAAATAATAGAATATATGTAGGAGATTATGTTAGAAATAAAACTCTAAAAGATGAAAGCAAAGAAGAAGTATATACTGATGTTGTAGCTCCTATTATAACAAGAGCAGAATGGGAAGAAATTCAAATTCAAAAAGAAAAGAATATGCAGTCATTTTCAAGAGATAGAGTATATATTTTCTTTCAAAAACTTATTTGTCCTAAATGCGGTAAGTTAATGTTATGCAAAGGCTCAGGTGGTAAAAAGAAAAAATATATGTATTATAATTGCTCAGATTGTCATCTTTATTTTAGAGAAGATAAGATAGAAGAAGTATTATTAACCTTTATTCTTAGTCTAGTAGAATATGATGAGGTTGTTAAAAAATATTTCTATCCAATATTAGCAGAGAAAGAAGATGTAAATATTGAGAGCTTAGATGAACAAATAAAAGAACTTAATGAGCAAAAAGAAAGAATAAGAAAAGTATTTATATCTGGAAAAGTTGAAATGGAAGACTTTGAACTAGACTATAAACGTATAGAGGACAAATTGGATGAGCTAGAGAAAGAGAAATTAGAGAATATGGAAATAGATACTGAACATTTTTCTTTAATGAAGATAATGGCAGATCGAGATTTTGAAATTGAATCTAGATTAAATAGTGATAGTTTTGTAGAAGACTTAAAAGCAGAATGGAATGCAAAAACCAAACTTGAAAAGCAAGAATTTATTTCAAAGTTTATTGAATCAATGGCACTTGAAAAAGATGAAGAAAATGATAGCTTCAAAATTATAAAAATAAACTTTAGAAGTAGATATTTAGATGAACTTAAAAAATTAAACAAAGCAGATTGTATTGACTTAGCAAAACCAACAGAAGATATGCAAGGAATATCTGTAATAAAAAGTACACCTAGAATTACTAAAGCAGAATTAAATGAGTACATTGAAAACTTAAAAGAACATTATGATGTAAAATACTATGAAGACGTTTACGATTGGACTCGTTCTTATATTCAAGAAGATAAGATGATAACCCTACCAAGAGAAAAAGGAAACGAAAAATTAATGAGAGCAGTATTTGTAGATAACGATAAAAAATTTCCTATAAAAGATTCAAAAGGAATGATAAGAGGAAAACTTGGTGCAGTATCTTATCGTGAAAAAGGAACGACAGATAAAAATGAATTGGACGATTACTATGAAGCAATTTCTGATTTAGTTTTATATAAGACAGAGCAAACAGAAGATGAAGAAGAAAGCTTCGAAGATTAGCTTAAGCTGAAGTAGCATTTCGAAGAAAGGCTACGAAGCAGGAATTTGACTATGTCAAAATTCCTAACCCCCTATGAGTTTTGACATTCTATCAAAACGCGGGGGCTCTGCGAGGCATCGAATTAGCTATCTTTTCATCAAAAACGAATGATTTTCTTAATTGAAAATCAAGTGTAAAATTTTATTTTACAAGTCGTTTTTATGAAAAAATATCTAAATAAAATTTGCAAAAAGCACGGCAAATTTTATTTATCTATTCGCTAATTCTTAGCATATTCAAAGAAGCTTTTTTGAGATAAAACTACGAAGTATTTTCATAGAAAGGAGCAATTTGCTATGCAAGAACTGGCTTATTCTATTCACTTAGGCAGTGATAAAAATAGATCTAAAGTAGCAAAGAAAGTAGCAAAAAATAATAGTTCTAGTACTACTTCTTTTAGTAATAATGCAATACAAAATTCTCAGCAATTGTCAAAAGTTAATAAGCATGATTTAAGAGATTATGACCATAAAACAGATGAGATAGAAATAGTTTATGGTTCTAATAATTTGTATAAAGATGTGCAAAATTTGTATTTGCAAGAGTTTCAAGAAGCACAAATTGAGTATGATAATAAGCAAACAAGAGCAGATAGAAAAATAGGAGATTACTTTACTCATATTTCAAATGATAGTAAGCATGATTTAGCTTGTGAACTTATAATTGAACTTGGAGATATGGACTTTTGGAATGAAAAAACAATGGAATATAAAAAGCAGATGACAGAAGTTTATAAAGACCAAATTTATAAATTAATCGAAATTGTTCCTGCATTTAAAGTAGCAAATGCAGTAGTACATTATGATGAAACTTCTCCACATATGCACCTAGTTGGAGTACCTGTTAAAGATGGTTATAAGAATGGAATGAAGAAACAAGTTGCTAAATCTCAAATATTTACAAAGACATCATTAAAAGAAATACAAGATAAAATGAGAGTGCATTGTATTGAAAAATTTAATAAGGTTTATGAACAAAATGCAACATTAAAAACAAAGCAAAAAGGACGAAATCAAGACATTAATGTTAATGATATGGGTGGATATAGAGAACTTAAAAGGGAGCAAGAGAAGAATACCAAAAAGTTAAAAGAAGCTAATAGTAAAAGCGATAACTTAGATGCAAAAACACAGGAAATAAAAGACATTCTTAATAACTTAAAATCACCTTTACTAGATAAAAATAATAAGCTTATTTCAAACGAGAATATTGATAAAGTCTTAAATTATACAGAAGAAGTAAAAGATACCACTAAAAGTATAAAAGGTGTTAATGACTTAAATATTACGATTGATAAGGTTGAAAAAAACTATAGAAATTTAGAAAATGAGAGAGATAGACTTTATAATAGTAATATTGAAAAGGACAAAACAATTGCTGATTTAAAGGAAACAATAGTGTATAAGGATGAAAAAATTAGCAAATTAGAAACAGCTTTAAACAAGGTAAAAGAGGAATTAAGTAGATTTAAAGACTTTTGGAGAAGACTAATTAGAAGATTTCAAACAAAAGTATTTGATGAGGAATTTCAAAATATTCCAGAAGATAAAAGAAGTTATACACTCGTTGCAGAAGATTTGGAAAGAAGTGGGATATTTGATGATAATGATTCTGATATAGTACATGATCCAACAAGAAAAGTGCTAACTAATGAAGAAATAGCTGAAAAACAAGCTAAAAAGGCAAAAAAGAAAAACGATTATAATTTAGGTTAGGAGGTATTTAATATATGTCAAATCACGATAAAATTTATTTTAGTAGAGGAGAATACAATAAATTAATGCAAATAATTAATGATAATCTAAAATGCAAAGATGATGATATTAAATATATAGCAACAAGATTAAAAGAAAAATTTGATAATTATGTTCATCTATATGAAAAAGAGACTAAAGGGAAACTAGAGGAAGGTGTTATATATCTAGCATATACAAATGAATTAAAATGGCTTGTGCAAGAATGTTTGTACTTAGTAAGGAAAAAGGCTAAAACAGATTATTATGAAGAATTAAAAATAAAAGAAAACAAAGGAGAGAAATAGTTATGAATAATGAATTACCAAAAACAAAAATAGATGAAAGAACTAGAATGGAATACCATTTAGAAGGAGATTATTATATTCCAAATCTTGTAATGCCAAAACAAGAAAACATTACTTTAAATAAATATGGCAGAATGAGATTAAATTATCTAAAAGAAAATAAAAAAGCTGAATATTCAATAATGTTAATGGATGGAACTTTAAATAGTCATTTAAAAGAGATTCAAGAAACTGTAACTGAAAGAGTAGAACAAATAATAAAACAATTAAAAGAAAAAAGCAATTTAACAGAAGACATGAAAAATACAGATATGCTTTATTGGGTGGGGATGATGAATAATTTTAAGAATCAAGCAGAAGAAATAGTATTTAATGAATTAATAAATGTATAGGAGATGGTGCAAATGAAAAATTTAAGAGAAGTAAAAGATGATTTATTAAAAGAATGGATAGAATTTAGAGAAGAAACAGCATTTTGTGAGATGACTCCTCAAGATAAAAAGCATTACATTTATTTTGAAGAGATTACAGAGAAAATACTAAAGAATGTTCCTGAACAAAATAAAAAATATGTACAAAAGCAGCTTGATCAACTTGATAAAAACTTTATGGACTATCTATATTATTGGAATGAGAAATATTATAGAAATGGTTTTGCAGATGCAATTGAATTGTTGTATTTGTAAAACATAGTAAATAAAATGAAAAAATGTATTACGAAAATAGAATACTGTCATACATATTCAATTAAAAGAAAAAGAATTTTTTATCAAAATTAGTAGATTTATATAAAAAAAGTTATATAATTATATTATTAAAATTCTAAATAAAAAAGGAGAATTATGATAGCAACAAAATATATATTAAAAAGAATTACCATCTCATTAATATCATTTTTTTTAGTAATAACAATTGTTTTTTTTATTATGCACTCGATGCCATCTAATCCATTTCTTAGTGGTAAAACACTAAATCCAAAAGTTGTAGAATATCAAAAGGAAAGATATGGACTCAATAAATCTATTCTTAATCAATATATAGATTTAATAAAGCAAGTGTTCAAATTTGATTTTGGAGAATCAATTTTTTATACAAATCAGCTTGTAAGTGATTTATTATTAAATGGATTAAAAACAAGCATTTTGATTGGAAGTATATCGGCAATGATTTCTATAACAATTGGGCTATTTTTGGGAATTGTTTGTGCAAAAAAAAATGGAAAACTCCTAGATAAGCTAATTATATTTATTACAAATATATTTATTTCACTTCCTTCTTTTATCATAGGAACATTACTATTATGGTTTATGGGAGTTAAGTTAAATTTATTTCCAACTAGAGGAGATAGCTTTGAAGGATTAATACTTCCAATAATTACTTTAAGTTTTTATCCGATTGCATATATAACAAGAATTATGAGAACATCCATGATAAATGAATTATCTGAAAAATATGTATTGGCTGCAAAGGCAAGAGGAATAAGTAAAAATAGAATATTATATAAACATGTTTTGAAGAATGCAATTAAACCTCTTATTAGCTATGCTGGTACATTGATAGCATATTTAATTACAGGTGGTTTTGTAGTAGAAAAAATATTTTCTATACCAGGTATAGGTGTGTATTTTATTACAAGTATACAAAATAGTGATTATCCTTTAATAATTGGAACTACAACTGTGCTAACAGTAATAATAATATCTATGACATTACTGTGTGATTTATTATATAAATATTTAGATAATAGAATAAAGATTTGTTAGAGGTAGAAGATGAAAAAGAATATTTTAAATTCTCAAATATTCATAGAAAAAAATAATAAAAAAAGAATTAAAAGAAAGAAAAGTACACTTTTTCTATGTGTATTTATATTAATTATATTAAATATAATTTCTTATATTGTACCTGTGTTCTATCCATATGATTACAAAACAACTTCTGCAAGTAAATATAGTGATTCACAACCATATTTAAAACCATTGGAATACAGTGAAAAAGAAAAAGAAAAGATATCAGATGGAGAAAAGGTTTTTCCACATATATTGGGTACAGATTCAATAGGTCGTGATTATGCAGCAAGAATCATTTATGGAACAAGAATTTCAATGACAATTGGAATTTTGGCTACAGCAATGATAATAATTATTGGAGTAAGCTACGGGGCTATATCTGGATTTATTGGAGGAAAAACCGATTTAATAATGATGAGAATTGTCGATATTATATATTCTTTGCCAGATATACTAATTATTATTTTATTATCAGTATTATTAAGAAAAATAATAATAGAAAAAAATCTTACCGAGATAAAAGTAGGTGTTGAATTTATGAGTGTTTTATTTGCATTTGGAATTCTGTATTGGGTTGGAATGGCAAGAATTGTAAGAGGAGAAATACTATCATTAAAAGAAAAAGAATTTATTCAAGCTGCAAAATTGATGGGCTTATCTCCAATAAAAATAATTTTAAAGCATTTAATTCCAAATTGTTTACCAGTTATAATTATTACTGCTACTTTACAAATGCCTATGGCAATTTTTACAGAAAGTTATCTTAGCTTTTTAGGCATTGGTATATCTATGCCTATACCTTCACTTGGAACATTAATTTCAGAATCAAGAAGCTATTTAAATGTTAGTGGATGTGAATATATTTTTATAATACCATGTATAATGATTTTTATAATAGTATTTTCTTTTAATTTGTTGGGCGATTGTATAAAAGAAATTTATAGTAAACATACCAGAATGGAGGAATAATTAAATGTCAATTCTTGAAGTAGAGAATTTAAAATTATCATTTTTAGACAATACTGATAACAACATAGTTGTTAACAACATTTCTTTTTCACTGAAAAAAGGAGAAATATTAGCAATTGTAGGAGAATCTGGAGCTGGAAAAAGTATTACTGCTTATTCCATAATGCAATTATTAAATAAAGATACTGTATCTATTTCTGGAAGTATAAAATATAATGGGAATGAATTAATAAATCTACGTGAAAAAGAGTTAAATAATATACGTGGGAAAAAAATTGCAATGATTTTCCAAAATCCAACAAGTTGCATGAATCCAGTATATAATGTAGGAAATCAAATTATAGAAGTAATAAAAACACATAATAAAACAACTAAAAAAAAAGATGCCAAGCTTGAAGCTATAAATATTCTAAAATATGTAGGAATCAATTTCCCTGAAAAAAGAATGAAACAATTTCCACATGAATTATCTGGAGGAATGTGCCAGAGAATTATGATTGCATTAGCATTAGTAAATACACCAGATATTCTTATTGCAGATGAGCCGACAACATCATTAGACGCTGTAACACAAGCAAAAATTTTACAGTTAATAAAAAAAATAAATATTGAAACGAATATGAGTGTAATTCTTATAACACATGACATAAATGTGGCAAAAAACATTGCACACAATGTAATTGTTATGAAGGATGGGAAAATTGTTGAAAAAGACGAAGCAAATAAAATATTTAGTAATCCCCAAAATAACTATACTAAGCATTTATTAGAAATAGCTAATAGTTAAACATAAATGAAAAGTGGTGAAAAAGTGAAAAACGAAGAAAATATTATTGAAATAAAAAACATAAAGAAATATTTTAAAGTAAAAAATAAAAAAACATTTGGGTATGATAAACTTAATGTATTAAGTGATATAAGTTTATATATTGCAAAAGGGGAAACATTAGGTTTAATTGGTGAATCTGGATGTGGAAAATCTACATTATGCAAAATAATTATGCAGTTATACGAGCAAACAGAAGGAGAGATATATATAGATGGAATAAAGATTTGTAAAAAATCTATTCGGAAAACTTAGAAAAAATGTTCAAATGATTTTTCAGGATGCATATTCTGCATTAGATCCACGAATGAGAATATATAAAATTTTAGAAGAACCATTTATCATAAATAATAAAATAAAATCTAAAAAGATAATTAAAAATGAAATAAATTATCTGATGAAACAGGTAGAATTGCCATTAGATTATCTAAAAAGATATCCATATCAATTGTCAGGTGGTGAGCAACAACGCATTGGTATAGCAAGAGCTTTGGCAACTAAACCTAAATTATTATTATGTGACGAACCAGTTTCATCGTTGGATGTTGTAACACAAAAACAAATTATCGATATGCTTATAAAAATTAAAGAAATGAATGAAATGTCTTATTTATTTATATCACATGATTTACGTGTAGTAAAACATATTGCAGATAGGATAGCAATAATGTATAACGGAAAAATTATAGAAATTGCAAAAAAAGATGAGATTATTAATAATGCGATACATCCATATACTAGATTATTATTATCAGTAACGAAAAATCAAAAAAATGACGTGGTAAATGATATGTGTAACAATATAAATAATCAAAATTCTGGATGTATTTATACAAAAAAATGCAGTTATGCAACAGAAAAATGCTATAAATATGAGCCTGGATTAAAAAAATATTCAGAAGATCACAATGTTGCTTGTTGGAAAGTTTAAAAATGTATTGAAATAACATAAAAAATGTTATATACTTCTGAAATAAGGAGGTTTAATATGAAAAAATTTTTAAAACTACTATTCATAATAATTATTATAGCTTTAGTAATATTTGGAATTACAAAGATACCAAAAAAAGAAAAAATGGCTAAAGAACAAGAGATAACTGTATGTGTTGGACCAGATCCAGCAACAATGGATCCAGCATTGAATTCCGTTGGATACGTTCAAACAATGCTTACTAATACATTTTCTGGATTATATGGATATGAAAAGGATACAAATGGGAATATAGTAATGATTCCTGAATGTGCAAAAGAAATAGTAGAACCATTGAAGATGGATGATGGAAAGTATCAATATGTAATAACACTTAAAGATAATTTAAAATGGTCTGATGGATCTCAATTAAAGGCTTCTGATTTTACATATGCATGGAAAAGAGCGGCAGATCCAAAATTAGGAGCAGATTATCAATTTATTTTTAGTCCAATAGATGGATATTCATCAGATGAAACATGTAATTTGAATGTTGTTGCCAATAATGATGATAATACAATCACAATAGTAACAACTTCATATTGTAGTTATTTTAACCAATTATTAGCGTTTCAGCTATATTATCCTGTAAAAGAGGAAATCGTTAAAGAAAATGTTAACTGGTCTACAAATGCAGACACATATATAACAAATGGACCATTTAAAATGAAAGAATGGAACGTTGGAGATAAAATAGTTTTTGAAAAAAATGAAAATTATTGGGATGCAAAAAATGTTAAGCTTAATAAATTAATTTTTGCTCTTTCAGATGATGATGAAGCAATTTTTGCAAATTATACTAATGAAACTTATTCATATATTTCATCAATTCCTGTAACACAATTATCAATGCTTAAATCTGATTCAAATAGATTTAACAAAGATTTTTTCATAGGTGATTATATTGGAACATATTTTATTGAATTTAATATAAATACTTCATTTAAACCAGGAATTGGAGTAGCAAGTACAAAAGAAACAGCTTGGGAAGAGTGGACACCAGCAAAAAATGCAGAAGTACGTTATGCTTTAGGATTACTAATTGATAGAAATTATATAGTAAACAATATTACACAAGGAGGAGAAATTCCAGCAGATAGCTTTATACCTAAAGGAATGGATGATGGTTCTGGCAATGAATTTAGAAATAGAGCTGATAAATGGTGGGATGTTAAACCAGAAAACTATGAAAAAAATTGTGAAGAAGCAGTAAAAATATTAAAAAAATATTATAAATATACAGAAGATGAAAATGGAAATACTGTGTTTACTGATTTTCCGACATTTGAATATAGTGTTAATACATCAACTAGTCATTTAGCTTTGTGTGAAGCTGTACAAGATATGTGGAAGGATTATGGAATAAATGCATCAGTAGATCAACGTTCGTGGACAATTATACAAACAGCACTAACTGAAGGTGATTTTACAATGGCTAGACTTGCATTAGTGGCTGATTATAATGATCCAATTTCATTTCTTGAATTATATACTACTTCATCAGGATTAAACCATCCACAGATTGGTAAAAAAGGAAAGATTGGTTTAGCATCTATTTATGGAGAAGAATCAAAACAAACGTGGAAAGAGTCATATGATAAATTGATAGAAGAAATTAATAGGGAATCAAATACAGAAAAACGTACTGAATTATTATATAAAGCAGAAAAAATGATACATGAACAATATATCCTGTTACCAATATATTATTATACTAATCCATATTGTGCAAATACTAAACTTAAAGATTTTATGTATTCACCTTTTGGATGGGTATCTTTTAAAAATGCATATGTTTCTAAATAATAAAAGATATTTTTTAATAGCAAGTTTTTATTTTGAACTTGCTATTAATTATTATTTATGTTAAAATTTACAATAATCAAAAGAAAGGAGAAAATGCAAAGTGGACAAATATTATTTAACAACACCAATTTATTATCCTAGTGGTAAATTTCATATTGGAACTGCATATACAACAGTTTTAGCACATACAATAAAAAAATACAGACAAATGAAGGGCTTTGACTCATATATGCTAACGGGTTTAGACGAGCATGGACAGAAAATACAAGAAGTTGCAATCTCAAGAGGGAAAACGCCACAAGAACATGTTGATGAAATAGCAGATATTGCTAAAAAATTATGGAAAGAAATGAAAATTGAGAACGATGATTTTATAAGAACAACAGAAGAAAGACACATGAAAATAGTTAAAAAGATTTTTAAAAAATTTATGGATAATGGTGATATTTATAAAGGTGAATACGAAGGCTGGTATTGTACTCCTTGCGAAACATACTTTACTCCAACACAATTAGTAGATGGGAAATGTCCAGATTGTGGAAGAAGTGTTAAAATGATGAAAGAAGAAGCATATTTTTTCAATATGAAAAAATATGAACAAAAACTGATAAGATTTTACGAAGAAAATCCAAATTTCATAGATCCAATTTTTAGGAAAAACGAAATATTTAATAATTTTATAAAACCTGGATTAGAAGATTTATGTATTACACGTACAAGTTTTGACTGGGGAATAAAAGTACCAGGAGACGAAAAACATGTAATATATGTATGGTTAGATGCTTTAACGAACTATATTACAGCCTTAGGTTATATGTCAGAAGATGAAACAAAATTTAATAAATATTGGCCAGCAGATTTGCAAATAGTTGGAAAAGATATAATAAGATTTCATGGAATTTATTGGCCTATTTTCTTAATGGCGTTAAATTTGCCTATACCTAAAAAATTATTAGTTCATGGTTGGGTAATGATGAAAGATGGAAAGATGTCTAAATCAAAGGGAAATGTTATATATCCTGAAACTTTAATAGAAAAATATGGTTTAGATGCAACAAAATATTTCTTATTAAAAATTCTAAATGATGGTCAAGATGGTGTATTTACACCAGAAGGATTTGTAGAAACGTTTAATACAGATTTATGTAATGATTTAGGAAATTTACTTAACAGAACAATAGGAATGATAAACAAATATTTAGGTGGAGAACTTCCTAAAAAATCAACATCATTAACAGATATAGATAAAAATCTAGAAAAAGTAATAGAAGTAAGTATAAAGCAATTTGAAACAGAAATGGATGAAGCACATATATGTGATGCACTAAGTGAGGTATGGAATATAATATCAAGAGCAAATAAGTATATAGACGAAACAATGCCTTGGATTTTGTATAAAGAAAATAAAATTGAAGAAATTTCTAATGTAATGTATCATTTATTGGAGACTTTAAGAAAAGTTGCAATTATGTTAAAACCAGCTATGGAAGAAACAGCATTAAAAATGTTTAATCAATTAGGAATAGATAATGAAAAAATAATGAATTGGGATAGCTTAACAGATTATGTAGAATATAAAGGAAATAAAAAAATAGTAGAAAAAGGAGAACCATTATTTGTAAGATTAGATATAGATGAAGAAGTAGAATTTTTAAAAGAAGAAATGAATAAAAACGGCTAAAATTATTAAATTTAAAATAATACTTGATTTATATAAAAAGTTATGTTAAATTATAACCATAGAATCAAACATAAAATATAATTATAAATTTAGAGCTCGAATTTTTTGCACACGGATGTGCTAAACGAGCCATAAAGAGTAGCAGATAAGTAATTATCTGTTATTTTTTTGTCTGTTTGCTAGAATTTAGCAGAATAATAAGGAATTCAAACTAGGTTCGGGAATACAATGTCTTGGAAAGAATATAAAAATGAGGCTTTAAAATGTATATTGGTTTGTTCGAATTGTCATAAGGAAATACATTATAAGTTAGGATATAACAAAAGCAATATGTATATGCAAATGAAGCGGATATACTGAATGTAGCATTATTTGGAATGACAGCAAAAGAATGGAAAGATAAAAATCCTAATTTAGATGGAAACATGAGGGAGTATGCAAATATTCTTCAGTTAGTTATTTTAGTAAATCTTGAAAATTTAAATGCAGAGATGATTGAACAAGGAATAGAACAATCAAAAAGGTTATATAGACTTAATCAAATATCTAAAAAGCAATTTGATATTTTGCAGAGAACTGCTGAAATAAAGAAAATAGAAAATTTAGATACAAAAAAATTATTAGATAAATAAAAGATAAAATGGGATGTACATATTAGTATAAGTCCATTTAGTATTTTTTTACTTCAATATAGGTTTAAAATAGATATGTCACACTAAG
>ULMG01007539.1_pt1 | contig 13345 bp, 16 predicted proteins | sample 1951601 | NCBI WGS metagenome assembly ULMG01 (sample SAMEA4835545, study PRJEB28245) | human gut metagenome | biome: gut microbiome; material: fecal sample | place: Denmark | collected 2008
ATTTTAATAGATTTAATAAAAACATGAATCTGATGATATCGTTAATAAATCTAAAAACGATTTTAAGGCTCTCTGACGCGTTTTCAGAGGTTGGATGATACAAGTTATCATTTGAATGGTAAAAGTGGCTCAAATCGCTTAAAAACGACAAATTTGAGGTATTATAAACTAATGAAGATATAGGCATAAAAAAGATTATCCCTCTTTTGGCAAAATCGTAGGCCAATCGTGGGATAATCACAATTAATAAAATCGGTATCTTTCGTGTACCACCGTATATGAAATTCTACGAAAATCCATGATTTAGGTATATTTCACTTCTTGCTTCAACCTATCACTACTTTTTAGTACATAGAGTGAACTCTATCAGTCATCCATAGGAGGATAGTCCACAAGCGTTAATTCAGTGTTACGGACACTTATTGTATTTCTTTTTATTTAAGAGTTATTCACCCAGCGGTATGCGCATTGACCGCGACGAATAGATGATCTAAAATGAATTATCTTTTTTTTTACATTACAAAGATACTGCTTATTTCTGATATGTGCAAATTAATTATATTAATTTTTGTTAATGGTTTTATTTTTCTTTGTCAGCACTTCTTCGTTATATATGGGTATCGCTTTGAAATAAACACCCTTATTCTCGGTTGAGAGCCTTGCAGATACTTTCATTGCCTCACCAATAGTTTTATATCGTGTGGCTTTTTCGGGGTAGCCAAACCAAATCTTATCCTTGCCGTTCTCATCGTAATAGAATATGTTGATACAATTACTATCGTTTTTCCTTATGTTATCTGTTTTATCACTATAATACTGCTGAAGAATATAAAATTTAGGTGTATCTGAGATTGTTCCCATATATCTGTTGTTTTATTTTGATAGTGCAAAGTTAATATGAATTTCTGAATTATGCAAGTTAACTAAGTTAATTGTTGTTAACGCCGTCAAAATTCCCTAGTGTATTATAATCCTATATTAATATTATATAATATATATAACTAAAGAAAAAAATAAATAAAAAAAGAAATATTATTTCTAGAATTATAGTTATATTATATTTAAATAAATTAATATATAATTATAGTATATATATGGACCGTTTATATATTAGGGATTTTTTTAACTTAGTACTCAAGTGAGTACATATTCAGAGTATGTGTGGGATTTCATTACTTCATCCCACGTTTCTCCTTTTCAATCTGTATCAGTTTATCTTTATCACGTTCCAAAGATTCAACGATTGCATCGGTATTCCACCAATCTATTTTTGCATATGCGTATACTGGGATGCCGTCCATTGTTGATACTTTCACGCCTTTGCCTTCAACGTTATCAGTATTGCGAGTTACGTTATATGTTCCGAATGATACGTTAATCTGTGCCATTGTTCTGATGTGTTTAGTTATTGATTTATTGATTTGATACTGCAAAGTTAATACTTTCAGATGTAATATGCAAGTATTTCTGAGTTATTTAATATAAATTAACATCATTTATTTTCAGGTGGATTGCTAGGAGGATACTCATTTGAGTACATATTTAACTCCTAGCGTTTCACCTTTTGTTAATTTATTTAACCAACTTTTTCATATATTCCTTCTCCATTGCTGAATACGCCAGTGCATTTTACTTCTTCATATCCATAGAGTTTCTTCACCCCGTCAAGATATTCATTTACTTTGCGTTCCTCATTGTCAGCGAGGTATTCCGTAATTTTATCGTATGCGGATTCAATCCATTCATCGTAATCGTTGAAGTCTTTTACCTTTCCGCATATTTTGCGCAGGCAGTATTCAGATAAACCGAATTCCTCTTTGCAGTCGTTGAACAATTCACGTTTTGTGGGATAGTACATTGTATCACCGAGGAAGTATTCAGCGGTCTGCTCATTGCGTATGTAGTCAATGCAGGCGTCCTGATAGTAACCGCTTGTGATAACGACATCGAAGAAATTGAAGTCGTCACTTACTGCCAATTCACGACTAGGATAATTACGGTTGCCGTTGAGCCATTTGCCCATAGAAGGTAGATTATCCATTTCATAGTCATCGTTAGTTACCACAATACAGCGGTTTTGGTAAGCGAAATTTGGTGTTGACATAATCGTTATTGTTTTTGTTTATACTCTATTTGTTGTTCACGTTGCAAAGTTAATACTATTTTCTAAATTACGCAAATTAATTTAGTTAATTAATCTTAATAACTCATATTTTCTTATTTCCTTTGCTGTCATCGTTTTTATCGTTTGACAATGCAAAGTTAGGTATTTTATTTCAATCTACCAAATATTTTGCTATCTTTTTTAGTTAATAATTGTTAATCAAAAATAAGGCTGTTTTTAGACGTTCTGTCGCGTTTTAATATATAAATGGATAACTTTATTATCTTATGTGTTGAAAGCCGTAGAATACGCCTTAAAATTGATTATAACAAATGTTTGATATTATTGATTTATTAAACCTTTCAACGTGGGGAATAACGCTTATTTGTTAATTTACGTTTATAAACAGATATTTAATTATTTTAACTAATATAAAAAAGCCATGTCGGATATTATACTCCAGAATCTTACTCCTGCCCTTCAATGATTTCTCCCTCATTGACGATACAAAGTTAGCAATAAATTCTGATAATGCCAAATATTTTTAGTTAATAAACGTTAACGGATTGTTAAATAATAAAACCGCCTATTCTCACGAACCAGCGGTTTTTACATTAAAGTATAGCGATTTTTACATTAAAGTATTTAAGATTTATCGCATCTAACAAATGCGAACAACAAAAATTATTTTAAACGACCATTTCTTTATTCATTTGAGGGTCAGTCCATCCTTTACCTTGCTTATATGGATAACTGCCCGTATATTCCTCTACGCATTCCATAATTCTCTCATAAAACGCTTTGACATGCTTTATTAAATCCTCTACGCTCTTATAGGTATATTTTCTATGCCATTTCACTTTACGGGCTTTGCACAATTTCTTTATATTGGTCATCGCCAAATATGTTGCTTTTTGTTCCTCTCTTGATAGGTAAATATAGCCACTATCGCCTACCTCAATAGTATGACTTATAAGGTCTATATCAAAAGATACAAAAATGCCGTTTTGCCTGATGTTATTAGTTAAATCCTCTGGCTTTAACGCTTCTATCGTTATATATTGACGGAACGGACAAAAGTCAGAAAATGAACCTAACAGATGGTCTGCATACTTGGGAAGGTTATCCCTTAACTTTGTATATATTTCAGTATAATCAGCTTTTAACGAAGATACTAATTCGTAGTTATTAGCACATTTGTTATACTTTTCGTTATCACTCAGGATCTTTTCAAAAGTAGTCATATTGTCGTTATTTAGTTGTTATTGTTTCTTTTTCTTTTACACTACAAAGTTAATGCTTTTTTCTGAAGTATGCAAATTTTTTCCCTTAATAAATGTTAATGAATTGTTAATTATTATCTCATTTAGAAAATAGACTGATTCCCATAATGTCAGAGAATAAGTCAAAATGAATTAATTATAAAAACACAAACTAAATAAATTGAATTTAAGGCTGTTTTCTTGCTATAACAGCGGTTTTTGGTGTTATCTCTAAACGGAAACCGATAAACTTGATAACTATCTTGTAATTAGTTTTTTAAACTCAATATATCAAATAAATTATATAATCCTCTTTAAGGCGGAGGCTTGTCATTTAGGGGGTTATACATTTTATATCTCATATTCTCTCTATTTCTTTTGATTTTACATTACAAAGTTAAGGTATATTTTTGAATTATGCAAATTTATTTCCTTAAAAATTGTTAAGCGTTATTAAGCCACATATAATAGATTTTATCGTAGTCCACGCCGCTTACCTTTGATAAGATTTTGACATACTCCCACGACTAAAGCCGTGGGCTTTCTTGAAACAGTTTTCGTAAAAATACGCTCTCTCATAAGGGAATCGGAATATTGGTCGGTAAACGTTATATCGTAGAAGTCATTACCCTTCTGCATTTCTGCAAGCACGTTAGCAAAGGTAATGTCATCTTTGATATATTTCACATCCTTATCCTGTGGGTAAATATGTTTGTATGCACTCTTAACGTTGGAAAGCATATCAAAATTCTTGCCGTTAATTCTCTTTGCCATAATATAAGGTATTTAGTTGATTTCTTAATTACACTGCAAAGTTAGTCATTTATTCTGACATAGCCAAATTATTTTAGTTAAATAATGTTAATAAGTACGCAAATGAGTACATATATTAAAGGAATTGGCGATGATTTGCAATTTTAACACGAATCTCATCGTGATAGTTACGATTATTTAAATCTCGCAATTCATTTTCAAAATCGTCACTGAAAATGATTGTCTTATTTGCTATCTTATTTAAAAGTTGCTTTGCCATGATCTATCTTATTTGTTTTGTTTTACTTTGCAAAGATAGGAATAATTTCCCACCTTTGCAAATTATTTTAGTTAAAGATTGTTAACTCACTTCCTCATCAAATAGGCTTAACTGCTGATATTTCGGCTTAGGTTGCGTATAATTCACTCTGTTTTTTGGTCTATATTCAATAGTACTAGCCATTTCAAAAAACTCTTTTTCAGAGATTTCCTTATCTGCAAGATAGTATTTTTTAAGGCTGTATTTGGTGTGGCGTTGTACTACTTGACCCACACGGTATTTAAGACTACCTATAGAGTATTCCTTATAAAACCATACATCCATCCAATAAGCCATTCCCCATGTTTTTGACCAGTTTTCACTTGCCGTTTTGCGGTTGTCATGTGTGAGGGTTGACATTTCCTTAAACTCGCTGATGGTCTGAATTGTACGTGCCATAATATTGTTTTTGTTTTTAGTGTTATTGTTATTTCCTTTTGACGATGCAAAGTTAGCAATAATATTTTATTTCACCAAATTTTTGAACAATTATTTTTGTTAAATGATGTTAATGAAATTAAGAAAAATTAACTATTATAAAAAAAGCGTGTCGGATACTATACTTTAGAATTTTACTTCTACCTCTCTATCTTTCTTTTGATATACAAAGGTAGCCATTATTTTTGAATTGTGCAAGTTTTCAAAGAACTTTAACATTACTTTAACATAGATGTTAAATTCGTGTTAAATAGGATAAAATATTTGGTAGATTCCGATTAAAGCATTAACTTTGCATCGTGATTGAGAGATAAACCAACTCAGTCAGGCAAAAACAATACAATATGGCAAAGATATTGAATCATAAACGTGTTAGCATACTTTCCAAAGTAAAAGATACATATAAAAATTGCTATCCTACGGATGCGGAAGGTAATAATATCAATGAGCATATAACATTCGTTGAATTGCTTGCATCAATGCGGCATGGCGATGATTTTTATGAAGCTATCAATGTAAGTGATTCAACCATAAGAGAACGCATTTTTGATATTATGGCCATCGTTGGTGGTATAACTTATGATGAAATATACCAAATGTGGCTTAACGCTGATGAGTTAAAGGAAAAATATGGCTACATCATTTTTTAATATTTTTTAGCAAAAAATATTTGCGGGTTTCAAAAATAAGTTGTAACTTTGCATTGTCAAAAGAAAAAAGATAAATCGTATATGAAATCAAGAGCATCGCCCTAAAATAGATTTATAATTTTGATATGATATTTAGTTTTTAACGCTTAAACAAGGAGGTAAGGATATGAACCTTATAAGAGACCGAGATTAAATAGATTTATAATTTTTGAATAATAGTTTTTTTTAATCAAACCCAACCCATTGAAAAATTGTGGGTTGGGTTAATTTTTAACAATTTTTAATATATAAAAAAAACGCATGTTGGAAACTATACTTTAGAATTTCACTTCTACCTTTGTTGTTTCCTTTCAACACTACAAAGGTAGCAATAATTTTTGAGATGTGCAAGTTTTAAAAAGGCTTTAACACAATTTTAACACAAATGTTAAACTCAAGTTAAATAGGCCAAAATATTTGGTAGATTCCGACTAAAGCATTAACTTTGCATCGTAAATCAAAAACAAATATAAGATTATGGAAAATAAAAAATACATCGGTACATACAAAGTGTTTAAGGTATATCGTAAGTCACAACGTAGAGAGATTCTCGCCCGTGGTCTATCATTAGAGGAGGCACAAAATATGTGTCAATCATTCCCTAATAGCAATACCTCAATGGTATGTTTTGAAAAGCAATTCAGCGCAAAAAAGTATTTCGTTTAACATTTTTTAAACCGAAATATTTGCATAGTTTAGAAAAAAGTATTAACTTTGCAATATCAAAATAAGAGAACAACAACTAAATAAATAACAATCTAAATTTTAAGATTATGATAGCAAATTTTGACCTTGTGAACAATTTCGTAGACTGCAACCTCAACGGCATCAGCAACGCCAAAATGTATAACGGTTCTATGCACTTTGTCGGCGGCACTCTATACTCCTACGATACCGCTATCGGTCAGTATAACAAAAAAGACGGCACATTTATTGTCAATATGACAAAATACTCGGTTACAACGTCAAAGCATCGTAGTTACCTTATTACTGCGTTGGAAACGCGCAAAATAAATTATACCGAAGTGGATAAGGTAAAGATGGGCACGACTAATCTCATTAAGAATTAATAACGAAAATAAACCGAAATAATATATTCCCATTCCATTAGTAAATAAAAAACTGATGGTTTGGGAATTATTATACATTTATATTATTTAATATATTTTAACTTTTTAAATAAAGATGTGTCGGCGACAATACTCCAGAATTTCACTCCTGCCTAGTTCCTTTCTTTGAACAATACAAAGTTAGCAATAAATTCTGATATATGCAAGTTTTAAAGTGAATTTAACTCAAGTTTAACACTAATGTTAAAATAAAGTTAAACATATTGATTTATTTGCACAATTCAAAAATAATAACTACCTTTGTAATGTAAAAATTAAGAGGTAGGAATAAAATCCTAAAGTATAGTATCCGTCATGCTTTTTTATATAATATAATACATTTATTAACAATTATATTAATTAAAGTTAAATACCTTATCTAAATTTGGATATATCATTTTTTATTACTACCTTTGTATCAGTAAAAACAAAGACAAAATAATATGAAAACAATTAATAACTACGAAATAAGTAATAAGATTGAAAATGTACGCTTGAACTCTTTTAAAAGTGATTACAGCGAATCTCTATTAAGAAGTAGTGATAATATATCCCAACGTCATAAACGCGCTGAAACGCTTTTAAATTACCTTTGTACGAAATTCAAAATAAATAATATAACTCTAATAGTTACCAACAAGCCACGACCTTGCAAAGGTAGAGGGCAAATATGTGGATGGTATGTGCCAACCGAAAAGAAAATAATCATATATAACACAACCGCAAAAACGAATAAAACAATATCAATTAAATCATTTTACGATACCTTATTACACGAATTCATACATCACTATGATTATGAAGTAATAGGTTTAAATGATTCATTACATACAAGCGGCTTTTATAAAAGAATTACAGACTTAAAAAATAAATTATCTTAAACATTTTTTAACTAAAATAATTTGGATATTTCAAATAATATCGCTAACTTTGTACTATCAAAATAAAACAAAAACATAATATGAAAAAGATAGTTAAATACAATACACTGAGAATGATTGTTAAAATCAAAAATCACAATAAGTTTTATACACTCGGCATTTTGTGGCTTTTATGGCTTATATATATTGTAGATTTATTTGCTGGCACTGATATGGCTTTAATTATGTTCTTTATTGGATTTTGTCTAGCACTTTTAGGTGGTGCATATATAACAGACAACCCGAATAAAAAAGAACAGAAAATGATGGATAAGTGGTTAGATTATATTGATAAAAGCGAATAAAAATTACTACATTGAATTGTTAACTTACCTTTGCTTGCGAAAGTAGAGGTAATTTTTTATTTTAACTGAATTAAATATTTTTTAACAAAAAAAGATTAATGCCTTTGGATAATATACTTTAAGGTTTTACCCTTACCCTTATCATTTATTGACACTACAAAGTTAGGAAAAATATCTGATACATACAAATATTCCACTCACATTAACTCAAGTTTAACGCATTTCTTAAAAATTGTTAAACACATAAATTTATTTGACAAAAATTTTGGTGGAATAAAATATTCTTATTAACTTTGCATCAGTAAAAACAAACAGCCAAAGTTAAACAAGAGAAATGTTAAATAAATGTTAAACACATTAGATAATTTGGATTTCTCAGAAAATAGTATTAACTTTGCAGTGTAATTAAAAAACAAATAGTTTAACCCAATAAAATATAAAAGTTATGAGCAGATTTAATGACACCCCCAACAATGTAGCTTTCCGTTCACTTTATGGTGCTTTCAATAACACCGAAAAAGAAGTGCTTCCCATCAATGAAGTAATTGAACGTGCAAAGTGCAATTACGAAGTTGCAAAACAACCTCTCGTCAAAGTAACACCCCAAATGATCGAGGCAATTAAAAACGGATTGCCAATAGAAGGCCTGACAATGAAGGATATTATTTCTTCACATTGTGCAACCTCACGTCAAGACACAAACGAAACTCTTGGTATTGTTGGCTCTGATTATGGCGTAGTGCAAAATGCAAAGGCGTTTGAGTTTATTGATTTCCTTCAGTCTGAAAGTGGTGCAGATTCTATCATTGAAACCGCTGGCGCTCTTGGAAACGGAGAACGTATATATGTATCTTGCAAACTTGGCGATTGCTTTATAGATGACGCTAAAAAAGATATGGTCAATAATTATGTTATCTTTACTACTTCACATGACGGGAGTGGTGCAGTAAAAATTTATTTCACTGATATTCGTGTAGTCTGCCAAAATACTTTACAGGTATCTATGTGCCGTGACCACTCTTCAGATAAACTTGTTTACAAACATACCAAAAAAGTCGGGGAGCGTCTTGAAGATATGCCGAAAATCGCCGCCCGTTTCATTGAACGTACCAAAGTATTTAATGAGGAATTCGTGGCACGAATGAAGAATCTGGCAAATCAAAAAGTTGACACTGATTTCATTCAAGATTTTGCCGTCAGAATGTATGTGCCTAATGAAAAAGCATTCAAGTCGTATCTTGAAAACAACCGCAAACTTGACAGTGTAGATGAGATTTCAACACGAGCAAAAAATCAAATTGAAAAACTTCAGCAGTCTATTGATTTCGGTATTGGACAAGATATGTATCGTGGTAGCAAGCTGTGGCTCTTAAACGGTGTAACTACTTTACTTCATAATGATACCATTTATAAGAGCGAGGAGGATGAGTTTACAAGCCTGATGGTCGGAAACGGATATAAAAAACTTGAACTCGCTAACAGACTTCTTGAAGCTGCATAAAGATTTATTAAATAAATTTAACTTAAAAGATGTTGACAAAAAAGTTAGCATCTTTTAAGTTATTTTACAAAAATTTTATATTGTTAATAAAAGTTAAAATTGTTTCACGTGGAACATAGGGGTGTGAGGGGGACTCCCTATGGGGGTACTCCCTCTGTATCCTACCACTCAACCCTACCTATGTACCGTAGCAATATATGGGCACGGTTGCTTATGCAATGTAAAAAATTTTTCCAGAAAAAATTTCCCTATTTTAAATAAGCCCTTTTTTGAATTTGTCTATAAAAAATGTTTCATATTATCTTTTTAAAAAATTTTTCCAGAAAAATTTTCCGTCTAAAAATAAAAGTAATATATTTGTAAATAAAAAATAATATGAAACTAAAATATAATGTTGCAAAATACGATGGTAATAACGAACATAATAGTAAATGCTATCAAACTTGGAATTCAATGTTAAGTCGTTGTTATAATCCAAATAATAAAAGTCATCAAAAAACATACAATAATTGCAAAGTTTGTGAAGAATGGCTAACATTTTCAAATTTTAAAAAATGGTTTAATGAATTTTATATTGATGGCTATTCTTTAGATAAAGATTTATTAATAAAAAATAATAGAATATATTCACCAGAGACTTGTTGTTTTTTGCCTTCAGAAATTAATACTGCATTAATAACGAAACAAAATAAAAAAAGTAATTTACCTACTGGTGTATCAAGAGATAAGCATAGAACATTTCAAGTTCATATTAAGAAATATGGTAAACAAAAACGTATAGGCACACGTTATTTTACATTATCTTCAGCTGTAAATGCATATAAAAAAGCAAAAGAAAAATACATTAAAGAATTAGCATTTTGTTATTATAACAATAATAAAATTTCAAAAGATATATTTGAAGCACTGAATAAATATGAAATTATCACTGAACCATATAATGAAATTTGTATTGATAAAATAGAAACAAAGAAGAAAGTTGTGCAAATTGATCCTATAACAAAAAAAGTTATTAAAATATATGATAGTGCTAAAGATGCTGCTAAATTATTATATCCAGAGATAAAAAGTGCTTACAAAAGTATACAAAAATGTTGTTTAAACAAAGTACATTTCTATAAAAATTATATTTGGAAATATTATGATTAACTGTGGAATATATCAGTGGACAAACAAAATAACAGGAAAAATTTATATTGGTCAATCATGTAATCTTATTAAGAGGAAAAAACTTTTTTCTAATTTCAAGTCATATCATTATGCGGGTAAACTTATAAATGAAGAAAGAAAAAAATATCCTTCATTAAAATATTGGGAGAAGTTTTTTTAAATGATTAATTAAATTAAATATGTAACGGATAGATTATTAAGCCTATCCGTTTTTTTATTAACTACAATTTTAGTTATAGTTAACTGAATAAAAAACTATTTATATTATATAAGAAATTTATATAATATATTATTATGTATAATAACAGTTATTTTAACACGTGGGGTTACGTTGATGGTGTTAATAATTTTATTGCATTATCTTCTAAGAGTGTAAGTAGTGAAGAGATTCAGTCGTTAGTTGACAAATCTTTTAATACAACAAAATTGACTTCCGAGGGACAGGAATTACAGTTGTCTATTAATGGCAAGAATGTAAGTACTGTTGTAATTGAAGACAAATATTTACAGAATATTAGATTTGATGAGAATACAAAAGAACTCGTATTCAGTATAGGGGATAATTCTGATGAATTAAAAATTGATTTGTCAAAGGTATTAGGTGATTTTGCTACCAAAAAAGATATAGAAGATAAAATCGGCAATTTAGTTGATAATGCGCCAGAGAGTTTAGATACTCTATTAGAATTAAGTAAAGCATTGGGTGATGATCCTAATTTCGCTACTACAGTATTTACTGAAATAGGTAAAAAAATTAATAAGACGGAAGTATATACAAGAGATGAAAGTAACGATTTATTTCAACCAAAAGGAAATTATCTAACTGAACATCAGGATATAAGTAATTTAGCGACAAAAGAAGAAGTCGATAATGTTATTAACAGTATACCGTCAATAGATAATTTGGCAAGTGAAACTTATGTTGACGAAAAAATTGCTGCCATACCGCCAGTTGATTTAAGTGAATATGCTACAAAAGAAGATATTAAAAATTCTGTAAAATATCAGGAATTTGGAGATAATAGAAAGACTATTCAACTTAATAACTATGACAGTATATCGGGAATAGATACAAAGGGTACTGGTCATAATCTTGTGATGTTATCAAAATGGGATGTCGCTGATTTTGGTGCTGCTGGTGTTAAGATAAATTTAAATGGTTCTGAAGAAAGACCGACTTATAATGATAATAAGGAAATTGCTTTACTTGATGATATAAATAACGTAGATAATAAATTATCTAATTACATTACTAAGGAAGAGGTTTCTGAAGGTTATCAAGTTAAAGGCGATTATTTGACAGAACATCAGTCATTAGAAAATTATCCAACTAAGAATGAATTAAAAACTGAAATAGATAAGACTGTTCAATTTACGACTTCTGAATATCAAGGTAGGGCTAAAAAGGTAATCACACTTGATAATGACGAGTTAGTGAATGCACGTTCTAATTCAGAAGAACTTGAGAATAAAGTTGATGTAAATGGTAAGGCAATTAGTTTAATTCAATTAAATAGATGGAATGTCGTAGATGTCGGCTCGCCGTATACTTTAACTAATATCAACACTCCTGACGGTGTAAGACCTACAATACAGGAAAAGAGTCAAAGTGGACCAGAAGCACACAAAATAGCATATTTGGAAGATTTTGAAAACATTAATGATATTGTTAATTCTTTGTCAACAAATGTCAAAATGTTGCAAATGAAATTAGATGCTATTAATAAAAGTAACATAGAAATAATTGAGATTACGAATGATGTGATACCTGAAATGGCTGATGCTAAAAAGGATTACATCATTTCAGGAAATATAAATACGACTGCAAATATTTCTGGTAAATCAATTGAATTAAATAATGTTTCCATAACAAATGATGCGCGTTTAAAATTAAATGCTAACGATATTGAAATAAGAGATTTAAATTTAAATGGTGATTTCCCTAAAGCAAATGGTAATTCTGTTATACAGATTAATAATGCCGAATTTATTTTATTCAAGGATATGGTATTTGATTCAAATAATGTATACAATGGTATTGAAATAGGATTATCAACAACTGCTACCCAACAGGTTAAAAATATAATATTTGAGAACTGTAAGTTTAAAGGTGAATTTGCCAATAATGCAATTTTAATATTTGCAACTGAAAATAATTCTGTTATTACTTTAAATAATTGTCATTTTGATAAAGTATCCAATGCCTTACGTATAAGCAATAAAACTAATTCAAAGAATGTGGTAATAAATATTAATAATTGTACTATTGACGGATGGGATAGTAATCCTGAATATCAGGGATTTATTATTTTTGAAGATTATACAAATAAAACAGAAGAGGATGTAAATACAAATAATTTATTCGCTCCAGAAAAAATTAAAGTTAACATTAATAATTTAGTATACCAAGGCAAAAAACTTGTCCCGACAGATATGGCAAGTGTATGTGGAACTGCAAATAAAAACCAGATTATTTATGTCTATGCGGACGCAATTGGTTTAATCGCTTATGATTTAAATAAATACCCAAACATTAATTTTAATTAAAAAAGATGGAAATAAAATTTGATATTTAATTATCTATATAAATAGAAAATGAAAGAGACCGTCAGAATCAATCTTGCGGTCTCTTTTTCTATCATATTTCTTTTTATTTTTATGAGGTCTGTTGACTGCTGTCCAATGACCCCCATTTCTTTCCATTTCTTCCAAACGATTTATCGCTTTATTCGCTCTGATATAATCGTCAATCTTGACATACTCCCACGTCTAAAG
>ULMG01020858.1_pt1 | contig 13333 bp, 9 predicted proteins | sample 1951601 | NCBI WGS metagenome assembly ULMG01 (sample SAMEA4835545, study PRJEB28245) | human gut metagenome | biome: gut microbiome; material: fecal sample | place: Denmark | collected 2008
GTCTTTGTTGAATTACTTGTTGTATTATTCCATATTCCACCATTCGGATTTATTGTTAATGTGTAATTCACATTAGTCCAATGAGCGTAAAGTGTTACGTTTCCTGCTGGCGTATATGTATTACTTACTTTAGTTCCTCCACTACTTTGTGTATACCATCCATCAAACGTATATCCTGTTTTGGATGGTGTTGGTAATGTTATACTTGCTGAATTCCATTTTGCATATAATGTTGTATTACTTGCTTTATCATACGCTTTTACACCACTACCACTTGCATTAATATATTGTATACCTTTTCCATTTGTTTCTGAATAATACCCACCAAATGTTAATTTGACTGTTTTTTCTTCAGTCTTAGTTGAATCATATACAAGAGTTACTTTATATGCTTTTGCAGGTACTGTAATATTTGATATATTCTTTCCATAAGTTACAGACACACTTGATGTACCAGCAGTAGTTGCTCCTTGATTATCAAGCGATACTTTATAACTATTAGCACTACATATTGCATAAAGTGTTATATTTGAATTTGCACTATAGTTAGTATAACCTGATGTATATGAAGTTCCACTTCCATCACTTTTAGTATTCCATTTACATATGTGACCTGTTTTAGATATTAAAGCTAATGTTGTATTATTAGAATTAACTCTATAATTAGCCTCGATAGTTGCATTACTTGTACCAAATGTGAATTTATTATTTTCAAGTTTAGTTGTAACATCATTTACGTCTTTAGTTAATTTCCAATTATTAAATGGTCTTTCAGCCTCTACTATATTTTTTGATATTGTCGCATTAGTATTATTACTATCAAAAGTTATTTTATAAGTGCTACCTTTAGTTGGATTATCAATTGTTGTAGTAGACATATATTCTTGTTCTATTGTTTTGTTTTCTGTTTGATTATTCCAAACTCCTCCATTTGGTTTAACTGTTAATGTATATTTCTTTATTTCCCACTGTGCAGTTAATTTTAAGTTATCATTTACAATAGTATCTTTAGTAACAATATTTCCACTTGCATCTTTCCATCCTTTAAACATATAACCAGGTTTAGAAACACTTGTACATATATTAGTTAACTTACTACCTTTAGTTACTGATAAGCTTTCACAATTACCAGTGCCTCCATTTAAATCATACTGTACTAATAAACCAGTGGCAATTAAGTTAATAGTACATTCTTTATCACTTGTTATATCTTTATTAGACTTAAATATTCTATGTATTTTATTTGTTTTATCATATTCATATTCAAAATCACAGTTATTATTATAATATGCAAATGTACTATCAGGTTTAAAATTAATAACAATTTGTCCTTCTGTGCTTTCAACTGCATAAACAATATATTTATCTACCAATAAGTTATTATTAGTTATTTTACCATTTTCTATATAGAAAGTAAGTTTATACGTACCAACAAATTCCCATGGATTATTTTTAGTTCCACTTCCTTTTGTCTTTGTACCTGGTATTACAAACTCAGTAACTCTCAGTGCATATTTTTTATCTCCGGCATCTATTACATCATTGTTAAGGACATTTATTACTTTAATAGTGCCATCCTTCATTAAGAAGAATTCAACATCTTGGCTTAAATATGTATTACCATTACTATCTTTTGATACTATAAATTCCTCTTCATTTAACAAACCGCCTCTTGTAAAATCAGTATTCACCGTTGATTTATTGTTTTTAAACGCAAAGGGTATGATTGCTGTATCAGAGTTCACAATTTCAATATACTTTTTATCTGTTATTATATACTTCCCATATTTATTAAATTTATAAACATATCTTTGAGAATTATTCACTGCTTTATCATATGACACAGTCACATCAGCATTAATATTTATTATAAATAGAAAAGTTAATAATAAAAATGTAAACACTTTTTTCATACGATTACCTACTTTCTCTTTTATAATTTTATCATTTTATTAGAACAAAATAAAGACATTTTTTAAAAATAAAAAGAGATTTATTTATCTCTTAATACTCCATTATGATTTTTAATTACAGAAGACACTACATTATCAATAATTGGATTTACTTCTTCATCAGTAAGTGTCTTATCAAAACTTTCAAATGTTAATTTGAATGTTATAGCTTTTTTATTTTCTCCTAATGATTCATCTTCATAATAATCACTTGCATTAACTGACTTTAATGAACCTTTTCCATTCTTTCTGATTGTTAAAATCATATCATCGCAAAGTACATCTTTATTAACTATGAAACTTAAGTCCTTAGTTATACTAGGATATTTAGTAAACTCTCTAAACTTAATTTTTCCACTCTTTATACTAAATAACGTATCTAAATTAATTTCCATTACATAAATATCTTCTTTATAAAGACTCGGATGAACTTTACCAAAATATCCAACTATTGTTCCATTTATATTGATATATGCACTTTGGTATGGGTTCATTTCACAAGGAAATTCTCTTACTTCAAATGTATATCTATTTTTATATCCTAGTCTTTCTAATAATTCTTCTACTATACCTTTTAATGTATAAAAATCATGTACTCTTACTTCTATACCTTCATTATATCTACCAGTTACAAGAGCACATAGTACACTTTCCTCTACTATTTCACTATTTATTTTAGAGAAACTCTTACCGAGTTCAAATATACCCAAATCTTTTATATTTCTTGCTTTATTGTAGTCATAAACAGATAGTAATGATGTTATTAAACTATGTCTTAAAGTAGTTTTATCTTCACTTAATGGAGATGATACTTGTATTAAACCAAACTCATCATTAGTAAACTTAAACACATCTTTTTCATTTATCAATGAATATGTAATTACTTCATTTAGTGACATACTACTCATAATATTTCTAACTAATCTTGGTCTTTTATCATAATTACCTGGAGATGTTTCAAAATCAGGTAATGTACTTTCGATATTGTCAACTCCATATATTCTTCCAACTTCTTCAATTAAGTCTTCTATTATACTTATATCAGTTCTTCTTGTTGGTACTGAAACTTTAAATACATTTTTATTTTCTTTAACATCAAATTTTAATTTTCTAAATACATCAAGTACATCATCTACACTAAGTTTATATCCTAATACTGAATTAATTTTATCAAGAGTAATTTCTATTTCTTTATTATTTCTATCAAGTGTATTATATTCAAGCATCCCTTTATATACCTTTGCTGATGCATACATTGAAAGTAAAGTACATGCCCTTTCAATGGCAAAATAACATCTATTAACATCAAGTCCCTTTTCATATCTTGAACTTGCTTCACTTCTTAATATTTTTTTAGAAGTATTTCTAATATTAATTGGTCTAAAGATTGCTGATTCAATAACTACATTTTTAGTAGTACTCTCTATTTCAGTAGAAAGCCCACCCATAACTCCAGCTAAACCTATAGCTTCTTTTCCATTAGTTATAACAATATCACTACTTGATAGTATTCTTTCATTACTATCAAGAGTAGTTACTTTTTCTCCATCTTTTGCCATTCTTGCACTAATAGTATTCCCAAGTCTATCAGCATCATAAAAATGCAATGGTTGTCCTGTTTCTAACATTACATAATTAGAAATATCTACTACATTATTTATTGGTCTAATACCGCATGCAATAAGTCTATTTTTAATAAAATTAGGGCTTTCTTTTATTTCAACATTAATTGCTTTCTTTGTTAAGAATGTAAATACATTATCAGTTTCAACTTTAAGATTTAACTCATCACTAATATTTTTATCAACTTCATCATATTTAATTTTAGGTTCTATTACTTCTCTACCTGTTATAGCAGATACTTCATATGCAAGACCTAATTCACTTAATAAATCAGCTCTATTAGATGTAAGTTCAAAATCAATAATCTCATCATCAAGTTCTAAATATTTAATTGGGTCTTCTCCAACTGGTGCGTCACTTGACAGTTCACTAATACCTTCTATATCTTCTTTTTTAAGGTATTTTTGTTCTATACCTAACTCATCTAAAGCGCAAAGCATACCATTAGATTCATGTCCAAGTATCATTGATTTTTTAATAGTCCCTTTAGGTAATACACAACCATCTAATGCTACTATTACTTTAATACCTTTTCTAACATTAGGCGCACCACATACTATATTCAATATTTCACTTTTAATATCAACTTTACATAGATTCAAGTGATCACTTTCAGGATGAGATATGCACTCTATAACTTCTCCTATAACTAGTTTAGTAGCAGAAACTAGCGTTTTAACTGACTCACTCTCATTACCAATTCTAACCATTTCATCAGTTAAATATTTAGTGTCAATATCATCTATTTTAGTATAAGCATTTACAAATTTTCTACTTAACTTCATATTATATCTCCTCTCTATCAAAGATATTTAAGAATCTTTCATCATTAGAATAGAAAAGTCTTATATTATTAATACCATATTTAAGCATTGCAACTCTTTCAATTCCAAGTCCAAAAGCAAAACCGGTATAAACTTCTGGATCAAATCCGCAATCTCTAAGTACGTTAGGATGAACCATACCACTACCTAATATTTCAATCCACCCTGTATGTTTACAAATATTGCATCCTTTATTATTACAATTAAAACATGATACATCTACTTCATAAGATGGCTCTGTAAATGGAAAATAACTTGCTCTAAATCTAATATTTCTATCTTTACCAAACATTTTTCTAACAAGTAGTTCTAAAGTACCTTTTAAATCAGAAAGAGAAATATTTTTTCCTACAACTAAACCCTCTATTTGCATAAATTGATGTGAATGAGTCGCATCATCATCATCTCTTCTATATACTTTACCAGGACAAATCATTTTAAATGGTTTTTTATCTGCCCTAGATAACATGTATCTTACCTGCATCGCAGATGTTTGAGTACGAAGTAATAACTCATCATCAATATAGAATGTATCTTGTGCATCTCTTGCTGGATGTCCTTTTGGTACATTTAACATTTCAAAGCAATATTTATCAGTTTCAACTTCAGGTCCATCAACAACATCATATCCCATTGAGATAAATAAGTCTTCTATCTCTTCTCTTATTTTAGTAAGTGGATGAATAGTACCTCTTTTATTTTTCTTACTAGGTAATGTAATATCAATTTTATCTTTTTCTAATTTCTTTTTAAGTGTTTCTTCTTTGATTTCTTTTAGTTTTAAATTAATCGCATCATTAAGTTCAATTCTAAATTCATTAGAAAGAGCTCCTACTTCTTTTTTCTCTTCATTACTTAGTGTTTTCATATTAGACATTATCTGACTAAATTCACTTTTTTTGCCTAAATATTTACTCTTAGTATTATTGATACTAAATTCATCTTTACATATAGATATTTCTTCTAATGCTTCTTTTTTTAAAATATTTAATTTTTCTTTCATTTTATCCTCCTTAAAATAAAAAAGTCACAAACTAAGGACGGATTGTTCCGCGGTACCACCTTAATTCATGACTTATCATGCTCTTTAATTGTTAACGCCAATATACGTTCTTTTTTAGTGAAGGTGAATTCATGGGTATTTACTATTGATTCTCACCACTTATCAACTCTCTTAAAGTAAATATAATTCATTACTACTTCTTCACAAAAGATATGTTAATTCTAACACCAAATGCAGTAAAATTCAATAATTTTTAATATTCTTTTATAATTTTGTTAATTTCATCTAATAAGTAGTTAATATCTATTTCATAACTAGTAAATTCATGTCTTAACTTAACTTCTACTTTCCCATAATTAAGAGAATGTCCTACAGTTATTCTAATTGGTACTCCTATTAAATCCATATCATTAAATTTATTACCAGGAGATACTTTTCTATCATCAACTATAGTATCTATTTGAAGTGAATTTAATTTATCATAAAGTCTCATTGAATATTTATATGCTTCCCTATCATTAACGTTAACAATTACTATTCCAACCTTATATGGAGCAACTTTAATAGGCCAAATAATGCCTTTCTCATCGTGATTCTTCTCAACTATTGCTGCCATACATCTATCTATACCTATTCCATAAGAACCCATATGTACATAATTAAACTCATTCTTTTCATCTAAGTATCTTAAATTATATATTTCACTATAAGCAGTACCTAATTTAAATATATTACCCACTTCAATGCCTTTTAATATAGATGCAGTACTTTTACATCTAGGACATAAAGAAAATGAGTTAAATATTTTTAAATCAGCATATTTATTAACCTTAAAATCTATACCAGGATTAATATTTATGTAATGATAATCTTTTTTATTAGAACCACATACTGCATTATACATTTGTTTAACTTCATTATCAGCTATTATTTCGAACTCAACATCAACTGGTCCAATACTTCCTCTATATAAATCAAACTTAGATAACTCCTCTTCACTAGGTATAGTAACATTGTCAGATTTAATTAATTTTTTAAATTTTAATATATTTAATTCAGCATCTGCTCTTAAAAGTACCATTATATATTTTTCATCAGTCTTTAATACTAATGATTTTATTATATTGGTTAATGGTTCTGTTAAATATTCACTTAAGTCTTTAACACTTTTAACTCCGGGGGTATATACTTCTTTTCTTGGCCTTATTTTAACTTTTTCTCTTCTAAATGTATTATATGAACTAGCAAATTCAATATTAGTACAATAACTACAATTATCACATTTAACTATATCGTTATCTCCATAGTCACATATAACTTGAAACTCTTCGCTTAATATTCCTTTCATAAGACAGGGATCAGATGCAGCTACTAAAGTATCAAGACCCAATTTTTTAAAAGTATTTTTAAACACTTGATACATCTTATCATAACTAATATCAAGACCGGACTCATCAGCATCAAAACTATATGCATCTGCCATTATGAATTCTTTCTTTCTTATAATTCCATATTTAGGATGTTCTTCATCTCTATATTTATTGCTTATTTGATATATTGTAAAGTGAAGATCTTTATAGCTTCTTACTTTATCTCTTGCAAGTAATGCAAATAATTCTTCAGAAGTAGGACATAAATTATATATTATATTATCCCTGCTTTTAATACTAAACAATTCACTTCCAAATATCTTTTCTCTATTAGTAACCTCAAAAACATCACTTTTAATAAGTGACGGCATTAGTAATTCATCGCAGTTTATTTTCTTCATTTCTTCTCTTATAATATTCTTTATATTATTCATTACTTTTAATCCCATTGGAAGATATGTATAAATACCATTATCATTTTTATATATCATTCCACTTTTAATAAGTAATGCAGAAGAAATAGCGCTCTCATCGTTTGGAAATTCTTTTCTTGTAATAAAGAAGTTATTTGACATTATCATATTGTTCACTCCTCAATAATATACGAAACAAGTTTTCTATTTAATAAATCATTATTATCATATCTAATACATACAAGAAGATTATTCATCTCTTCTCCTGTTTTAGGATTAATCATTACATAACCTTCATCACTAGAAGTTGATGCCCCTTTTAAATATCCACTCTCTATTAAATAGCCAACAGTAGGATGAGCACATTCACTGTCTAATGTTCTTTGATCTTTATATTCATTTTTAACATCTTTTGGTATTAAATTTAAATTATCATTGCCCCATTCAATAGCTGCATTTTTAATCATTTCTACTCTGTTATTATAGTCTTCATTTAATGTCTCATTTCTCATGTTTATTATAGATGGCACAACTAAAACAGCAAGTATTCCCATAATAGCAATAACAGCTAAAACTTCTACTAAAGTCATTCCTTTTTTATTCATATTATTTACCTCTATTATATAAAAAGTATAACAAATTTTTTTTATAATAACAATACTTCTTGAAATTAAAATAATTATATAATATAATAGAATAAGAGAATAGAGAGGGTATATAATGAAGGAATTTGATTTTGAAAAAGTACCAATAGTTGAGATAGCAAATGAAATACTTTTAGATGCTGTCAAAAAAAATGTCAGTGATATTCATTTTGACCCTACTAAAGATGCTTTAAAAATAAGAATACGTATTGATGGTATTATGTCAGATTATTCATTAATACCTAGTAAATATAAAAGAAACTTAATATCAAGAATTAAAATGATAGCTGGTATGAATATAATGGAAACTAGACTTCCTCAAGATGGTGCGATTAAAACAAAAATAGGAGATAAAGTATTAGATGTACGTGTATCAAGCTTACCTACTAACTGTGGAGAAAAAGTCGTTCTTCGTATTTTAGACTATGCTAAAAGTTTTAAAGGACTTGATAGTTTAGGATTTAGTCCTGATAGTTTAGAAAAAATTAAAAAGATGATTAATATACCAAACGGTATTATTCTTGTAACTGGTGCTACTGGTTCTGGTAAATCAACTACTGTATACTCTATCTTACAACAAATGAATACAGAAGAAGTTAATATTATAACTGTTGAAGATCCAGTCGAAATGGATATACCTGGTATTAACCAAGTACAAGCTAACTCTGAGATTGGTCTTACTTTTGCAAATGTTTTAAGAAGTATATTAAGACAAGACCCTGATATTATTATGATTGGTGAGATTAGAGATGACGAAACTGCAAGAATAGCCGTAAGAGCATCTATCACTGGACACAAAGTATTATCAACAATACATACAAATAATTCATTAAATACAATAGAAAGACTTACTGATATGGATGTAGAAAGGTACTTGTTAGGTTCTGCACTTACTGGTATTATTTCTCAAAAATTAGCAAGAAAGATTTGCCCTAATTGTAGAGTTTTAAGAGAAACAAATAATTATGAAAGAATGGTATTTAAAAAAGTAATAGGAAAAGATATACCTCAAATGTGGGATGTTAATCCTGAGGGATGTGAACACTGTTTTAAAGGATATACAGGTAGAATTGCTCTTCATGAAATACTTGTAATGGATGATGAAATCAGAGATGCTATTACAAATGCAATGCCAAAAGATCATTTAAGAAAATTAGTTTATGGAGGAAATGTTGTTACCCTACTTCAAGATGGGCTTGATAAAGTTATTGAAGGCGAAACATCATTCTCAGAAATATTAAAAGCTGTTGATCTTGAAAATGATTTAGATAATTATGATGAAGATAATTTAAAAAGCAGTTTAAATGATGTAGAAGTCAATAAAGCTGCCAAAGAATTACAAAAAGCAAAAGCATCTCAAAAAACTGATACCGTTAACTATTCAGCAAAAATACCAACAAATACAGAAAATAAAACCGTTGTACCTACAATAAATCAACCTGCTCAAAGTGTTCAACCTGCTCAACCTGTTCAACCTTTTCAACCTGCTCAAACTGTTCAACCTGTTCAACCTACTCAGCCTACTCAATCCGGAGTAGCAAGGCAAGCTATTACACAAGTTCCTGGGACTACAGAAACAGTAAAACCCACTCAACCAAAATCAGATATACAATTTTTCAACTTATAAGAAACTCGCAAGAGTTCTTTTTTTTTGAATATAATTTATTGGTGATACGATGTTTCAAAGTAAACAAAATTATAGAATCAAAATAATATTTTTACTATCTTTACTTATATTCTTTTTCGTAATAATAAAAATATTTTATATTCAAGTAATAGAATATAAAAAACTAAACAATCTTGCTAATGACTTATGGAGTAGAAATTTAACCGTTCAAGCAGATAGAGGTAAAATACTTGATAGAAATAATAAAGTTATAGTTGATAATGTAACTAGTGTAGGACTCTACTTAGTACCAAATCAAATATTAAATAAAAAAGATGTAGCACAAACTTTATCAAAGATATTAAATGTTTCATATGATGAAATGTATAAACATGTAACTAAAAAAGCGTCAGTGGAAAGAGTTCACCCAGAAGGGAGAAACTTAAGTTTTAAAATAGCCGAAAAAATAGAGAGTTATAACTTTGATGGAGTTTATCTTTTAAAAGAAAGTAAAAGAAATTATTTATACAAAAACATACTTTCTCATGTTATAGGTTTTACAGGTATTGATAATCAAGGACTTAGTGGGCTTGAACTTAAATATGATAAATTATTAACCGGTAAAAATGGTAATATTAAATATTACTCAGATGGTAAAGGTAAAAGACTTTCTATGCCAGAAGTGTATGAATCCCCTACTGATGGTAAAGATATCAAATTAACAGTTGACCTAGATGTTCAACTATCGCTTGAAAATGAACTTCATAGTGCATATAAAAAGTACAATGCTGAGCAAGCAATCGGAATAGTTATGAAAGCTAAAACAGGTGAAGTACTTGCAATGAGTAGTATACCATCATTTGATCCAGAGAATTATCAGAAGTATAACAGTGAAACCATTAATAGAAACTTAGCAATATGGTCTAATTTTGAACCAGGTTCTACGTTTAAAATAGTAACGCTAGCATCAGCAATTAATGAAAGAAAAGTGAATATATTTGAAGATACATACAATGACACTGGAAGTATAAAAGTAGCAAATTCTACCCTTCATTGTTGGAAAAGAAAAGGACATGGTCACGAAACATTTGTACAAGTTGTTGAAAACTCATGCAATCCAGGGTTTGTAGTTCTTGGCCAAAGACTTGGTAAAGAAAAACTGTTTAAATATATTACTAATCTTGGCTTTGGTAAAAAAACAGGCATAGATTTAAATGGTGAAGCAACCGGAATACTCTTTAATTTAGATAATGTTGGTCCTGTTGAACTTGCAACTACTGCATTTGGTCAAGGCATTAGTGTTACTGCTATACAACAAGTAAGTGCTGTTAGTGCTATTGTTAATGGGGGAACTTTATATACTCCATATATAGTTTCATCAATTGGTGATAAAGATAATAATCCAAAAGTCAAAAAAGAAAAAATTATTACAAAAGAAACAAGTAATTTAGTAAAATATGCTCTTGAAAGTGTAGTTGCTAATGGTAGTGGTAGAAATGCTTATATTGAAAACTATAGAATTGGTGGTAAAACAGGTACTGCCCAAAAAGTTGGTAGTGATGGAAGATATATGTATGGAAATTATGTATTATCATTTATAGGTTTTATGCCTGCAAATGATCCAGAATATGTAATTTATATAGCACTTGATCACCCTACTGGTGTTACGCAATACGGTGGAGTTGTTAGTGCTCCTATTGCTAGAAATGTACTTAAAGATATAATATCTATTTATAATATACCAGAAAGTAAAGATGGAATACCTAAGTCATATAGATGGGATGATATTGTTTATGTAACTGTACCTGATATAGTTGGTAAAACAAAAAAAGAAGCTAAAGTGCTCCTTAAAGACTTTAATGTTGAATTTGTGGGAGATGGTGATAAAGTATTTACCTCTTCCCCATCTAGTGGTATGAAAGTTAAAATGGGTTCAACTATAAAAGTACTTTTGAATTAAATTATTTTTTCTTTCTTTTGACAATTATTAATAAACAAGTAATTATTACTATTAAAGCAAGTAATAATACAGCAATACTTGCCATAATATTATCTCCAGTCATTGGATTATTCATTAAAATATTCATATATAACACCTCTAATTTGATATTAACACACAAATATATTTTTATCAATATAAAAGGATTAGTCTCTTCCTAATCCCATTTTATGTTTCATATCTTTAAATTTTTCTGCAGCTATTTTTCTTGTGAAGTCACGTCCTTCATCCAATATCTTATCTATTTCTTCACTATTAATATATTTATTATATTTTTCTTGAATTTCTAATATTTTTGTAACCACTAAGTCAGCAACACATTTTTTAAATTCACCATAGTTTTTGCCTTCAAACTCTTGTTCTACTTCAGAAATTGATTTACCATTTAAACTAGTATAAATATTAATCAAATTAGAAATACCTGGTTTATTTTCCATATCATATTTGATTACCATTTCACTATCAGTAGTTGCTCCCATTATCTTCTTTCTTGTTAATTCTACATCATCAAGTAAGAATATAGAGCCTTTCTTATTATCTGCTGATTTACTCATTTTCTTTGTTGGATCTACAAGGTCCATTATTAATTTAACATTTTCAGGAATCATCGCAGTTGGTATATTAAATGTTTGACCATATTTTTTATTAAATCTCTCTGCGATATCTCTTGCAAGCTCTACATGTTGTTTTTGATCCTTTCCTACTGGAACATAATCTATATCATAAATTAATATATCCGCAGCCATTAATACCGGATATGTAAGTAAACCACTTGTAAAATTAACATTCTTTAGACTTTTATCTTTAAATTGAGTCATACGAGATAACTCTCCATAGTATGTATTACATTCAAGGAGCCATGAAACATTCGCATGGTATTCATTTTCTGATTGAATGAATATCTTATTTTTCTTAGGATCTATTCCGCATGCTAAATAAAGAGCAAGTAAACTTCTAATTCTACTGTGAAGTTCTTTACTATCTTGAGGAACAGTAATCGCATGCATATCAGCTACAAATAGATACGAATCATACTTATCTTGGTTTTCTACCATTTGTCTTACAGAACCAATATAATTTCCAAGAGTAATTACTCCAGTTGGTTGAAGACCTGTTAACATCTTTTTCATTATTTCATCTCCTTACAAATAATTATACAACAAAAAATATAAAAAATCATCAAAAATATTTACAATCATTTGTTTGTATGATAATATTTATTTAAGGAAGTGATTAATATGGAAAAGCTTACTAACAAACAAGAAAAAATCTTAACTACTATTAAAAAGTTCATTGCTGATAACGGATACTCTCCAAGTATAAGAGAATTATGTACACTATGCAATCTTAGTAGTACTGCTACTATGTTTGTTCATTTAAAGAATTTAACTTCAAAAGGATATATTAATCAAGCAGGAAGTAAGTCAAGAACTATTGAGTTAAATGTTCCAAATGAATATGATAAAAAAAGTGATAATGTTATTAATGTACCTCTTCTTGGTAAAGTAGCCGCTGGTAACCCTATTGAAGCAATAGAAAGACCAAATGAATTTTTCTCGTTACCAAAAGAGTTAATACCACTTAAAACAGAAGTATTTACCCTAGAAGTTAATGGAGACAGTATGATTAATATAGGTATATACGATGGAGATATCGTTATCGTTAAAAGAAGTAATACAGCTAATAATGGTGAAATAGTAGTCGCAATGACTGATGAAAATGAAGTAACATTAAAAAGATTCTTTAAAGAATCTAATCACATAAGACTACAACCAGAAAATGATTATTTAGAACCAATTATATTAAATAATGTAACTATCCTAGGTAAAGCAATAGGCCTTTATAGAAAAATATAATCAAGAGCACACTGAACTAGTCAAGTAAAAGTAGACAGTTTAA
>ULMG01044973.1_pt1 | contig 13185 bp, 24 predicted proteins | sample 1951601 | NCBI WGS metagenome assembly ULMG01 (sample SAMEA4835545, study PRJEB28245) | human gut metagenome | biome: gut microbiome; material: fecal sample | place: Denmark | collected 2008
AAATAAAAATTCAATTATGGAAGAGAGATATTATTTGCCTAACAGAGATGGAGATAAAATTTGGCTTCAACATTTTGAAGATTGTGATTATCTTTTAGTTACGGAGCATGACTATCCAATTCAAATAACATATGACAGAAAAAATAAGGAAAAAATTGTGGCGGTTGACCCTTCTGGTGGGCCATTTATTTATCGTGGATATGAAGTTACTGAAGATGACATCACGATTCAAGACATTAGATGGGAGAAAGGTGTTGGATTTATTATCACTCTAACTGAATAAATTGGCACGATTTTTGATAGTATAGCATTCAAATATTTTTAAAATTATGAAAAAAATTTTAATTTGTATTGATTGCCAAAATGACTTTATTACTGGAAGTCTTAGGAACGAAGAAGCAATTAAAACCATTCCGAATCTTGTAAAAAAAATTTGTGAATTCAATGGAGATGCTATTTTCTACACCCTTGACACTCACAATCAAGATTATCTTGAAACAAAAGAAGGCGAAAAGTTGCCTGTTGTTCACTGTGTAAGAGGAACTGATGGATGGAAACTTGAAGCAAATGTAGAATCAGCACTTAATGATGCACGTCTTAGGAATATCCCTGTAACCAAGGTTGAAAAGCCTACATTTGGCTCTTTTGAGTTGATTGAAAAAATTAAGAGGTGTTCACTTTTGGATAATATTGATATTGAGATTGTTGGTTACTGCACAGATATTTGTATTGTTTCAAATGCTTTGGTAATGAAGGATGGTTTTTATGATAAGGCAAATATTACCGTTGATGCAAGTTGTTGTGCTGGTGTAACTCCTGAAAGTTACAAGGCTGCACTCCTTACAATGAAAATGTGCCAAATAAATATTGTTAATGAGTAATACAAAATGAAACCAAGAGTATTAAATATTATTGACGAAATTGTTGATGCTGAAAAACTTATCAGCAATGCATCATTTTATAAGAAACAGGCAGAAGAAGAACTTGAAGAAATGCTTAACCCTTTTAAAATTAATGGATTGAAATCTCTCATTGCCAAAAAAATTATGGAAGGGATGGATTCAAGTTACATTGAAAAAATCATGGCTGATAGAAAAGATGAACTTGATAATTTTGCAACATGCACTTCAATATCCACGGAGGAACCATTTGCAGAAATGCATTCTGTGACTTATAAATGTTCAAACATTTTCGACCCTGAACATGACGAATTTAGAATAACTAATTACACTTTTAATGAAGATAAAACAAAAGTTAAATTTCATGTTGAGTGTGTAAAAAATAGACAATACCTTGGCATTACTGGTTCGTGGATACCAAGTATGTTTTCAACTGTTTGGATTGATAAAGAAGAATTATACAATTTTGATTAACGATGGAAGTATTTGGAACAAATATTGATGGCCTTTTCATCATTGAGCCTACTGTGTTTAATGATGAAAGGGGATATTTTTATGAATCTTTCAATAAGGAAGAATTTGCGCAGAAAACAGGTGTTGATTTTAATCCTGTACAAGATAATGAAAGTAAATCTGTTAGGGGTGTAATTAGAGGGCTTCATTTTCAAAAAGCACCCTATGCGCAAGCAAAACTTGTAAGAGTTATTAAAGGCGAAATCATTGATGTTGCCGTTGATTTGAGACCCGAATCTGAAACATTTGGGCAATATATTGCAGTTTTGCTTAATGAAACAAATAAAAGGCAATTCTTTATTCCTGAGGGGTTTGCTCACGGTTTTGTTGTACTAAGTGATGAAGCAATTTTCCAATACAAGTGCAATGAATTTTATCATCCTGAAGCAGAAGGCGGTATTTCATATAAATTTGTTAATTGGGAAGACATTGCAAAAAACAAGATAAAGAAAGAAGAATTTATATTATCTGAAAAAGATAAAAATAGAGAAATAATTAGTTTAGAGGTACTAAAAAAGCAGTGGTAGGATGAAGCAAGAAGTTAATAATGAACAAGTTTAGTTTTGTTCGAGTTTTAACATACTGTTCACTACTAATAGTTTGTTTAATAAAAAAAGTGAATATATTGAAATAATATGAATATAGCATTAGTAGCCCACGATGGGCGTAAGAAAGAATTAATTGAGTGGGTAAAATATAACTGGGAAACTCTTTCACAACATAATTTATTTGCAACGGGTACAACAGGAAAACTTGTTATACAATCTCTTACTGAATCACATTTAGATATGATTGGGATGGGTAATTATACAGATGAATACCCAAGAGTACTGTATGAAGCATGTTCAAGCAAAGTTACTTGTTTATTAAGTGGTCCACTTGGAGGTGACCAGCAAATTGGTGCAATGATTGCAGAAGGAAAAATTGATGTTCTCATTTTCTTCTGTGATAATCTTATTATGCAAGGTCATCAAAATGATGTTTCAGCATTAACAAGACTTGCATCTCTTTATAATATCGCTTTTGCCACAAATAGAACTACGGCTGATATGATACTAACTTCACCTTTGTTTAAAGACGAAAATTATAAAAGAATTCTCCCAACAGCAATAGAAAATTATAAAAATAGAAAAGTTTAATTGTTTTTGGCATGGTTTTTGATAGTGGTAAAGAAAATAATTAATAAATGAAAGAGTTGAAATTTTATGAGGGAAATATTGTCCCTGAAGATGGTACTATCTTTGTGTTTGGTAGTAACCCTGAGGGAAGACACGGTGCAGGTAGTGCCGCTGTTGCAAGAAAGTTTTTCGGTGCAATCTATGGACAAGGTGAGGGATTGCAGGGAAACGCATATGCTTTGCCTACAACTGAACTTAGACATGAAATGAGAGATAAATATTCTAGATATTCCATGTCTCGTGAACAGATTGTAGATAACATTAAGAGAATGTATGCATGCGCAAAACAAAATCCTGATAAGAAATTTAAAATTGCCTATAGAAACCAACCTGATGAAGTTACTCTTTGTGGATACGCTGGTAGAGATTTGATGTCTATGTTTAAGGAAGCATGCGATGGTAACTATCCAGATAATATCTACTTCTCTAAAGAATGGGTTGACTCTGGTTTGCTTTAATTGCTACATACAATTATGAACGTACCTACTGACCGTATGCGTGGTAGAAAAAACCCGTGGGATTTTCGTCTCACGGGTTAATTTATATTTAAAATAGTACTAAGAAGCATCTTGTACTGTCCATCCACTTGGAATACCACTAATGTCTTTTGTCCAATCATTCATAGATGATGCTTTTACAAATATACCTTTAGATGCAACACCATTTACCCAAGTATCTGTACAAGCAAATGCAGAAATATCTGTTGCTAAACATTTAATATAATTAAGGTTTGTACAACCATAGAACATACCTTGATAACAAGCCATTACTAATTTAGTAGCAGGTAATGCAGGAGCAGTTGTTAATGATGTACAATCAGCAAACATGCCATTATAACAAGACTCTGTTAATGTAGTTGATGGTAATTCAGGAGCAGTTGTTAATGATGTACAACCGTAGAACATACTGTAATAACAATGAGATGCCAAAGTAGTTGCAGGTAATTCAGGTGTTGTTTTTAATGAACTACAAACAGCAAACATATTACTATAACAACTAGTTGCCAAACTAGTTGCAGGTAATGCAGGTGCTGCTGTTAATTTTGTACAGCCTTGGAACATACTATCATAACAATCTTCCGCCAATGTAGTAGCAGGTAAAACAAGATTTTCAGCAGATGTTAATCCTGTGCAATCGCTAAATAGTCCATAAAATGTATAGGCACTGCTTATTGTTAATTTATTTTTAAAATCATCTCCATAAATTAAAGACATAATATTACCTTCTGATTCGAACAATGCTGTAGAGCCACTAAATGAATTGTAATCCCACTCATCAGTAGCATATTGTGCATTATTACCCCTAAATTGAATTTTATCACCAGAATTTACTTTAATGGATGGCGCTGATGAACCTGTATTTGATGTAATAGATACCCATTCGCCATTATTTTTCTTATAATCAATGGTTTTTGCAATAGATGCATCTGATGCTGTCCAATTAATTGTACCAGCAGATAAAATATTAAATGTTAATGGCTCTATTGAAAAGTCAGGTGCTGCTTCTTGATATACAGTAACATTACCCGTTGCAGTAAATCCACTATATGATGCAGTTAATATTAATGGTTGTTCTACTTCCTGCCTTGGTCTGCTGTTGAAGATGGCACTACCAATGTTCCTTCAACTGTAGCACCAGATGAAATATCCACAGAAGTTCCGTTATCATAGTTACCATATACTTTAAATGAACAATTATCTTTTGTTGCCGTGCCACCTTTTGCTGGTACATCAGTTACCCAAGTGATAGAGTTAAAGGTAATTGCAGTTAATTTAGGTTTACTATAACTAATAGTCATGCCTTCCTCGGTTAGGCTTAACCAAGGTTCTTTGTAATCGGGCCCATTATAAGCCGCTGTAAATTCATCATTTGTTTCGTAAAGATGTATATATGATTCCATAAATAATATATTTTTCCTATAAATAGTTAACTATTTTTGTTTTTGTAATAAAAAGTGCGTATATTTGCAAAAAATAGAGATATTATGTTAAATATAGTTCCATACGAAGAGGCAACTCTTAATGAAAATGGTAAATGGGATGACGAAACAGTTGTAATTGATGACATTTCCATTGAATACCTACAAAACGCTGATTGTTCTGGTGATGATGGGAATGAAGATGTGCAAGCATTAAAGATTACTGCACGAAATAATGGCGTGGAAAGGTTTCTTAATATAAAAACCGATAGTTGGAGTATTGATAGTGCTGATGAATTAAAAGCCATCATTGAAGATTTTAAACATAGGTCAGGCATCTATACAGAAAAGGAGGAAAAACAATGATAAATTTAACTGAACTTATTAAATATGATTTAGCAAAACTCCTTGACAATAAAATATGGAGTGATAAGAAGTATGCTTATGCTGCTGAAGATTTAGAAGTTACTTGGGGTGATTTTCTTACTACTAAGAAATATAAAGAAGGAGAATTAATTACTGTTGAGTATGGGGATGATGTGCGTGGAAAAGTATATTATGCCCTAACTTATGCTGAACTTATTAAATTCTTAGATAAATGCTACGGCATAGTTATTGATTTTCAGCCTGCATTTACATTTACAGCAAAAGACCATATAGGATACTTTTACGAGGTATATAGAAAAAATGATAAAGAAAGAAGACTTGATTTGCTTTTTGAAGAAAAAGAGTGGATGTCTTCGTTGAAATTTGCCATGGAAGCAATTGTTTCAGAGTTATTAAAAAGAAAATTTATATAAAATATTATTATGAAAGAGATTGATATTAAGCAAAATAGAAAATATGAGTAGAGAAAACAAAGAATTGTTGGTTGAAATGGGATATGAAGATGCTGTTATATTGGAAGACCCTGATTATGATTCAGCCATTGTTGGAGTGAGTGAATCTGGTAGAGTTATTTATGACTATGATAAAATGGTTGAATGGCTTATGGAAACAGACGGAATGACCCAAGAAGATGCTGTGGATTTTATTGATTATAATACCATTAGGGCATTGCCATATTTTGCAAATTCACCTATTATAATGTATCCTTTGCAATGATTTATGTTTATGATAGAAACGCTGAAGACTTTTCTGCGTTAGAAAACAACTACCCTATTTATAGGGGTGCATCTATTTTAGGAAATCCATACACTCATCTTCCAGTTAAAGATACTAAAGCAATGTTTCAATGCAAAACAAGGGAAGAAGCGATAGAGAAATATTCTGAATATTTTGACATTATGTATGGTAACAACATAGAATTTACCAAAATAATTGATGAAATGTACGAAAAGTACAAAAACGGTGAAGACATTTACCTAGAATGCTATTGCAAGCCGCAATCGTGCCATGGAGATATTATTGCAAAGAAACTACAAGAAATGTTTATAAAAGAAAAATATAAAACATACAAAAATGTTAGAAAATAAATTAACTGTTAATGAATTAAATGAAATATTTGACAAGTTAAATAAAATGCTTGAAGAAAAGGAAAAACTTAGAACTTATCCTATTGTTATTTTTGGTTTAGATGACGATGTTGTTTCTGAAGCATTAAAAAGACATGACGAAGCATATGAAAAATATGGTTTAACATTGAATAAAGTTGAAACCATTGAACAATTTGATTACCATTTAAAGTGCAACACATATTATAGAACTCCTATTTTGTTTGTTCCTAATACAGAACAGTTTAGGACGATGGCTTTTAATGACGATAATTTACTTAAAAATGGTAAAATATTTACGGCTGTTTATGACACAACAGATTATAAAATAAAACTAATGAGAGAATATGGTTATTGACAATAATAATACAAAATATTTTACGAGACAGGAAGTTAAAAAGCACTTTTCAGAAGAGTTCATAAACTCAATACTTAAAAAACATGGTCGTGATTTTAGAAGTTCATTAGAGGATGCTATTGATGAAGGTTATTGTTATGGATATAACATTGTATTATCAGCCATTGAATCTGTTTTTGGGGGATTAACTGAAAATTATTGGAAAATTGTTAACAAGTTACAAGAATGGGACAGTAAAAGAAAAAAGGAAATAGAAAATGAAAACAACAATTAAAATAAACGAAGAAAAATTAGGAAATTTAGTTAAAAAAATTGTTGAAGAAGTTTTATTTAATACCTTACCTAAGCACGATGCATCAGGAAACATGTATACAACGATGTTGGAAGGGAAACCTTATCTATTAAAAGAAGGCTTAATAACCACATATCCAATTAAAAATGTCATTTTCGCTTTAAAGTCCCTATTCAATTTATATGATGGGGATGATGAAACAGAAAAAAATAAAATATTGTTTTTTTTAAATAGAGGGCAAAAATATAAGAATTATAATGGGTTGATTTTTTTAAATAAATATAGTCAAAACAATACTGAACGAATAGAAATAAAAGTTAGTGAAAACGATTTCAATCAAAATGATTTTGACAAATATTTGCTAAAATATGGATGGTTTTGCGGGATTTACGAAGAATTAAATGGGTATAATAATCTAATAAGATTGATATATGAAAAAAAATTTGATATTGATGTAACTGAAGAAGTTTTAAAAAACAAATACATTTACCATATTTGCCCGAATATCTATTTAAACAGAATAAATAAAAATGGACTTAAGCCAAAATATTCTTCATGGAATCAATACTCAAATCCAGAAAGAATATATTTCTTTATGAAAGAGTTAACGCATGATAAATTTGTTTTATGGGTTAACAATTTTAATGCTGAAAAAGAGTTCAATTATCAAAAAAATGACGGATGGTCGTTATTAAAAATAGACACTTCTGTTTTAACAAATAATCCGAATTTTTACTTCGACCCAAGAATGAAAGATGGCGTATATACAATGGATACAATATCGCCAGAAAGTATTGAAATAATTGACTACATTTCAAAGGAAAATATGTTTGATATTTTTAAATGATAATTTTTAAATATAATTTAGAAGATGCCAAGTAGAAATGAAGAAAAATACCATATTGTAGTAAACGGTGAGCCACAAAAAGTAACAGAAGTAAGAGATAAAATTCTCGGCACTTTCAACGAACTTGTTTTTGTGGATGAAGGACATAAATATTTTCTTGGAGACAAGGAACTGATATCTGTGTCAGTATTTGCTCAGCAATTCGAAGAGGTCTTTGATACGTTAGCAAAAGCAACTGCTTACGCAGCAAAAAATGGCCAAACGCCTGAATATTGGATGGATGCATGGAGATTAACCAATTTGAAAGCCACTACCAAAGGTACACAGATACATGCTTATGCTGAAGGTCTTTCATGGCTTAATATAGGTCATCCAGAAAATGTGCCAGAAGACCAAAAATATAAATATGTTGCCGATAAAGGATGGCTTGTTCCTACACGTCCACAGGAGGAAGCAGCATTTAAATTTTGGAATGAGTTTCCTTCAAAATGGCATGTTGTATTGCCAGAAACAAGGGTATATACAGGAGCCCAATATAGGAAAGGATATGCAGGAACATTTGATTTGCTTGTATATGATGAGGAAAAAGATGGCTTGCTTGTGCTTGATTGGAAAACCAATGCAGATATCTATAAAGAATATTCAAGGAGTAGAAACAAGATGATGTATTATCCTTTTAACAATTTATACATGGAGCCTTTGGGGGTATATAACATACAACTTAATGCCTATGCAGTTTGTCTTGAAGACATTGGTTTAAATGTTATTGGAAAAAGGATTATATGGCTTAAGGAAGATGGGACTTATGATATCGTTGAAGTTGGAAATGAGGAAAATAAAATTAGAGAAATAATAACATAAAAAAAATTAGTACTAATATGAACAGAGATAGTAGAGGACGTTTTGTAAGAAAAAATGACGATAATGTTTTAATTAACAAAATGAATTTAAGCATCAACAACAATTCAAGAGAGATTCCTGTTGAAGATAATAGGAAAAGTACCACTCTTAAGTCAATTAAAGAACCTGTTTACAAGATTGGTAAATTGCCACTTTGTAATATTGATAATATTGATAAAGAACTTGTTAATAGAGCCATTAAGAATATAAATAAGCTCGGACTTGGCTCAATTGAACATCCTGCAAAAGTTGATGATTTTTTTAAAAAATTTAATTGTGAATGCAGTAAGGAAAAGAAGTCTGATGACGATTTATTGAAAACATTTTCCAAAAATGCTAATCAAAATGATAAAAAAGTTAGACATCATGGTTTTGAGAGTAGTAGATGCATCTCATTGCTTGGAAACAATGTTGGTAGTTTTTCAACAAGCATTGTAGAAGATTTAAAGGATTTTGTTGTTTCATTTAATGATACAATAAAGGTTTCAATAAATATAGAAGCAAGTGTATTTCCTAATATCATATCACTTTTAAGGGAATTGAAAAGGTATGATTATTTCACAATCGTATTTAAAACATATGATATTCATGGATTTTCTGACAAAATTGAAACATTTGACGGTTTTAAGTTATTTGACTTAACTTATATCGGAGAAAAAGATACCTATAGCATAACATTAATAAAAGATAATATTTAAAAAGTATAAAAATATGAAAAATATTGCTGATAGTAAATGGTTGATAGTACAAGATATACCAATCAACAGAGGGCAAAGCGTTATTAAAGCTGGTGGCGTTGTTACGGTTTCAAACCACGTAATTTATTTGAACGGAGGAATGCTTGATTTGGGCTATCAAGAAGATTTTGCTAACCTTATAACAAGCGATACAAAGCACAAATTTATTCGCCCATACAATGACATTACTGGGAAAAGCATCATTGGCAGGAAAGAAGAATAACATAAGCATGTAGATAATTAAACGCACTGAGTTTTCAGTGCGTTTTTTTGTTATAAACTATTTATATAAAATGTAAAATTTATGTGCAAATTTTTAACTGATTTATTTAAAAAAACAGATGAACCTTTGGAAAATGTAATCGCAGATGAAGAACCTGAGGTTGCAAAAGAAACAATTGAAGAAGATTATAACAATAAAAATGAAAATGATATGGAAGTAATTAATCAAGAATCTTATGTACCATCATACAATGGTAAAATTATATTATTAGACAACGGGCATGGAAAAAATTGTGCTGGCAAGCGTAGCCCTAAATTTGAAGATGGCTCACAATTCTTTGAATATGAATTCAGTAGAGATATTGTAAGAAGAATTGCTAATAAACTTGACGAAATTGGCGTTTTATATAGGATACTTGTTCCTGAGGTTGATGAAGATATTAAATTAACAGAAAGAGCAAGAAGGGCAAATGAAATATGCGCTGAATATGGAAAAGAAAATTGTATTTTTATATCGGTCCATGCAAATGCAGCGGGAAATGGAACTGAATGGAAAAATGCCCGTGGATGGAGTGTTTGGACGACAAAAGGAGATACCAAATCAGACGCTATTGCAACAATATTTTTTGAAGAAGCAGAAAAAATCCTTCCACAATGTGGTATGACACTTAGAAAAGATACTAGTGATGGAGACCCTGATTATGAAGAGAATTTTACTGTTATTTATAAAACAGTATGCCCTGCTATACTAACTGAAAATCTATTTATGGATAATAAAACAGACGTTGAGTTTCTTATGAGTGATGAGGGTAGAAATAAAATAGCACAAATTCATGTAAATGCAATAAAAAGATTGTGCTTCGTTTAAAAACAATTTAAAGCAAGCCTTTAAGGTTTGTTTATTTAGTTTAATATTTGTATATTTGTATTTATTATGTATAAAGAAGATAGTTTTAATACAGTATCCCCGTCAGAGTTAGGACTATTTTGGGATATTTTAAAAAGAGAAAATTTTTTTGTTGCTTCAAAATATAGTGGCATATGGGGTTCTACAATATTGAATTTATCTTCCTTTAATGAAAGGCCACGCTTTCCAAGATTCACTGACAAATGTTAGATATTGATAGTCAAATATATATATACGCAATCTTAGGAAAAACAAGTTTAAAAATTTCGATACAATGGAAACCTAAAAAAATTATGTTTTAGTTTGGCACGATATTTGCAGGGATTAAGGAAAAACTTTTATTGATATGAACGAAAATCTAAAATGGAATCTTCTTAAAGAAAAGGTAAAACAGGCTTCTGAAATGAAACCTGAAAATAATGGGCATGGGATGAAAATTGTAAATATTTTGAGTCTATGATGGTTTATGAAATTTCGCATACTTTAGGCAATCAATCAGAGTATGTTGCAGCAAATTCGCCTGCTGAAGCAATTGAAAAGTTAAAGGAAACTTATATTTCAGATGGTTTTCCTAATGGAAGAATTAACGATAAAGATATTATTTCTATAGTGAATCTTGGTGATTTAATTTTGTAATATGGAAGAAAAAGAAACACTTTGGGAGAAAATGTTCAAAAAAACTCCAAAGGAACAAGAAATCCAAAAAAAGATTGATGAAGAAATGGAGAATTATAAAAATTCCCCTGAGCATGTTGCGCACCATAAACGCATGGATGCTCTATTTGATGAACTTCATGATGCTCAGAGCGAAAGGCTTGCTGATGCCAAAGAATATAGGGAACAGCGCTTTCCAAGAAAGGCTGTTGATTTTAGAAAGGAAACAGAAGAGCAACGTGAAAATCGTCTTGCTGAATTGAGAAAGAAGAAAGAAGAACGTATTGCTTCTTTACCAGAAAATTTAAGGAATGCAATTGCATTGTACAACTCTCTTTCTGATAATGAAAAGAAAGTTTTTGGGCAAGAAGCCATTGGGCATAATGATTTTGATTTGGATAACATGGTGAATAAACAAACCACTCATGAGCAAGCAAAAGAGCTTCAAGATATTCTTGTTCAGACTTGCATTGACTTTATTAACGAAAATGAGTTAAAGGATGTTGATGCTGTTTATTTTAGTGCTGATTCTCTTCAGGAATCTGCGAGATGTAATGAATGGACTCCTTCAACAGATTCTTTTCTTACACTTGAAGGAATGGAGTATGATGAGAAGTGCGATTTTTATGTAAGAAGACTTGTTGATAAAAGTTTCTGATTGCCGTTTCTTTCAAGATATTTTAAGGCGACATAGACTCCCACGACTAAAGACTTATGGATTTTAAATGTATTTATGGATACCATAAATGGAGTCATTAGTATTAAACTGAAAAAGGACTGAGCAATCAGTCCTTTTTTTCTTCTTCATCTGCATAGAAAAACCATAATATTTCTGTGAAGTCTTTCCTGTACATTTCAGCCATAATATCAGAAGGAAATATTTTGATGTCAGTAACAATTTTCTTATCAGCATAAAAGCCATATCCATCTTCATCAGTAATATGTTCTTCATTGCACATTTTAATGAAGTTTTCCATGGTCATGAACTTTCCTTTCCATTTCTTTTTTGGTTGAAAACCAGGGTCTTGTATTAGCCTCATTTCTTTTGAAAGTTTAAATAATTCAATCCTGTCCTCACGGGTTTTCTCAACCATTTCTTCAAAAGATACCCCTTCCTTAGCAAGAGCATCTTCTGCATCCATAATCTTTTTCTCAACCTTTTTGGCTTCTCTCTTTAATTCTTCGTATTTTTCGTTCATAATAAAAATTCATTTATAATAAAATAAATGGTTTTTTGTTAATGTCAAAGGTTTTTTGCATATTTGTAGTATGATAAATAGGCATGGTACGAAGCCATAAATGGCTTAATTAAAGCAATGGAGGCAACGACGAACAGATGTTTGATGTTATAAACAGAATGGCTGAAATGGGTATAACTGAATTCAGTGTTACAAAAATGGAAGAAGAATTAAATAAATGAAAAGCATGCATGTTATCCAAATTAACTCAAGATATATTTAATGGGTAGAGATTTGATGTCTATGTTTAAGGAGGCATGTGATGGAAACTATCCAGATAATATCTACTTCTCTAAAGAATGGGTTGACTCTGGTTTGCTTTAATTGCTGACCGTATGCATGGTAGAAAAAACCCGTGGGATTTTCATCTCACGGGGTAATTTATATTTAAAATAGTACTAAGAAGCGTCTTGTACAGCCCATCCTTTTGGAATACCCTTAGTACCTGTTGGCCATTCACTCATATTTGGATTTTTAACAAATGTACCTGTTGATGCAACACCATTTACCCAATTATATGTACAGCTACTTGCTGATATATCTGTAGCAAGACATTTAATATAAGTCAATTTTGTACAACCATAAAACATACCGCTGTAGCAATCGGAAGACAACGTTGTTGCGGGCAATTCAGGTGCTGTTGTTAATTTTGCACAATTCCTGAACATACTATTATAACAATCCCTTACCAAACTAGTTGCAGGTAATGCTGGTGCTGTTTTTAATGATGTGCAACCATCGAACATTTGTGTATAGCAATAATTTGCTAATGTCATAGCAGGCAAATAATCAGAAGGTGCTGTTGTTAATGATGTACAACCTTGGAACATACCATAATAACAACCATATTCCAAAGTAGTTGCAGGTAATTCTGGCGTTGTTGTTAATGATGTACAACCTTCGAACATATAACTATAACAATTATCTGCCAATGTAGTAGCAGGTAATTCAGGCGCTGTTGTTAATGATGTACAACCACCAAACATATTATTATAACAATAATTTGCTAATGTCATAGCAGGCAAATAA
>ULMG01032388.1_pt1 | contig 13006 bp, 10 predicted proteins | sample 1951601 | NCBI WGS metagenome assembly ULMG01 (sample SAMEA4835545, study PRJEB28245) | human gut metagenome | biome: gut microbiome; material: fecal sample | place: Denmark | collected 2008
GACGCCATGTGAGATCGTGGCGAAGGCGACCGGATTGTCCCTGGAGAAGGTTACCAAGCTAAAGGAAAACCTCTGAGTACGCCAGCCGGTGGCCACACGACCAGAATATACCAGAATAAAGAAGACAAAAGATGGCAGAGAACGATTGGAAACAGCGATTGGGCGTGGTTTATTCCACGAATCCTGATTTTAAATATGAACAGGAAAGCGTAGCAGAGGACGAGACATTGGCTCCGGAAAAGCAGAAACTGACGGTAAGCATCGACAGAAGATGCAGGGCCGGCAAGCAGGTGACATTGGTAAGCGGCTTTGTAGGCAGCGACTCCGACCTCAAGGAACTAGGAAAAACGCTGAAAGTCAAGTGCGGAGTGGGCGGCACGGCTAAAGACGGTGAGATCACGATTCAAGGGGATCTCCGGGACAAGGTCACTGCGCTGCTTTGCGCCATGGGATATCGCGCCAAGCGCGGAAACTAACTGAGGCGGGAAGCACGACTCCGAAGACGAACACTGTTTTCAGCCAAGCGCGGAAACTGACAGGGTCAGACGCGGAGCGCTAACAATGAGAGAAACAAGAGAAGAAGCTCTATGAGGAAACGCGGGAGTATGACACACGAAAAAAGCCTTACAAATCCGCGAAAGCTGAACCGCTCCCAGCAAGCTAAATGACAAATGCCGACTATATCATCAGAAATAACATCTGTGGACACATTGCAGATCAGGCCTGTCTCTGAAGCATTCGCTCAGGGACGGCTGTTTATGCACACGACTACAGAGCAGAGCATCCCGACGACAGACCTTTGGGGCACATCACCGCTGAACTGGGCACTCATGGCCCTCTGCATTGTCCTACTGTTAATCTGCATGAGGCGATTCATTTCAGTACTGCCGTCCATATGGAACACACTTTTCAGATGGAGAGAAATAGTGTCGATTGAAGGGAACATGCGACTGAGCAGGGAACGGAACTCGGTAGCATTGGCATCTATATTCATCTGCAGCCTCTGCATCTCCAGACTCGGACTGTTCCACAACAAGTTCCTTTCGGTATTGTCCCCCGGTCTCCAGACATTGGCCATCATCGGAATCCTGTGCGCATACCTGCTTGTGAGATGGATAGCGGGAGCCGTAACCCCTACCGGCAAAATCAGATCCGATACAGCCAAGATTTCCGGACATGGCGGGGCGAACTTCTTCATCCTGGAAACATTCTTCCTCGCCATCGGCATCACAATCCTCGCAATATCAAGCAGTTGCCTTCCTCACATAAAAACGGCGGCCTATATCTTCACAGGCCTGCTTTTTACTGTCAATCTCATACGCAGATATCAGATTATCACTCAAGATTGCGGATTTTTCACAGCAATTTCGTACCTTTGCAGCGTCGAAATTTTGCCGGCAGTGCTGCTGGTAATTTCGTTGGTATATTTGTAGGATAGGATTGGTATGGCAACAAAGAAGATTTTGATCTCGCAGGAGACGCCTATGAATGTCGCTCCTTACGAGACTCTCAGAGAAAAATTAGGTGTTCAGATAGATTTTATGCCGTTTTTTCTGATTGAACCGCTCACATCACGAGAATTCAGAGGTCAGCGACTTAACATTTTGGATTACACTGCGATTGTTTTTTCCGCTCGACATACTATCGACGCATTCTTCAAGCTTTGCGAAGAACTCAGAGTGAAAGTACCGGAGACAATGAAGTACTTCTGCACCACCGAAGCAGTCGCAATGTACCTTCAGAAACACATTGTATTCCGCAAACGCAAGATTTTCTACGGAAACGGCACCCCGGCATCAGTCATTGAGCAGATCGGTACGAAACACAAGGATGAGAAATTCCTCATAACCACCTCAGACACAAGCAGCAATGATGCGCTGCGCGGACTGTTCGAGGAGCACAAGCTGGACTACAACACAGCAGTTTTCGTCAAATCAGTGCCGCAGGACCTGAAAGGTGTGGACCTGAAATCTTACGATATGATAGTGGTTTACAATCCGGCAGACTTGAAATCACTGTTCGAGAACTACCCGGACTACAAGCCGGAAAACACCAAATTCGTAACCTTCGGCAAACTGATTGTCAAGGCCATGGAAGAGGCAGGACTGCCGATTGAGATAAAGGCGCCAACGTCTGAAGCACCGTCTGTGGCACGCGCACTGGAACTTTATCTCGAGAAGAATCACTGAATTTATGGACATTGACTTCCGGAAAACATTGAAAAAGAAGGAGAGGCTGTCAGTCGGGACAGACCTTTCCAGACTTTTCGCGTCCGGACGTTATGGCTTCACTGACGGATTCAGATACTGTTACCGCATAGGCAACGAATTGCCTTTCAACAGGATAGTCATATCTGTCCCTAAAAAATGCTTCCGCCGCGCCGTCAAGCGCAACCTCCTGAAACGCCGCATCCGCGAAGCCTACCGGCTGAACAAGAATCTTCTTCCTGTCAATGCAGAGAAAGGCGGCACGGACATACTTTTCATCTACAGTTCCAAGGACATTCTCGACTTCAACGCTGTAGTTCTCTCCGTCAGAAACATTCTTGAGGGTCTCGCGGCAAAAGTTACTGCGATTGCTGCTACACCGAAATCGACACGGGAAGAAACCATAAAAGAAGCACCGGAGGCAGCACAAAAAGATGCACCGGAAGAAACACCTGAGAGCGATGAACAGCATTGACACGAAACCGAAGAACAGATTTGTCGAGACACTGAAGAAGGTTTCGATCTTCCCGTTCATTGTCCTCATCAAATTTTACCGGACCTGCATATCGCCTTATACACCGCCGGCTTGCAGATTCACACCGACGTGTTCAGAATACGCACTTCAGGCTTTCCGCAAATGGGGGCCTTTCAAGGGGCTCTACCTCACTGTGCGACGCATACTCAGATGCCATCCGTGGGGCGGCTCAGGATACGACCCGGTTCCGTAATCTGCCACATCGGACAGCCTGGGTCCGGAAGCCATACACTCCCGACTCCGTAATCAGCCACATCGAACAGTCTGTTCCCGAAATCCAGACACAGCCGGTTCCGTAATCGGAAAATATGTGTATCTTTGCATAATACACATATAATAACGATGCGCATCTTTAGAAAAACCATCATTGCGGCAGCACTTCTTGCGACAAGCATCACAGGAATGACCGCACAGAACACAAGAAAAGAAGCAGACGGACTTCTCACGGAAAAGAATTCACAGACCATCTACAACAAGGAACTCAAGGCTGACGTCGTCGTGGCCGGAGGCGGAATCGCAGGCGTTTGCGCTGCAGTTTCCGCAGCAAGACACGGCAGCACGGTCATCCTGGTTCAGGACCGCCCAGTACTTGGAGGCAATGCATCCAGCGAAATCCGCATGGGCATCGTCGGAGCAAAAGGCGACCAGAACGCCGAAGCAGGACTCCTGGAAGAAATCCAGCTGAGGAACTTCCGACACAATCCGCTTATGAGATACACCCTCTGGGATGACGCCTTCTATTCTACAGTAATCTGCGAGAAAAACATCACGCTTCTCCTTAACACATCCGTGGAAGACGTGGTTATGGACGGAGACAGAATCGCCGCTGTAAAAGCGTGGAACACAAATGCTTACACCAAATATCTCATAAAAGGCACCGTATTCCTCGACTGCACCGGCGACGGCATCCTCAGACTCTCAGGCGCCAAATACCGCCACGGAAGAGAGTTTGCAGATGAGTTCAATGAGTCATTCGTAGGAGAAAACGGAGGCGATTCCAAGACAATGGGCAATTCCATCCTGCTCCAGCTCAGAAAGACAGATGAGGACCATCCCTTCACAGCTCCTGACTGGGCATACCATTTTACCGATGACGACTTCAACTATGACAAACCGAAATCCACGATTCCCGGCGTCAAGTTCAACTACAAGAAGCCTTTCCCTAAGGACAACAACTACTGGTGGATAGAATACGGCGGCACGATCAACACCATCAAGGACGCCAACGACATCCAGTTCGAACTCAAACGCATTGCCTATGGCGTATGGGAATATATGAAGAACCATCCTGACGGCAGATGCAAGAACTACGACCTCGACTGGATAGGCTCACTTCCGGGCAAGCGTGAATCCACACGTTATGTAGGCCCGCACATCCTTACCCAGAACGACGTCATGTCAGGAGGACACTTCGAAGACGTCATCGCCTACGGCGGCTGGACACTGGACAACCACAACCCTGAGGCATTCCACAGCAAGGGCAAAATGTCCGTCGAATATACGACTCCTACACGCTTCGGAATACCTTTCGACTGCCTGTATTCTGTCAATGTTCCAAACCTCATGTTTGCCGGAAGGGACATCTCCGCCACACACATGGGACTGTCATCGACACGAGTGATGGCCACTTGCGCATTGCTCGGACAAGCTGCAGGAACAGGAGCCGCGCTGGCAATAAAATACGACACAACACCGGCTGGCGTGCGCAAAGACCACATTGCCGAACTTCAGGACATGCTGGAAGATGACGACAGCATGCTCCCATACAGATGGAGAAAGCCATCAGCATTGACAATGAGTTCCACCACCTCCGAGGAGAACATGATTCTCCGCAACGGCATTGACCGTCAATGGGATGGTGCCGACAATGGCGTCTGGGTAGCACCTGGCAAAGAAAGCATCGTCTATACATGGAAGAAGCCTGTCACTCTGACAGGTGCCAGGATCATCTTCGATTCCGAGTTCAAATACAGAAGCAAGAGAATGAGAAAATTCGAGGCGACTACCGAGAGGGTGGAAATGCCGAAGATGATGGCCAAGGACTTCAGAGTCGAGGCTCAGGTCAAAGGTCAATGGAAGACCGTCTATGAGGGTAAGGGCAATTATCTGAGGCTCCGCAAAGTCGAATTCGCGGCACCTGTAAAGGCCAATGCATTGAGACTCGTGGTGGATTCCACCTGGGGCGCAGAAAAAGCTCACGTTTTCGCATTTGACGCATTGTAGAACGCCAAGCGGATACAAACAATAAGGGGAGGCCTGATCGGTCTCCCCTCTTTATTTATATCGTATCGCTCAACGATTACAGATTTACATTGTCCTTCTTCCAGTCAGCGACTGCAGGAACGATTCCGAGGGCAACGATCTCGTCACGCATCTTGCAAAGGTGTGCATAAGAAGCGTCGAGAGCAGCAAGCTCTTCAGCAGTTCCCTGAGGCATCACGTAGTGGCAGCCTGTAGCATCGATAGTTGTAGGCATGGCCATCATCACGTTCTGGTACTTTTCATTGTTCACATAAGTACCTGCAGGCAGTGTGAACGGAGCGCCGCCCATAGCAGCCTCGATCATCTTCACTGCATTGTAAGCAGGGCTCTGGAATGAAGAACGGCCACGGAGTTTGATGATAGCTGAACCACCCTGGATGGTGTTCTGCTTGATCTCTGCCATTCTTTCAGCTGAAAGACCCATCTCTGAGAGAGGTTTGCCCTCAACCTTAACCTGTGAAGCGAATACTGCCATCTGCTCACCGTGTCCGCCATAAGTGTGTGCGCCGGTAACTGAGCTCTGAGGAACACCGAACTCTTTTGCGAGATTGCTCTGGAGACGTGTAGAGTCGAGAGCTGCGAGAGATGTGAGCTGCTCAGGTTTCAGACCTGAATGGATCAATGCTGTAAGAGCGGTAACATCAGCAGGGTTGAAGATAACGACAACGTGCTTTACATCAGGGCAATACTTCTTGATGTAGTCACCGAACTGAGCTGCGATCTGGCAGTTTCCTTTGAGAAGATCCTCACGGGTCATACCCTCTTTACGAGGAGCTCCACCTGAAGAGATGATGTATTTTGCGTCCTTGAATGCAACCTCAGGATCTACTGTCCAAGTGATGTTTGCACCTTCGAAACCGCAGTGGTACATTTCTTCAGCAACACCGTGAACACCCGGCTCAAAAATATCATAGAGGCAGATGTTAGGGGTAAGACCAAGCATAAGCGCTGTCTGAGCCATATTGGAACCGATCATTCCGCCGGCACCAACGATGGTCAACTTCTCATTAGTCAAATACTTCATAGTAAATGTTATATTATTTAGTTATACTTTATTGACATTTCCACCGCAAAGATAACAATTTCAATCAATAGATTGCCTACTTCGCTACTGTTTTTAACTCAATTCGCCTGCAAATTTTCAGCCAGAATTCCTGATTCTGACAAATTTTATGCAAAATCAGAAAAATGCATTATCTTTGCACGGATAACAAAAACGCTTAAGGTTTTATATGGAACCTCCCAGTTCTGTAAACGATAATCAAAAAATGACAGCAGGATCGCCAGTTGACGATCCCCTGTCGTATTTCTCTACGACAGAATCATACATTGTAGTAAACAGTCTCCCGTCCGCAGATGACGACGGAGACCATTATGTCGTGTGCGGTTATTCACCGTGCACGGGCATTTCGTATTTCGGAACTACAAGAACATCCATCAAATCCTGAAGCAGAAAAAATTATGGGACTATATCTTAAAAAAGTACTTGAAAACAAAGCGGAAATCGCAGTATGGCAGATAACCGAAAGTGAAGAAGAACTCAAGGCATTGAGTTCCACTCCATCCGATGAAATGGAAGAGATTTCCTGGATCAAAAGCGAATCACTCCGCAAACAGAGACTTGCAGTAAGAGCTCTCCTGAACGAACTGTTCGACGAAAAGGTCTATCTGAGCCATCACGATAACGGAAAACCGTTCCTCGAGAACAGAGTCACCAACATAAGCATCACACATACAGACAAATATGTTGCTGTCATCCTGCACGAAAGCGAGGATGTCGGCATTGACATAGAGTCATTGGACCGCGACTTCTCCGCAGTGGAGCTGAAAGCATTGTCCGAAGACGAAATCGACGACCTCGACGACGACAAGAGGAATGAGCAGCTCGCCATCTACTGGTGTGCAAAGGAGGCGATTTTCAAGAGGCTGTCCATATACAATGTGGATTTCGCGGAGCAGATCGAGATCGAGCGCTTCCGTCCGAAGGGCGAAGGCGAACTCGAGGCCACATTTATCCACAAAGACGGATACGAGGATGAGTTCGAACTGGAATACACCACATTCGACCGCCACGTGCTCGTATGGGTCGTAGGCTGATTACCAAAACCATAACGATATTTATTCACTGTCCGGTGTTGAAAACTTTCCTTTCAGCACCGGATATCGCTTTGTTAAATATCCTATCTTTGTAAGAACCGCCTTGCACTCCGACCTATGAAGCCTGCAAGACAGTGCAAACCGACAAATAACACAAACCTCTAATATTATGGTCAAGTATGTAATCAAACGGGACGGACGTCTCGTTGACTTCAACAACCAGAAAATCGTTGCGGCCATTCTCAAGGCCATGAATGTGACCGAAAACGGCGAAGACATTGTCCTTGCCGCAAAGATTGCTGATGCCATCTCCAAGAAGGACACTGAAAAGATGGGTGTCGAGGAAATTCAGGACTGCGTAGAATTCGAGCTGATGAAAAGTCCGCGCAAGGAGGTCGCGAAGAAATACATTGCATACAGGAACCAGCGAAATCTCGCGCGCAAGGCCAAGACCTGCGAGATTTTCAAGGAAATCATTGACGCTCAGGCCAATGACATTACTCGTGAGAATGCCAACATGAATGCTGACACGCCTGCGGGAATGATGATGAAGTTCGCGTCCGAGGCCACGAAGACCTATGTGGACGAGTGTCTGCTTTCTGAGGATGTAAAAGAGGCTGTCTATAAAGGATATATCCATATTCACGACAAGGATTATTACCCGACCAAGAGTCTGACCTGTCTCCAGCACCCGCTCGACAAGGTCCTGGACGAGGGCTTCCACGCGGGTCACGGCGAGTCACGGCCGGCCAAGAGAATCGAGACCGCAGCAGTGCTTGCATGTATTTCAATGGAGACTGTCCAGAATGAAATGCATGGCGGTCAGGCGATTCCGGCATTCGACTTCTATCTGGCTCCTTACGTAAGGAAGACCTACAAGGAGGAAATCGACAAGCTCGCCGCGTTCGAAGGCATTGACCTCGACCATCTGAAGGATGCTCCGATCGACGACTACATCAAGCGTGATCTGGTAGGAATAAAGGGCGACGAGAGGCTGAAACAGCATGCCATCAATATGACTGTCAGCCGCGTACATCAGGCTATGGAGGCATTCGTGCACAACATGAACACCATCCATTCACGTGGAGGCAACCAGGTGGTATTCAGTTCGATAAACTATGGAACCGATATTTCCGCCGAAGGACGTTGCATCATCAGGGAGATTCTGAACACCACTTACGAGGGTGTGGGAAACGGCAGCACCGCCATCTTCCCTATCCAGATATGGAAAAAGAAAAGGGGCGTCAGCTATCTTCCGGAAGACCCTAACTATGACCTCTACAAGTTCGCCTGCAAGGTTTCCGCGAGACGTTTCTTCCCTAATTTCCTGAACCTTGACGCCACGTTCAACCAGGATCCCGACTGGAAAGCGGATGACCCGTACAGGTTCCATCATGAGGTGGCCACTATGGGCTGCAGGACCAGGGTCTTCGAAAACAGGTTCGGCCCCAAGACGTCTATCGGTCGAGGCAATCTGAGTTTCACGACCGTCAATATTGTCCGTCTGGCTATCGAGTGTATGGGTATCAGTGACAAGGACGAGAGGATCAAGGAGTTTTTCAACAAACTGGACAAAGTGCTGGATATCACTGCTCAGCAGTTGTGCGAGAGATTTGATTTCCAGAAGACTGCGCTGAAGAAGCAGTTCCCGCTGCTGATGGGCAAATTGTGGATCGGAAGCGAAAACCTGTCGCCGGACGACACCGTGGAATCAGTGATAAACCAGGGGACTCTCGGCATCGGCTTCATCGGACTGGCAGAGTGTCTTATCGCGCTTGTCGGCAAGCACCACGGAGAGTCTGACGAGGCGCAGAATCTCGGACTCAGGATTGTCACATATTTCAGGGACAAGGCCAATAGCTATTCCGAGAAGTTCCAACATAATTTCAGTGTGCTCGGAACGCCTGCTGAAGGTCTGTCCGGAAGGTTTACGAAGATGGACAAGAAGAAGTTCGGTATCATAAAGGGAGTTACTGACAAGGACTATTATACGAATTCAAGTCACGTTCCGGTTTATTTCCATTGCACTCCGAAGCATAAGGCGGAGATTGAAGGGCCTTATCATGAGCTTGAGAGGGGCGGACATATATTCTATGTGGAGATTGACGGGGATGCGACGCACAATCCTGAGGCCATCATGAATATCGTGGACCTTATGGACAAGTACAATATCGGTTACGGCAGCGTAAACCATAACCGCAACAGGTGTCTTGACTGCGGATATGAGGATGCGAGTGAAAACTTGACGGAATGTCCTCATTGTCACGGACATAACATCGACACGCTCCAGAGGATCACGGGCTACCTGGTAGGTACGACGAACCGCTGGAACAGTGCGAAGCTCGCGGAGCTGAAAGATAGGGTTGTACATAAATAACGCGGTCAGCGTTATTTATGTTTTGTAATATATGGAGGAACTGTATATAATGGAGGTGATAGAGCAGACCATGGCTGACGGCCCGGGCCTGCGTACCTCCATTTATTGCGCCGGATGCGGACATCATTGTCCCGGCTGCCATAACCCGCAGTCATGGAAATTCGAGAACGGACACAAGATGAGCGTCGATGACCTGATGAAGGTGATAACCGACGACGAATTCAGCAATGTTTCGTTCAGCGGAGGCGACCCGTTCTATCAGGTGGAGGGATTCACGGCATTGGCCAGAAGAATCAAGGCCGAAACCAATAAGACCATCTGGTGCTGGACCGGATTCACCATAGAAGAAATCCGTGCGGACGAGCGGCTTTCCATGCTCCTTCCATACATTGACGTTCTCGTGGACGGCCCTTTCATCGAGGCATTGAAAGACCCTCAACTCCATTTCCGCGGCAGCTCGAACCAGCGGATCATCCATCTCACGCCAGAAGAAGACGATGAGATTCCCGGCACAGTAAAAATCATCCCGTTCAAGTAAACGGAGCAGCAAATCACGGCAAATATTGGCGATTTTCGCCCTGTAAACGCAAAATATACGTAAAATTACGTATATGTTTTTCTGCGTTGTTCGGCTATATTTGCAGCGATGCCATTGTGCAACAACACTAAAATTTCATTTGAAGTAGAACTCTAATACGTACTTATACTATGAACTTCCACAGAATCAGCAGAACACTCATACGCTTGGGAGCAGCCATCACCGCTGCAGCATTACTGATACCGGGATGCCGCAAAAACGAAAAGAATGACCTCACGGTAACCGAGATCATAATCGTTGACCCGAACAGCAGATATCTGGACATGACGCAGGGCGACGGCGCCTTGATCCAGTACGATGTAGTACCTTCAGAAGCACTCACCACGGCTGTACTCGAATGGAGCAGTGACAATGAGAGCGTGGCGACCGTGATGAACGGATATGTCACGGCCTATGCGCCGGGCAATGCCACCATCACTGCCAAATGCGGAAACGCTGAAACGACTGTCACTGTCTCGGTGAAGCCTGTTCCGGTAACATCTTTTACCGTGCCGGAAACATTGTTCCTGTACACAGGATATGAAACCGTATTGGAAATGACCATTGAGCCGGAAAAGGCCAATGCATCATCTCTTGACTGGGAATACGATTCGGAATATCTGTCAATGTCTTTCAATGAAGGGAAGGCAGTATTTACCGGTCTGAAAAAAGGCAATACGGCCATAACCGTCAAATCTGAGAAAGCCGGCACCAAAACTGTCCAGGTCGTCATCAGGGATATAGAGTCCCGCCTGGTTGTCGGTTATAATAAGCGCACCGCCGGTAGTTATAAGGCCATCATACTGAAGGATGGAGATGAAGTCATCTGGGACCAAATCTACCCTTCCTCAGATTCTTACGATCCTACTTACTATCCGGATATTACTGTCGTCGTAGGACCGGACATCAGCATATCCAACGATGTTACCATTTCCTGCTCAAATGAGTCCATCTGCAAGGAGTTCCGGCCTCTGGCTATAGGGACCACTGACAAGCGTGCGGCTTATACATTGTACAACGGCGACGGCTTCGGCACTGCGGACGTAACTGTCACTGCATACGACAAAAAGTTTGAGACAGAGCGGAAATTACAGTTCAAATTGACAAGAGAGGCCAAAGGCTTTCCTGGAGAACTGATTGTGCGGGGACCGAAATCTACTACTATAAGAAACGGCGACACCTACAGAATGGATATGAACACCAGCGCGTATTTCTACGTGGATGACGGATATCAGGTCAAGTGGAGTGTCGAAAGCGGAAATGCTCTCACGTTGAAGCATTCTGGAGATGTGTATTGGTCACAATATGCAAAAGCGACGACCGCTGACAAGACCGGCCCGGTTACAATAAAAGTGACGGACCAGACAGGCAAGTCAATGTCATTTACAATCAATGTGACGGAGCAGGTTTTCCCTGACGACATCTATGTGATGTACGAGGACGGCACGCGGCTCAAAGATGGTGATGAACTCCTTATCGGTCATGAGTACAAGTTCAAGCTCTCCAATTCCAATTATGTGGGAAAATGGAATTTCGAAGGTAATACCAGCTACGCGGATTACGCGACTGAGGTTGTCTATACGCCTAAGATATGTAGGATTGCCACCGATCCGTTGAGACTCACGGTCAAAGACAAATCCGGCACAGTGACAAAAGAGTATAAATTGAGCCAGAAATACTCTTTGGAAGACTGTAGGTTCTCAATATCTGATAAGGGGCCTAATAGTATGACGGATGGTGTATCGGTGACAAATTATATTCCGTGGACAGGAACATCCACCAATAATGAGATAACCCTCTATCTGTATTACTCCGATGGTAATATAAAGATTAATCCTTGGCAGCTTTCCGGTGCAGACCAGAACATAAATTCCGGTCGACTGAAAATAGATATTGAGTATCTGAGCAATGGTTCAGCCCTCAGACAGAATAATAGGGTGGTGTTCCAGCAGTATTATAATTACTACAAATTGACTTGGAAAACAGCTGCCGGGGCGTTCAATATCAGATTCTCTGATGGCAATATCGTCAGAAAAGTTCCGTTCTACAGTACGATTGATGTGAAAAATCTAAAGGATTATGCCTTTTTCGAATACTTCAGCGATAGCGGTGCCGGCAGTCTTATGAAAAATGGAGAACCGTCGATTCTTTGTGCGTACACAAATAAAGCTAACTACAATATTATGTTCGCTCACACATCTAATCTGACGAAGGATGCCGACGGAGATTGGGTTTTCAATGCTGGTCTGCGTGACTTAGCTTACTCGACAGAGACAATGGGCGATGTTGTGGCTATCGAATCCAAATGTTACCAGCCAAGGTCGTCAATATATGATTATTTGATTTTTCATGGAATAACTGGTAAAGAGGTCGCGAATAGCATTGCGTATAAAGGTTTCTCGTATAAAAGCACAGAAAAGCCTTTCCATCTTTATTTCAAATTTAAAGGAGCTACTGATTCTTATGGTAACACGTGGCCGCACGATAAATATAATTCACAACGTCGTAGCCTCTGGTACCTTTAGGTTGAGGTTTCCCGCCCACGCTGGTGCACAAAGATAAATAAACAGAGCAAAGCCGAGCTGTCCAGTCCCGAAAAAAGTTTACCAATGTTGGACACACGGGGCGCAGCGCGTAAATCGCTAATTATCACTACTTTAGGCATTTTCAGAGTTGCAAAAACACCAACTCTGAAAATGCCTAAACAACTATCACTCAGTAACTTACAGGCTGCGCTTAGTGTATCGTCCTGAACTCCAGGTGTGTACGGCAACAAGAAGCCCCTGTGAGGACCAGGCCCTCCTGCTTCGCAGGCCCCGCCCTCTAGTGCCGAGGGCGGCAAGTCCCCACAGGGGCAACCTTGTTGCCGGATACAATGGCTTCGGTTATCTATATTTAATTTAGTGCAGCTGGCCGTCTAACGGAATTCTTTAGGGAACCAAGGCATCATC
>ULMG01044965.1_pt1 | contig 13002 bp, 10 predicted proteins | sample 1951601 | NCBI WGS metagenome assembly ULMG01 (sample SAMEA4835545, study PRJEB28245) | human gut metagenome | biome: gut microbiome; material: fecal sample | place: Denmark | collected 2008
AAAATTATTTTGTAAAGAAAGGAGAGAGTTTAAATTTATGGCAAGGCAAGTTTCACTTGACTTTACGCGTAATATTGGAATCATGGCACACATTGATGCCGGAAAAACCACAACAACTGAGCGTATTCTATTTTATACCGGAGTAAACCACAAAATCGGCGAAACTCACGACGGAGCTGCAACGATGGACTGGATGGCTCAGGAACAAGAAAGAGGTATTACAATTACGTCTGCTGCCACTACTTGTTTCTGGAAAAATCACAGAATTAATATCATCGACACTCCTGGACACGTTGATTTCACCGTTGAAGTTGAGCGTTCTTTGAGAGTTTTGGACGGTTCTGTTACGGTTTTGTGCGCTAAAGGAGGCGTCGAACCACAATCTGAAACGGTTTGGCGTCAGGCTGATAAATACGGCGTTCCGAGAATGGTTTACGTTAATAAAATGGACATCATGGGTGCAGATTTTTATAACGTTGTCAAGATGATGAAAGAACGTCTTAAATGTAATGCTGTTCCGATTCAGTTGCCGATTGGCGCGGAAGATACATTTAAAGGGCTAATCGACTTAGTTGAGATGAAAGCTTACGTTTATTACGATGACTTGGGCAAGGATATTCGCGTTGAAGAAATTCCTGAAGACATGAAGGAACTCGCTGAAAAATATCATACAGAACTTATTGAGCATGTTGCTGAACAAGATGAAACTCTCTTTGAAAAATATCTTGAAGGTGAACAATTTACCGAGCAAGAAATTAAGGATTGTATTCGTAAATCAACACTCGCCAATGAAATGGTTCCGGTAGTTTGCGGTACTTCTTATCGTAACAAAGGTGTTCAGAAATTATTAGATGCAATTGTTGAATATATGCCTGCTCCTACGGATGTTCCTGCCATTAAGGGAATTAATCCGGAGACAGAAGAGGAAGAAGAACGTCACTCTTCTGACGAAGAGCCATTTGCAGCTTTGGCATTTAAAATTGCAACAGACCCATTTGTTGGAAAGCTGTGTTTCTTCCGTGTTTATTCTGGAAGTATCAGTGCTGGTTCAACGGTTTATAACTCTAATAAAGATAGTAATGAACGTTTGGGAAGAATTCTTCAAATGCACGCAAATCATCGTCAAGATATAGAGACAGTTTATGCAGGCGATATTGCTGCGGCGGTTGGACTTAAAAATACAACTACAGGAGATACTCTTTGTAACGAAAAAGCTCCGATTATTTTGGAGTCAATGGAATTCCCAGAACCAGTTATTAGAGTTGCGATTGAACCAAAAACTAAAGCCGGTCAAGAAAAAATGGGTATTGCTTTGGCAAAATTAGCAGAAGAAGACCCAACTTTTAAGGCTTATACCGATGAAGAAACTGGTCAAACAATTATTGCCGGAATGGGTGAGCTTCATCTAGAAATCATCGTAGACAGACTTTTAAGAGAATTTAAAGTTGAAGCAAATGTTGGTAAACCACAAGTTGCATATAAGGAAACTATTAGACGCAGTGCTGATGTTGACCAAAAATATGCAAGACAATCCGGTGGTAGAGGTCAGTACGGACATGTTAAAATTAAAATTGAGCCCAATCCAACAAAAGGTTATGAATTTATTAACTCGATTGTTGGCGGTGCAATTCCAAAAGAATACATTCCTGCTGTTGACCAAGGTATAAAGGGCGCAATGCTTTCCGGAGTTCTCGCGGGATACAATGTTGTGGATGTAAAAGTTACGCTTTATGATGGTTCTTATCATGAAGTTGACTCATCTGAAATGGCATTTAAAATCGCCGGTTCTATGGCATTTAAGGACGCTATGCGCAAAGCAGACCCGGTTCTTTTGGAGCCGATTATGAAAGTTTGCGTGACTGTGCCGGAAGAATACATGGGCGACGTTATTGGTGATATAAATTCACGTCGCGGAATGATTCAAGGAATGGAAGCAGTTTCTGGTGCGCAAAGAATTAATGCACAAGTGCCATTGTCTGAAATGTTTGGTTACGCTACAGATATGCGTTCAAAAACTCAGGGTAGAGGCCAATATACTATGGAACCAAGTCATTATGCAGAAGTTCCAAAGTCGGTTTCTGACAAAATTATTTCAGACAGAACTAAATCTAATTAGTTTTATTTAAATTCTATTGATTTTTGTTATAAAGCTTGTTAAAATGTAAGCGTTGGCAAGTTTAATTATTAATTTTATTATTTTTATGCATTAAAAGGAGGAAAATCCAATGGCAAAAGCTAAATTTGAAAGAAATAAACCTCATGTAAACATTGGTACTATTGGTCACGTTGACCATGGTAAAACTACTTTGACGGCTGCAATTACTAAAGTTTTAAACTTAGGCGGTGCAGCAGAATTTGTTGATTATGCAAATATCGATAAGGCTCCAGAAGAAAGAGAACGCGGAATTACAATCAATACAGCTCATGTTGAGTATGAGACAGATTCGCGTCATTATGCTCACGTTGACTGCCCTGGTCATGCTGACTACGTTAAAAACATGATTACTGGTGCAGCTCAAATGGACGGCGCAATTTTAGTTGTTTCTGCAGCTGATGGTCCTATGCCTCAGACAAGAGAACATATTCTTCTTTCTCGTCAGGTTGGCGTTCCTTATATCGTTGTTTTCATGAATAAAGCCGACCAAGTTGATGACGAAGAACTTCTTGACTTGGTTGAAATGGAAATTCGTGATTTGTTAAATGAATATGATTTTCCAGGTGATGACACGCCAATTATTCGTGGTTCAGCTTTAGTTGCTTTGGAATCTACTTCTAAAGACCCAAATGCTGAGGAATACAAATGCATTCATGAACTTATGGATGCTGTTGATAAATTTATTCCAACACCAGAACGTAAAGCAGATCAACCTTTCTTGATGCCTGTTGAAGATGTTTTCACAATTACTGGTCGTGGAACTGTTGCAACTGGTAGAGTTGAACGTGGCCAATTAAAGACAGGCGAGGAAGTTGAACTTGTTGGTTTGACTGATGAACGCAAAAAAACTGTTGTTACAGGTATTGAAATGTTCAGAAAGATTCTCGATTATGCAGAAGCTGGCGACAATATTGGAGTCCTTTTGCGTGGTATTCAAAGAGACGAAATTCAACGTGGCCAAGTTTTGGCAAAACCAGGTACAATTCATCCTCATACTAAATTTAGAGGCCAGGTTTATGTTCTGACTAAAGAAGAAGGTGGACGCCATACTCCATTCTTTAATAACTATCGTCCGCAATTCTACTTCAGAACAACTGACGTTACTGGTATAATTAAGTTACCAGAGGGCACAGAAATGTGTATGCCTGGTGATAACGTCGTTATGGATGTTGAACTGATTACTCCTATCGCAATTGAAGAAGGCTTGCGTTTTGCTATTCGTGAAGGTGGACGTACAGTTGGTTCAGGTGTTGTTACGGCTATTAATGAGTAATTTAACACGAATTTGCAGTGTTTTGATTTTTTCTTTATGAATTATCAGTGCGCGCCCGGAGTAAAATCTCAATCTTGAGATTTTACTCCGGATTTTTATTTATAAAAATCCTTGTGGTAATGAAATACCACAAGGGCGCACTGCAAATTGAGAAGCAGAAAAATTACAAAAATGTTACAAGAAGATAAGAAGGAATTTACAAAATATATAATAAATTAAATTTAACTTAATTCTTTTTAAGCATATTGCGGCAGACTTTAGATGTGCGAAATTCACATATTATAGAAGTTTGTCGAATTGTTTTTATTGCTAAAGCAGAAATTTAAATTTATGAAAGAATTCTCTTGATATATATTCACTGAAGTGGTAAAATAGTTACATATTTGTAACAGATATTTCTATATTGAAATAAAACGGAGGGAACAAATTTTGCAGAAATATGTAAGAATTTTATCTGGAATTATATCAATGGCTATTTTAGGAATAGCTTTTAATTTTTGTAATTTTGAAAATGGAGTGGCAGCAGAAGACAAAATTTCTTCGATGAGAAGTCAGATAAATCAACTTGAACAGCAACAAAAAGATTTGAATTCTAAATTAGCAAGTTTAAAAAATGATATAAACAACAAAAAAACTTATAGGACAACGATATTGGAGCAAATGAATTCATTGCAGAGTCAAATAAATGTAGAAACAGATAAAATAGATGTATTGAATCAAGACATTGCATCAAAACAAGCCCAAATTGATGAAGGGCAACAATCGATGAACACAAATATGGTTGCATTGGGAGAAAGGTTAAAGGCAATTTATAAAGCTGGGGAGGTTCCTGAATTAGCAATATTTTTGAATGTTAAAAATTTTGATGATCTTTTGGACAAAGCTGATATGATTCAAAAATTAAGTAAATACGATGCAGAGTTAATTGAAGAATTAAAAGAGGGAATGTCAAAAATAAAGCAAGAGCAAGAAGTAATAGAAAAAAATAAAAGTGAAATAGAATCTGCAAAAGTGATTTTAGATGCTAAACGACAAGAATTGGATGATTTACAACAAGAAAATGAACGAGTAATAAGAGAATTACAAAATGAAGAGTCAAGTATACGCAACAAAATAAATTCAAATGAGGCAAGAAAAAGAAGTTTACAGAGTAAAATTTCGAAATCAGGAAGGTCACAAACTTCGACACTTGGCTACAAAAAAGGTAGATATATGTGGCCAGTTCCAGGGCATGGAAAAATTTCTTCCGGCTGGGGCGATGGCAGAGGCCATAACGGTATAGATATTCCGGCTCCGAAAGGAACAAAAATTGTAGCGGCCGCAGATGGAGTTGTTGTAGCTACAAATTCTTCAAATTCATGGGGATCTGGTTGGGGCTATTATGTAAAAATAAGTCACGGCGATGGCTACGAAACTATGTATGCTCATTTAAGCCAAGTTTCTGTTAGTCCTGGTCAGCCGGTAAAAGCAGGCCAAATAATCGGAAATATGGGAAGTACTGGACGTTCTACAGGTAGCCATCTTCATTTCGGTACATCTAAAAATGGCAAATGGTATAACCCAAAAACAGAAATTTAGCTGTTGAACACAAGTATCTTTTAGGTTGATTTGGTTAAAATTATATATGGATGTGTTTATAAACCCTAGTTGTCCTTTTGAGACACAAGGGTTTATTTTTATGTTCTAAAAATAAAAGTCTGCTGAAATTAAGGAGAAAATTTATGGTACGCAATAAAAATTACTTAAAGTATTATAAAAAAACTTACTTAAACGACCGACAAGCTGAGATTAGAAAAAGGCTTATAGTTCTTTTTACAATCGTTATGTTTATAACAATATTCATCGTATTTTACATTTTGGTTAGAATAGAAAATTTGAGTGAAATTAATCAAAATGAAACATCTTTAGCAATTAACCAGGCGGTTAGTGTGAAAAAGAAAAGCTTAAGAACGGATTTTAGTGCATGGAATAAGTCAAGCGAATGGAATTTAATTGTAATTAATAATGTGAATGAAATGGAGTCTTACTTCGTTCCCAATTTAAAGCAATGTGGTGATGTGGAAATCGATGAAAGAATAATGAATTCACTGAATGAAATGATACAAGAAGCAAGTAAAAATAATGTAAAACTATGGGTATCATCTGGTTATAGAAGCAGGGAACGTCAAGAACAATTGTTCAATAAAGAGGTGAATGAAAATTTAAAGTTAGGCATGTCTAAAGAAGAGGCGCTTAATTTGGCATTAAAAACGCTTTCTTTGCCAGGCAGTAATGAACATATCACCGGACTATCAGTAGATTTTAACGCGGCTGGAGAGGAGTTCAGCACAACAAAAGAATATGAATGGTTATTAGAAAATTGTACAAATTATGGATTTATTTTACGATATCCTAAAGAAAAAGAGTCGACAACTGGAAGAGCTTTTGAGCCAGCACATTTTAGATATGTTGGGGAGGAGCACGCAAAAGTGATTAAAGCACAAAATTTATGTTTGGAGGAATATGTATCAAGTTTAATCAAATAATTGCGCAGAGGAATTGATAAAATTTTAATTTTTGCTATAATTATTCTAGTAACTTAAAATTTTATCGTAGATGTTGAAAGGAAGACTATAAAGTATGCCACAAAACAAAGTAAGAACTAGATATGCACCAAGTCCGACAGGATTTATGCATGTCGGAAATTTGCGCACAGCACTATATGAATATCTAATTGCAAAATCAATGGACGGAGATTTCGTTTTAAGAATAGAAGATACGGACAGAGAAAGACTAGTTCCCGGTGCAATTGATGTTATATATGACACCTTAAAGGCTGTTGGTTTAAAGCACGATGAAGGCCCGGATATTGGTGGAAATTACGGTCCTTATGTTCAAAGTGAGAGAAAGAATTTATATAAGCCAATGGCAGAAAAGTTGGTTAAAGAAGGTAAAGCTTACTATTGTTTTTGCACAAAAGAGCGCCTAAATTCACTTCATGATGAAAAAAACGAAAAAGGAGAATTTTCTGGTGGTTACGACAGGCATTGTCGGGACTTACCGCAGGAAGAAATAGAAAAACTTTTATCTGCAGGCACACCATATGTTATCAGACAAAAAATGCCACTTAGTGGTTCGACAACATTTGAAGATGCAGTTTACGGCACTATAACGGTGGAAAACAGTGAGATAGAGGATCAAATTTTATTAAAAACTGATGGATATCCGACATACAATTTTGCAAACGTCATTGATGACCACGATATGAACATAACGCATGTTGTTAGGGGGAGCGAATACTTATCTTCCACGCCGAAGTATAACCTTTTGTATGACGCTTTTGGCTGGAAAAAGCCGATTTATATACATTTGCCGTTAATTGCGGGAAAGAATCCGGACGGAACTGTTTCAAAGCTTTCTAAAAGACATGGTGCAACTGGTTTTGAAGATTTGGTAAAACAAGGCTACTTGCCACAGGCAATTATAAACTATATAGCACTTTTAGGGTGGTGTCCAAAAGAAAACAAAGAAATTTTTTCGCTTGAAGAATTAGTAAAAGCTTTTTCTATAGATGGAATTTGTAAATCTCCAGCGATTTTTGATTATGATAAACTAAATTGGTTTAATGCAGAGTATATTCGGGCAATGAGTTTGCAAGAATTTACAAAACTTGCATTGCCATATTTTAAAGATGTTATAAAAAAAGAACTCAATTGGGAAAAACTAGCCTCGATATTACAGCAGAGAGTCATAGTTTTAACGCAAATTCCAGATATGATAGGATTTTTTGAACAGTTACCGGAGTATAGCAAGGAGCTTTTTGTAAATAAAAAGAGTAAGACTGACTTAGAAAATGCGCCGGTTATGTTAAAAATCGCAGTAGATGAGTTAACTCAGCTAAGTGAATGGAATCACGATAGTATTCATGACTGTCTGATTAATTTGGCAGAGAAATTGCAAGTGAAAAACGGTACAATAATGTGGCCTGTGAGAATTGCTGTCTCCGGAATGACGGTTACACCAGGCGGAGCGATAGAAATTTTGGAGATACTTGGCAGAGAAGAGTCTTTAAAAAGGCTTAATTTTGGACTTGAGAAATTGTCTTAACTTATAAAAAAAGAAAAAAGGAGATAGACGAATAATTTTTAATTTTTTCGTCGTGTGAGCAGAATGAGTGAAGAAAAAAATGCGGAATTTATTGAAGAAACAGAAGAAAATAACAATTTTATTAAGGATATTGTTAAGGAAGAAATAGAACCGGGTGGAAGATGTTACGGAGAAAAAATTCATACTAGGTTTCCTCCAGAGCCAAATGGATATCTTCATATTGGCCACGCAAAGGCTATCTGTATTGATTTTGGAATGGCAGAGAAGTTTGGCGGAATTTGTAATCTAAGGATGGATGATACAAACCCATCAAAGGAAGATGTTGAGTATGTTGATGCGATAAAAGAAGACATAAAATGGCTTGGTTTTGATTGGGAGGATAGGTTTTATTTTGCATCAGATTATTTTGAGGACATGTATAATTTTGCCTGTGAACTCATAGAAAAGGGACTGGCATACGTCTGTGAATTGACGCCTGAAGAAGTAAAAGCAAATAGAGGTGACCTAACAAAACCTGCAATTAGCCCATTTAGAGATAGGCCAATTTCGGAAAGTTTGGATTTATTTAAAAGAATGCGTGCAGGAGAATTTGAGGACGGAAAAATGACCCTTAGAGCCAAAATAGACCTTGCTTCAGGAAATTTCAACATGAGAGATCCTGTTCTTTATAGGATAAATCATGCGCATCATCATCGAACTGGTAATAGTTGGTGCATTTATCCAATGTATGACTATGCCCACCCAATTGAAGACGCAATGGAAGGAATAACACATTCGCTGTGCTCTTTGGAATTTGAGGACCACAGGCCGTTGTATGAGTGGGTTATTAACAACATAAGTGCACCATCAAAACCTCGACAAATTGAGTTTGCAAGACTTGGAATAAACCACACAATAATGAGCAAAAGAAAATTGCGTGAATTGGTAGAGAAAGGTTTTGTGAACGGCTGGGATGACCCCAGAATGCCGACTTTATCTGGGCTTAGACGACGTGGGTATACACCCGCATCAATTAAAAATTTTTGTGAAAGAATAGGTGTTTCAAAGGTCAACAGTACAGTGGATTATGGCTTTTTGGAGCATTGCTTGCGTGAAGATTTAAATCAGAATGCAAAACGAGTTATGGCGGTATTAAAGCCGATAAAATTAATTATTACAAATTATCCAGAAGGCAAGATGGAAAAATTTGAAGTCGAAAATAATCCCAACCGGCCAGAGGACGGCACTCGCGAGATTACATTTTCTAGGGAGTTATTTATTGAAGCTGATGACTTTATGCAAGAACCAGTTAAAGGATATTTTAGGATGTTTCCTGGCAATGAAGTTCGTTTAAAAAGTACCTATATCGTACGCTGCACAGGTTGCAAAACCAATGTGAATGGCGATGTTGTCGAAGTTTATGCGAAATATGATCCAGCGACTAGAGGCGGAAATACACCGGATGGCAGAAAAGTTAAAGGAACTATTCACTGGGTAGATGCCGAAACCGCGGTAGATGCTGAGGTGAGGTTGTACAATAATTTGTTCACAGTAGCAGAGCCAGAAAATACTGCTGGAAGCTTTATTGAATATGTAAATCCAAATTCATTGGAGGTTTTGGCTGACTGCAAAGTTGAAAATAGTTTAGCAAATATAAAAGCTCCAAACAACTTTCAATTTATGCGTTTAGGATATTTTTGTGTTGACAATGTTGAAAGCAAGCCGGGTAAATTAGTGTTTAACCGTTCGGTTTCGTTGAAGGATGGTTTTAAAAATAAAAGGTAGATTTAAAAACTTCAATGTCGCACTAGTTTTGTTGGCAAGTGAAATTTTTGCTATATTATTGACATTTTATGTGTAATTATGTTATAATATTTTTATATAGTACTATTAAAAATATTTAAGTTTTAGGAGAGTATGAGAGCTAATGAAAAAATTGTTGTCAGTTTTTCTGTCAATTTTGTTGGTGTTTTCTTTTTTAGCTTCCAATGATTGTAGGCAAATTTTTGCAATCGATATAATTTCAACGCCAAGTGCAGCTCAGATAAGTGGGCAAATAACGGAAGAACAGGATTTGTTGGTAGGGAAAGTACCTCAAACTAATCGAAAATTTATTCCGCTTTTGTGGAATCTTGCGTTGATGGGTTTAAAAAATACTTTTGTTAATGGTAGCCGTATGTTCGTTTGGCTTTTTAAATTATTTTTTCTTAGAAGTATACCTAGTTTTTGGGATTGGCTTACAGATAGTAAAAACCAAAAGATTCAAAAATTAACTATGGAACTTGTTGATTTAAAAAAGAACTTTACAGACTTGCAAATTAAGTCAGAAAAAAATTTGGAAAATAAGAATGTTTGTGAAGAAAATTATTTAGAATTTAGTAAAGGGTTTGCAAAGTGCCTAAAAAATGAAGATTGTAGAAAAACTATGGCAGAGTATATTACTTTTAATGAAAGCCTTTTAAAAAAAATAGTGAAACAAGAATTAAATGAATAGCTATAAAATTTTATCTATTGGCTGGTAAACTCAGAGGTATTATTTACTACTGGTTTGAATGGAGCTTTGTGATAAAGATATTTGGACACCACAAATTTTATTGTGGTGTTTTTTGTTGGTAACATTCATTTAATTTATATCATAAAATTAATTTATGCGAGCTCATGATGCTATTTTCAGAGAGAATTGTTGTAATGAAAAAATTTTTTAATCTTAATCGGGCGCTTTGTCAGAGGAATAATAAGGTGTTCACCAGAAGGAAAAAGTTGTTTTGTTTCAAATTTTAAAGCTAAAAAATTGGAAGCTTGCTTGGAAAGTTTAGAGGACGTCAACTAAAAATATTAACATGAAATGCAGCTATTAAAAGGAAAATCAGTATAGCCAAACGTGGGAATAATACAAAATTTTCATTTGGAATAGTGCTTTTAAAGCGAGGATATTTGCTCTGAGGTATTGGAAAAGTATTTTAATAAGAATTATTCGACACTGGCCGTTAAATTGTTAAAAATATCACAAAAATGAGTGCGAAAAAGTATGGACAATTATTTTATAGCATTGTAGGAAGTTATTTGAAAAATTAGAGAAATTATAAAGTATTATATGGGCTAAAACAAAAGCTTAACTAATAAAGCTTTTGTTGCATATAATATTAAATATCTGGACGTCACAATAATACTTGTGACGTCTTTTTTTTGGGGGGAACGATTTATGTGCGGAATTGCTGGCTGGATTGATTATGAAAATGATGTAAGTGAAAATACTTCAATTTTAAACAAAATGTCTCAAAGTTTAGCCAAAAGAGGCCCAGATGCAAATGGATTTCATAAAGAAAGACACGCTTGTTTGATGCACAGAAGACTAATTGTTATAGACCCGGAAAATGGCAAGCAACCCATGCGAATAGCCTATAATGACGAGGATTACACGATTGTTTATAACGGAGAATTGTATAACACCGATGAAATAAAAAATGAACTGATATCGTTGGGGTACACATTTAAAGGGCATTCCGACACAGAAGTTTTGCTGGTTTCGTTTATTCATTGGAGAGAAAAATGCGTTGAAAAACTTAATGGAATTTTTGCTTTTGCAGTTTGGGATACAAAAGCGCAGACTTTGTTTTTAGCAAGAGACCGAATGGGAGTAAAACCGCTGTTTTTTTATAATTATAATAACGGAATAATTTTTGCGTCAGAAATAAAAACTTTGCTTTGTAATCCTTTAATTGCACACCAAATAGATGAAGAAGGTTTAATGGAATTATTTTTTATTGGTCCGGGTAGGACGCCAGGGAATGGCATAATTCGAGGTGTAAAAGAGTTAAAGCCTGGAGAATATGCATATTTTTCTAAAAATAATGGCTTAATTTTAAAGAAATATTGGTCACTTAAAGCACAAGAATTTACAGATAATTTTAATGTTGCTGTAGAAAAAACTCGATATTTAGTTACAGATGCGGTTGAAAGACAATTAGTTTCTGATGTTCCATTGTGTTGCTTTTTATCTGGAGGCCTAGATTCAAGTATAATTTCAAAGGTTGCAGCAAATTATTATGAACGAAATGGTAGGGGAAAATTATCAACTTATTCTGTGGACTATGTAGATAACCTTAAATATTTCAAAAAAAGTGTTTTTCAACCAAACTCAGATGAAGAGTATATAAAAATAATGCTGGACGATATAAAGTCGAGTCATAATTATGTGGTTTTGGACAATGAGTCGTTAGTTCAAGCCTTAAATGAAGCAACAATTGCGCGAGATTTGCCAGGAATGGCAGACATAGATTCGTCATTACTTTTGTTTTGTCGAGAAATAAAAAAGAAATTTACCGTGGCGCTTTCTGGAGAGTGTTCGGATGAAATTTTTGCAGGTTATCCATGGTATCACAATAAAGAAATTTTGTTTGATGACACTTTTCCATGGTCACGTTCACTAAATATACGAAAAAAAATATTAAGGAAAGATTTTATAAAAAATGCAGACGAGTACGTTCGACAAAGGTATTTGGATACGGTTGCTCAGACTGATAAGTTGCCGAGAGAAAGCAAATTAAATTCTCGCATGAGAGAAATGTTTATGCTAAATGTCAAGTGGTTTATGCAGACTTTGCTTGATGATAAAAACACAAAAGAAAACAACCTATTTAGACTTGCGATACAAGTATCAAAAATTAAATTATATAAGATAAAAGTAAGCACCGAAACGTGTTTACTTTTATTTTTATACTTAAATTTTATTATTAGTAAAATTAAAAATAAAAAAATGAAAGGAGATATTATTGTCAGTACTTATAATTTTTTTTGTAAAGTCTCATAGCTAAAAATATAAAATTAGAGACTTTATAATTATTCTTTTTTGCGGAGGTAAAACATATGCCAATATTTTTGTTAATAGTAATTTTCATTTTAATAGTAATAAATTTGAAACAAGCGGATGAATTAAGAGACCTCGAAAAAAAAACTCTTGATGCGTTTAAAATCGTCTGCAAAAAATTAAAACAAAACATGGAGGACAGATAAAATGCTGGATTTAATTGAAAAAAATTATCTTACACCACCAGACAATGAAGCTATTCCAGTTTTAAAGTGCTTTTTTTGCGAAGAAAATGTTTACGAAGGGCAGGACTATTACGTCTTAAACGGTTTTTATTGCTGTGAAGATTGCCTTGATATTCACTTTAAATTTACGGCTGAGATTCCCGATTATGATTCGTAGTGCCGCGCTGCCGGCGGCAGATTCAGCGGCGCTAGCGAATAGGAAGAAATACAGAGCAGTGCGAAGCGTGCCTAGTGAGCAATGCGACAATATTTCTGACTGGGTAGCAGAAAACGCAGCCCTTGAATATCACGATTTAAAGGAGTAAAAAATATGGATCAAAGTAAATCAATTTTTGAAACATTATTTGAAATTAACGTAAACGACCACGTTGAGAAGAAAAATGGCTTGTCTTACCTGTCTTGGCCGTATGCCTGGGCTGAGGTAAAAAAGCGCTTTCCAGACGCAAATTACAAAGTT
>ULMG01043673.1_pt1 | contig 12912 bp, 8 predicted proteins | sample 1951601 | NCBI WGS metagenome assembly ULMG01 (sample SAMEA4835545, study PRJEB28245) | human gut metagenome | biome: gut microbiome; material: fecal sample | place: Denmark | collected 2008
GTTCAAGCTAAATTTTACGATAAAGTTGCAGGTAAATGGGCTATAGAACAGATTAACGATTTTATAGAATTTATTAATAACAAACCCGAAGACGATGGATATATTTATATCGGTTGGGTAATATCTACATGTGATGATTTTTCCGATAAAGCTAAGGAATTAGCCACTCAAAATAATAGGCTATTAATAAACGGCGAAACTTTTGCAGAAATGCTTATTCGCTCGGGAATACATACGATAGATAAAAATTTATAAAATTTATAGAGCATAAAGAATAGTCTCAATTTTTATGGCTATTCTTTATATATGTTTAATAAGCTATATGGAATTAATAAATTATTATATGAAAATTATATTAAAAACAAGTATCACTGTATGATACTAGTTATATGTTATAATATATATAAATAATTTAATTAAACAAAGGAGAAATAAAATGCAAAATAAAATTATTATTACTAACGAAAACGAAAAAGAATATTGGATAGAGTATAAAAAAACTTTATCCCCGCAAATAAAAGAGGCTTTAATTAAAAAATATGCTCCATTAGTAAAAAATGAAGCTAATAAAATTAAAGCGAATACAAAAATCGTAAACATAATAGACTTTGTGGATTTTGAAAGTTTTGGATTTTTAGGGCTTTCGGACGCCGTAGACGGATACGACCCGAACCAAGAAGTAACATTTAAAACCTATGCCAGCGTGAAAATACAAGAAGCTATATATGACGAATTAAGAAAAATCGATGTGTTGCCAAAGCATATTCGTAAAGAGATAAGAGAAATAGCAATAATAAGAAAAATACTCGAGATTAAATTAAAAGAAAAAGCTAAACCTAAAGAGAAATAGCGGAAATACTCGGAATAACGGTAGAAGAATATAATGAAACTATGAAATATACTTTTCCTCATTATGTAAATATAATCTCTTTAGACGAAGCTTGTTGGCATATAAAAGTTGAAGCTTTGCTTCAAAATAAAGAAACTAAAGAAGAATTTATGGACGCTTTGAAAAAATTACCACAAAGAGAGTATGAAGTATTAGAATTATATTATTATGAATGGCTTACTTTAAAAGAAATAAGCAATATATTTAGAATATCGGAAATTAGAACATATGAAATTTATAGAAAAGCTATGCAGGATTTAAAAGATATATTTATAAAAAAAGAAATTTTTAAATAACAAAAAATTATTAAAAAAGGAGAAAAAAAATGAAAAATAATTTAACCGAAAAAGACATTGAAGTTTTAAACAAATGGGCGGAAGCATATGATATTGACGAATTAAAAATTAAGGATAAGGAAAAAATTTTTAATCTTGAAGAGCTTCATATAACTAGCCATAACTTAACAAAATTACCCAAAGAAATAGGAAATTTGACTAATCTTAAAAGCCTTGATATTGAATGCGTAAGTTTAAGAAAATTGCCAAAAGAGGTAGGAAATTTAATTAATCTTAAAGAACTTTCTATAAATAGAGATGATTTAACGGAATTACCCAAAGAAATAGGAAATTTAATTAATCTTAAAAAACTTTATATTGATTGCAAAAGTTTAAGAAAATTGCCAGAAGATATAAAAAATTTGATTAATCTTAAAAGGCTTAAAATAAGTTGTTATGATTTAGAATTAACAAGGAAAATAGGAAATATAATTAACCTTGAAACGCTTTATATTATAACAAATAATTTAGAAACTCTTCCAAGCGAAATTGGAAAACTAATTAACCTTGAAACGCTTTATATTTGGTCAGATGTAGATGGTTTAATAGAATTGCCCAAAGAGATAGGAAATCTAACTAATCTTAAAATGCTTGATATTAAATGCAATAATTTAAAGGAATTGCCTAAAGAAATATATAATCTGATTAATCTTAAAGCCCTTTATATTATGAGCGATAATTTAGAAAGTTTTCCAGATGGGATTGAAAGGTTAACTAATTTAGAAATACTTGCTATATTTGGTAAGCCTTGCAATTTAAAAATTTTACCAATAGAAGAAATAAAAAAATTAAATAACATTAAAGAGCTTGAAATACGATTAAAAGAATAATTTATAAAATAATAATAAATATTAAATCAATTTGAAAAGGAGAAATAAAATGGAAAATAAAATTATTATTACTAACGAAAACGAAAAAGACTATTGGATAGAGTATAAAAAAACTTTATCTCCGCAAATAAAAGAGGCTCTTGTCGTTAAATATAACAATTTAGTAGAATATGCCTCAAGTAGAATATATATCAAAAATAAGCATAGAATAAATATAAAACTTAAAGATTTGATAAAATTCGGTTCTTTTGGACTTTTAAACGCTATAGACGAATACGAACCAGATATAGATATAAAGTTTAAAAATTACGCTCTTATAGGAATAATGGCTTATATATACGAGGAGATGTGGAAAATAAAAACTTCGCCTACGAAAGATATACAAAATTTAATAAATATAATACTTAACGAAAATAAAGAGGAGAGATAAAAATGTTTGGAGCTATAATTGGAGATATTGTCGGTTCTATATACGAATTCGATAATATTAAAACAAAAGATTTTAATCTATTTACAAACGAAATGTTTTTTACGGACGACACGGTTATGACTATTGCGATTGCAGAAGCTATTATTGAAGGAGGCAAACCTCGATATTTTGCAGAATATATGAAGTTGTATGGATATCTTTATTTGGATATAGGTTATGGAACTTCTTTTGCTAAATGGATTACTTCTAAAGAAAGCAAACCTTATAATAGTTGGGGAAACGGTTCTGCAATGAGAGTCTCGCCTTGCGGTTGGGTTTCAAAATTAAGCGAACCTTTTGAAGAAGGATTAAAATTAACGGAAGATTTGGCTAAAAAATCCGCCGAAGTTACGCATAATCATCCCGAAGGAATAAAAGGAGCGCAGGCTACGGCTGCGGCAATATTTTTTATGCGTCATGGAAAATCAAAAAACGCTATTGAAGAATATAAAAATAAACTTAAAGATTATATACAAAATAAATATAAATACGATTTAAATTTTACTTTAAATGAAATTCGTCCTTCTTATGCTTTTAATGAAAGTTGTCAAAAAACCGTTCCTCAAGCCATAGTTTCATTTTTGGAAAGCAAAAATTTTGAAGACGCGATAAGAAATGCAATTTCAATTGGAGGCGATAGCGATACTCTAGCTGCAATTACGGGAAGCATTGCAGAAGCCGCCTACGGAATTCCTGAAGATATAAAAAATAAAGCTATAAGTTATTTAGATAATGAAATTAAAGAAGTATATAATAGTTGGATTAATTTTCTTGATTCAAAAAACTAATTTTTAAAAGGAGAAATAAAATGGAAAATAATTTAACCGACAAGGACATCATAATTTTAAATAAAATGTATGTTATTTTAAATAAAAAATATAGTTTATTATGAGAATTATAATAATAAAAATAATATCGATAAAATAATTATTTGCAAATGCATGTATTAGCTAAAATTATACTTGTATATTTTTGTATTGAATATATAATATAAATTATGCCATATAAAGATAAACTAGTATCGGATATTAATAGTCTTATTAAAGATTTCAAAGAATTGAATACTTATAAAAAATCTGAAGAACATATTCAATCATTATTTACATTAAAATTATTAGAGCTTCTCGGATGGAACTCTAAAACTATTATAGTTAACACAGGGCAAGAAATAAAAACTGGCAAAAGACCAGATATTATACTTAATAAAGACGGCAATACTTTGCTTGTTATAGAGTCAAAAGATGCATCAAGATACGATATGCTTGACGGCTTTTATAAAAAAGATAAATCAAAAATTAGTTTTGTTGAACAGTTATGTAATTATTGCGATGCGGAAGGAATATATTGGGGAATATTAACTAATTTTGTTGAATGGAGATTATATTCTGTATTTCAAAAAAGATTATATAAAAATGAAAAATATGCTTTTTCGTCTCTTTTGTGGAATAATGCAGATAAATCGTCATATATAGATTTATTGTCAGATAAAGGAATTAATTTAAAATCAAGTAAAATAATAGAGAGTAGAGGACGCTTTGATACCGACCCTATATATTACCCAGAACAAATAGAAATAAAAGATAAATTCTTTTCAAATCTTAAAAAGTGGAGATTAAGCATTAGAAATACAATTAGAAAAAATCTTCCTAAATATAACGATTCAAAAATTGATTTAATAACTCAAAAAATATTGGATAGATTAATATTTGTAGGTTATTGCTCCGATAATAAAGTTATTTCTCAAAATAAACTACATGCTATTTTGCATTCAAAAATTGATTTATATAAAGAATTACAGAAAATTTTTTATCAAATGGATGATAAATTTGATTCGGATTTATTTTCTAAAAGCGAAGAAGATGAATATAATAAAATATTAATTTCAGATAATATTTTACGCCCAATAATAGAGGATTTATCTAATATTGATTTTAGCAAGTTATCAATTCATATTATGGGAGAAGTATATGAAAACTACCTTGAAGAAATATTAAAACAAAATAATAAAATATTGAAAAATAAGAAAAAACTTCAAGGCATTTATTATACTACGGAATATGTAATTAAATATATAATAAAAAATACTTTGACTCCAATTTTATCAAAATGTAAAACCGCCGCCGAATTAGATAATATTAAAGTTTTAGATTCATCATGCGGTTCGGGTTCGTTTTTAATCTTGGCTTTTGACGAATTTATTGAACAATATAAGAAGATAGAAAATCAACCTCTTTTTGAATTTGAGAGAAGAAAATTAATATTACAAAATAATTTATATGGAGTCGATATCGATGAGAAAGCTGTAGAAATTACTAAACTGAATTTACTTGTTAAATGTTTAGAAAATGGTGCAAGTTTAGATTTATCAGGTAAAAAGATTTTGCCGAATATTAAATTAAATATAAGGAGCGGTAATTCTTTAGTTTCAAGTAATTTATCTACGGACAGCTTCGATTTATTTTCTAATCAACATATAGATGTTATAAATAAACTATTAGAATTACATAGATTATTTAAATATTCAAACGATGATAATAAACATTCTATATATAATGATATTGAAATTGAAGAGTTTAAATTAAATTCGATACTTAATAAAGATTTAGAATATAAATATAATTTGTCTTATATTAAACCGTTTAATTATCATATTGCATTTCCTGAAGTTTTTAAGGACGGAGGATTTGATTGTGTAATTGGCAATCCGCCGTGGGGAGCAAATATTGATAGCATTTTAGATTATCTTAACGAATATTACCCTAATTCAACTGTTGGATTTAAGGATACTTATAAGTGCTTTTTTGATAAATCGATTCAACTGTTAAAACCAAAAGGAAAACTCGGATATATAACTCCTAATTCTTTTTATTTTAACCCTTTATTTAGAGATTTACGGAAATTATTAAATAGCTATTATATTGATTCGATGATTAATTTAGGCGAAAGAGTTTTTGAAAATGTAGAAGCTCCAAGTGCGATTACGATTATAACTAAATCAAATATACAAAATAAAAAAATCAATACTATGGATTTATCTTTTTCAAAGTCTAATAAAGAAAAAGAAAATCTAATTAATAATGGAAAATACTCTATAATTAATCAAAATATTTTTAATAAGACTCAAAATAATATATTTACATTTAATTTAAGAGATTTAAAATCAAATGAAGTGTATTTTGAACAATTTGCAAACATAAAAGATGCTGGAATACAATACCACCGTTTTGGTATCGGAATGAAGAATAGAGGCGGAAACGATTTACATGATAGATTATTTTCAAAAAATAAAAATGAATTTAAAAATTCTGTAGCTTGTTATTATGGAAAACTAATTAATAGATACTTTATTAACGATTTTACGGATAAATATTTTAATATGGATTATAAATCTGTGTTAAAATCAAATGAGCAGGTTTCTTTCACTAAAGAATATCAAGGCAAAAGAAATAAGATAGTATGGAGACAAACTTCCGACAATATTAAAGCGGCTATTGATAAAAAAGGAATATGGTTTAGAAATACAATTCAATGTTGCGAAATCAAAAAAGAGTATTCTAATTATAAACTTGAATATCTATTGGCAATACTTAATTCAAAGTATTTAAATTATATTTACAACAATAATATAAAGGAATCGAATCGAGTATTTCCGCAGATTAAAATATCAAATCTTGAAAAATTGCCCATAAGAATTATTGATTTTAATAATAAATTGGATATAGATATTTATAATAAAATTATTTCTATAGTAGAGGAACTGTCAAAATTTGAATTTAATAGTATTGCTTATAAATCTTATATATCTATTTTAGACGACTTAATTTTTGATTTATATTCTGTAAATAAAATTGAAAGAGATAAAATTAATTTATCTTATAAAAATTAATTTACTATAAATTCATAAAACCTTAATCAATAATTAGGCACTTTAGAAGTTATATACATAATTGTGTAGGAGGTCTACCTTTTTTAAAACTTAAGAATTCATATCTAAATTATAAAAAATTTCAAAAATATCATATAATCTTATTGACTTTATATAAAATATATGTTATTTTTATAATATATAAAATATAAAATTAATGAGGTGAAAAGATGAATGCATCAATTATGATTATTATCACCTCTGTTGTAGTCGGTATTGTTTTAGGATATTTAATCCGCTTTGTAATGGCGAAGATGGACGCTAACTCTGCGGAATTAAGAAAACATAAAATAATTCAAGAGGCAAAAGAAAAAGCCGAGAGCGAAAGAAAACATGCGATATCTTCGGCTAATTCTGAAATACAGAAAGAGAGGCATAAATTAGAAAATGAAAACAGAGATAGAAGAGCTGAGATTCAAAAATTAGAAAACAGAGTGCTACAACGAGAGGCAAATATAGACAAAAAATCTCAATATTTGGAAGATAAAGAACAAAATATTGAGAATAAAATGAAACAAATAAAAGAAAAAGAGGAAAAATTAGAAAGAATAATAGAAGAAGAGAGAAAAGAGTTAGAAAAAATATCGGGCTTTTCTGCAGAAGAAGCTAAAAACGCTTTAATTAAAGGCATAGAAGAAGATGCAAAAAAATCTGCGGCAAAAATAGTCGATAATATAGAAAAAAACGCTATAGAAACGGGAGAAAGAAAAGCGAGAGAGATTATCGTTCAAACTATTCAAAGAATTTCAAGCGATGTAACTCAAGAGACTTCCGTTACTTCAGTTTCTTTGCCAAGCGAAGAGATGAAAGGAAGAATAATCGGAAGAGAGGGAAGAAATATAAGAATGCTTGAAACTCTAACAGGAGTTGATATTATTATAGACGATACTCCCGAAGCGGTTGTAATTTCATGCTTTGACCCTGTGCGAAAACATATAGCTAAAGTTTCGTTAGAAAAACTTATTTTAGACGGAAGAATACATCCTGCAAGAATAGAAGAAGTCGTTGAAAAGACGCGAAAAGAAGTTGAAGATTCTATTATAAGCGCGGGAGAGAATGCAATTGCAGATTTAAATCTTACGGCTATGCATCATGAGTTAGTTAGACATATGGGAAGATTGCAATATAGAACGAGCTATGGACAGAATATGCTTCTTCATAGCAAAGAGGTTGCAAATATTGCGGCTATGATAGCGGCTGAAATTGGAGCGGATGTAGAAATGGCAAAGAGAGGCGCTTTTTTGCATGATATTGGAAAGGCAATAGAAGTTGAAGGCGAAGGCTCTCATGCAATGTCTGGAGCGGATTTGGCTAAAAGATGCGGAGAGAAAGAAGAGATAGTCAACTCTATAAGAGCGCATCATAACGATGTTGGAACTCAAACGGTTGAAGCGGTTATAGTTAAGGCTGCGGATGCGATAAGCGCCGCAAGACCTGGAGCGAGAATGGAATCTTTTGAAAATTATATTAAAAGATTAGATAATTTGGAAAAGATAGCGGACAGCATAGACGGAGTTGAAAAATCTTTTGCGATTCAGGCGGGCAGAGAGTTAAGAGTTATGGCTAAAAGCGATATAGTTGATGACGCTCAAGCAAAACAGATAGCGAGAGATATAGCGAAAAGAATTGAAGACGAATTAAAATATCCAGGTATAATAAGGGTTACTGTTATAAGAGAGACGAGAGCGGTTGAAGTAGCTAGGTAATCTTTTATTATTATAAAATTTATAGAATAAAGGTTTTAAATATGTCTGTAAAAAATATATTATGTCTTGGAGATATTATAGGAATTACGGGACGATATGCCATTAGAAGGCATTTGGAAGAGATAAAATTAGAACATGATATAGATTTTGTAATAGCTAACGGAGAGAACGCCGCCAACGGTATAGGAATTACTAGAGATACGGCGGCGGAATTATTTAATTCGGGCGTAAATGTTTTAACTTCGGGAAATCATATTTGGAATAATAGAGATGTTTTCGCTTTAATAGGATTTGAAAATAGATTATTGCGTCCTTATAATTATCCTAACGAATCGCCTGGATTAGGTTATTATATTTACGATATTTTTGATTGCAAAATCGGAGTAATAAATCTTATGGGCAGAACTTTTATGGACGCTTTAGACTGCCCTTTTAAAAAATCTAATATCGCTATTAAACATATTAAAGAAAAAACGAATATTATATTTATAGATTTTCATGCGGAAGCGACAGCCGAAAAAATAGCTTTTTCTTATTATTTGGAAGGACAGGTTAGCTGCATATTTGGAACTCATACTCATGTTCAAACCGCCGATGAAAAAATATTATCTTCTTTCACCGCTTATATTTCCGATTTGGGAATGTGCGGAAGCTATGATTCGGTTATAGGAATGAAAAAAGAAGCCGCAGTTTCAAGATTCGTTTCTAAAATTCCGCATAGATTTGAGGTTGAAACTACTTCGCCTATGATTAACGGAATTATAGTGCAAGTCGATATAGATTCTGGAAGAGCGTTATCGATAAAGAGAATAAATACCGTTTATTATAATGACGAAGTCGAAAGAATTCAAAAATAATCATTTTTTAGAAGAATTTCTAACTATTTAACTGTTAAATAAAAGATTTTTGAGCTAAATTTAAATTATAGAATAAAAAATATAAATGAACATCGAGAAATATGTATTAAATGTATGATTATTGGGAATAAATTAGTAAAAAATTTAAAAAAAATTAAAAAAATTGAAAATTTAGGTTAAAAAACTATTGCTATTTTTTTTAAATATGGTATTATTCAAGAACCTCAATTAAAAATAAAAAATATTGAGGCGATAAGTTCTTTGACAGATATATAAGAGCGTAGATTTTTTAGAAAGTATTTTTCCAATAAAACGGAAATCGGCATTTAAAAAATCTTCACTAAATAATTAAAATACACAATTAGATTGTGTGTCTTAGAGTAGAAACAATAAGCGGAAAGTTACTAAAGAATAAGAAGAAACAGCTTTTTAGTTAAAGTCTCATTCAAGAGCATATTTGATTTTTAGAATTTTTAATTTATCTTTAAGAAGAAGGAAAGGATAATATGGTCAAGTAAATAAGGGCTTAAGGTGGATGCCTAGGCACTGGAAGGCGATGAAGGTCGTGACAAGCTGCGATAAGCTACGGGGAGAAGCAAATATTCTATAATCCGTAGATAACCGAATGGGAAAACCCGTAAAAGCAATCCTTTTACATCATGCATTGAATACATAGATGTATGAAGCGACACCCAGGGAACTGAAACATCTAAGTACCTGGAGGAAAAGTAATCAAAATTGAGATTCCCTCAGTAGTGGCGAGCGAAAGGGGAAGAGTCTAAACCGTTATAATGCCAAGTTGCAAGATTTTGTTATAGCGGTGTTGTAGGGCGATATGTGAAATACTTGCATATTTCGACTTTAATCTATATGATAGTAGAACTGTTTTGGAAAAGCAGACCATAGTGGGTGATAGTCTCGTATATGAAATCATATAGTTAAGGTTATGTCGTTCCTGAGTAGGGCGGGGCACGAGAAACCCTGTTTGAATCTGGGTAGACCACTATCCAAGACAAAATACTAGCCAGTGACCGATAGTGTAGAGTACCGTGAGGGAAAGGTGAAAAGTCTCCCGTTGAGGGCTATTAAATAGAACCTGAAACCTTAAGCTTACAAGTAGTCAGAGGGTATCCTATTAGCAATAATAGCGACCTAATGGCGTGCCTTTTGTAGAATGAGCCTGCGACTTATAGTATGTAGCAAGATTAAGAGGTAATAGCCTTGTAGTCGTAGTGAAAGCGAGCCTTAATAGGGCGAAATTAGTTGCATGCTATACGACCCGAAGCCAAGTGATCTACCTATGAGCAGCGCGAAACTCGAGTAACATCGAGCGGAGGTGCGAACCAGTGGTCGTGAAAAGACTTTGGATGACTTGTGGGTAGGAGTGAAAGGCTAATCAAACTTGGAGATAGCTGGTTCTCTCCGAAATGTCTTTAGGGGCAGCGTTATGCGTTTACTTGCGGGGGTAGAGCACTAAATGGACTAGGGCTCCTAACCGAGTACCAAACCCAACTAAACTCCGAATACCGTAAGTTAAGAGCATGGCAGTTAGACAGCGGCGGATAAGCGTCATTGTCAAAAGGGAAACAGCCCAGATCCTCAGCTAAGGTCCCAAAATCTATGTTAAGTGGGAAAGGATGTGAGAATACTTAAACAGCCAGGAGGTTGGCTTAGAAGCAGCCATTCCTTTAAAGAGTGCGTAACAGCTCACTGGTCGAGTGTTTTTGCGCCGAAAATGTAACGGGGCTCAAACATAGTACCGAAGCTAGGGAATTATAGAGTTGATCTATAATTGGTAGGAGAGCGTTCTTTAAGCCGTTGAAGGTATGTCGTAAGATATACTGGAGGTATAAGAAGCGAGGATGCAGGCATAAGTAACGAGAAAACGGGTGAAAAACCCGTTCGCCGCAAACCCAAGGTTTCCTAGGTAAAGCTAATCTGCCTAGGGTTAGTCGACCCCTAAGATAAGGCTGAAAAGCGTAGTCGATGGGAAACAGGTAAATATTCCTGTACTATAGTATGTTTCGATGGAATGACACAGATTGTTTGCGTGCGCGAGGTTTTGGTTGTCCTCGTCGAACCGTTTAGACTTGTGGCGAGTCAAATGCTTGTCGCTTTAAGGTTGAGACGGGATAGTGACTGGGCTTTCGGGTTCAGGAAGTTGCGTGAACTAGGCTGTCGAGAAATAATTTCTAAGGTTAGGCATATTATAATCGTACCGTAAACCGACACAGGTGGGTGAGATGAATATTCTAAGGCGTCGAGATAATCTTCCCTAAGGAACTCTGCAAATTAGTCTTGTAACTTCGGAAAAAGAGACGCCTGAATCTCGATAGCAATATTGGGAGGAGGGTCGCAGTGAAAAGGCCTGGCCGACTGTTTAACAAAAACACAGATCTCTGCAAACATGCAAATGGATGTATAGGGATTGACACCTGCCCAGTGCTGGAAGGTTAAAAGGAGAGGTTAGCGCAAGCGAAGCTTCGAATTGAAGCCCCAGTAAACGGCGGCCGTAACTATAACGGTCCTAAGGTAGCGAAATTCCTTGTCGGGTAAGTTCCGACCTGCACGAATGGTGTAACGATCCGGGCACTGTCTCGGGGAAGAACTCGGTGAAATTGAATTATCAGTGAAGATGCTGATTACCCGCAACAGGACGGAAAGACCCCGTGAACCTTTACTATAACTTGGCATTGAGTTTTGTTTTGCGATGTGTAGAATAGATGGGAGACTTTGAAGCGAGAGCGCCAGCTTTTGTGGAGTCATCGTTGAAATACCATCCTTCGTAAAATGGGATTCTAACGATTAGCCGTTATCCGGCAGTCGGACATTGCCAGGCGGGTAGTTTGACTGGGGCGGTCGCCTCCTAAAGAGTAACGGAGGCGTGCAAAGGTCACCTCAAACCGAATAGAAATCGGTAGTAGAGTATAAAGGCATAAGGTGGCTTGACTGCGAGAGAGACATCTCGAGCAGGTGCGAAAGCAGGTCTTAGTGATCCGGTGGTCCCGAGTGGAAGGGCCATCGCTAAACGGACAAAAGGTACTCCGGGGATAACAGGCTTATCTCCCCCAAGAGTTCATATCGACGGGGAGGTTTGGCACCTCGATGTCGGCTCATCGCATCCTGGGGCTGGAGCAGGTCCCAAGGGTTTGGCTGTTCGCCAATTAAAGCGGTACGCGAGCTGGGTTCAGAACGTCGTGAGACAGTTTGGTCCCTATCCGTTGTGGGCGTTGGAAAATTGAGAAGAGTCATTTTTAGTACGAGAGGACCGAAATGAACGCACCGCTGGTGTATCTGTTGTCTTACCAAAGGCATCGCAGAGTAGCTATGTGCGGACGGGATAACCGCTGAAAGCATCTAAGTGGGAAGCCTCCTTCAAGATTAATTTTCCCTATGAGTTTCGTTGGAGACTACGACGTCGATAGACTGCAAGTGTAATTGGGGAAATCCATTCAGCTGAGCAGCACTAATCAGACCAACGGCTTGACCATATTATCGTTTTCTTCTTTTCTTTTTCAAATTAATTAAACGATACATAAAGAATGAGACAATCTGCGCTCTTATATATCTGACAAAGAATAAAGTTCTTTAATTTGTTAATATTATTTCGGCGACCATAGAGAAAGTGATACACCCGTTCCCATTCCGAACACGGCAGTTAAGCCTTTCATCGTCAATGGTACTATAAGGGTAGCTTTATGGGAGAGTAGAAAGTTGCCGGGTATATATTATATATTTAATCCCAATAGATTTTATCTGTTGGGATTTATATTTAATATTAAAAAATTTAATAAAAAAATGCTTGACTTATTTTTAAGATATTGTATAATTTTAACTATGTTAAAGAAAAAATTAAATACTAAAAATAATAAATTCTGCAGCAGCTCAGCTCAGCTCAGCT
>ULMG01014782.1_pt1 | contig 12856 bp, 10 predicted proteins | sample 1951601 | NCBI WGS metagenome assembly ULMG01 (sample SAMEA4835545, study PRJEB28245) | human gut metagenome | biome: gut microbiome; material: fecal sample | place: Denmark | collected 2008
TTGTTTCGGTTTATAGCCTCGACTACCGACTCGCTTCTCCCGCCCTTTCCTATCATGCAACAGAGCCCCTCATCAAGAAGCCGGGGCGCATAGACATCCATGCGGCTCGAGGTAGTGGGGCCGCAGCTGCCGATAACATCTCCGGGCTTTGTCGGCGTGGGGCCGGCGTAATATATCGCCGCATCTTTTAAATCAAACGGAAGCTCCTCGCCGCCGTCAAGCAGGGCGCATATGCGCTTATGTGCCGCGTCGCGCGATGTATAGACTGTACCCGAAAGCAGTACTCTGTCCCCCGCGCGGAGCACATCACAGTATTTGCGAAGCTCGCTTGTATCTATTTTATATTCAGCCATCAGTCTTCTCCGAGAAATTTTTTTGTAAGCTCCGATATATCCTCGGATTCATCGGACTTGACGGGCTCTTCCGTTACGGCATCTTCGCTATGTACGCCGTCAGGTTCAATATCTGCGGCTTCGTCTTCGTCGGGTGCGGTAAATTTAAAATCAAGCCCGCCGCCCGCATTGAGGACATTGACAAGATTGCTTATTTCCTCATCGGATATTTCAATATCGGAGCCGTCCGAATCGCCGAAATCCTCATCGGTAAGGCTCGGCAGCTTGACCTCGCCGTTCTCGCCGAAGGTAAACTGATGCTCGTCTATCTCGTCCTCCTGAGAGTCGAGCTTATCGGCAACGCTGCTCAAGTTGGTCGAAAGCGAATTTATCTTCGAGACAAGGGAGGCGACGACAACGCCGAAATTATCGGACATCTGAGAAATATCCTCGCCTATCTCGTCAACTCCGCTTGCGGCCTCTTCAATGGTCTGCTTCGTCTGATTGGAGATGCCCTTTGCGGACGCCTTTGCGCTGCGGATTATCTTATCAGAATAGAGCAGAGCATCGAGAACGAGAGCGCCTATTTGACCCTCAACATCCTTGGCGCGTTCGCAGCCGACTTCAACGCTGTTGAGCTTCTCGTTGAGGGAATTGACTTCGTCCTCGAGAGCAAATATTTTCTTTGCATACTCCTCGCTCAGCGCAGAATATTCCTCAACGCGGGTCTGCTGCTCGGAGAGAAGAGTTTCAAGCTCCTTTGTCCGCTTTATGGCGGATGAGGCGCTCTCCTCGGTCTCCTTGAGCTTTTTCTGCGTGTCCGTTAACTGCGTCTGCTGGGCGCGAATATATTCAAGGACGTCTTCTTTGTTGAAGCCGCCGAAGGTCATCGTTTTGAAAAGCACATCTTTTGCCATGCTTTTATCCCTCATTTCTTTTAATAGGCGATAATATTATACGCGTCACTGTCGATTATGGCAAGCTTATTTTTAGAATAAATACATAAATCTCCGCCGCTGCGTATAAAAGCTATACCCTTATCGGAATATTTCATGTTTTTAAGCTCCGCTTTTTCCGACACGGGCGCAGTCTTTTTGCCGTCGTATAAATACAGATCCGCTATATCTCCGTCCGGAGAAGAGACGAAATTTTTGACTATGAGAACGCTTCCGTCGGACATCCTCGCAAAGGACGCCACATCCCCGTCGATTTTCTCTTTTTCCGCGGAATATTTATACAAATCACAGAGCGACGAGCCGGAGACGCTGCGCCGGTACCACATATCCGAGCCGATTATGCTACAGTCCTTTACGCCGGTATCGAGCATCTCCGCGGCAGAAACAACTCCGTTTGACAGCGTATGCTTAAACAGCGAAAACGTATCGCCTGAGCCGTCAAACGACTTGACGAAAAGTCTGTTCCCCTCAATAATAAACTCGGCTTTCTTGCCGTCGTATGCGTCGAGCTTGACAGGTGAAGAGGAATGCGTGTCGGCAAAGAGAAATCCCGTCTTCTTTGTGCAGGCCTTGACTGCGGCTACGGCGGTTTCCGTGACCGATTCGACCGAGGATGAGGCTAACTGCGCGTCAAGGTCCGACATTCTTACCGTGCTGTCGGTAATCTCGGTCATATAAAATACTGCGGAGGGCTCGCCGGAAGCCGATACTGCAAAGACCTCCGTCGGCACAACGTTTTCCGCGATTTTCTTTGAGCCGTCGGCAGTTCGGGCATAGAGATTGTAGCCCTGCCTGAAGGTATCGTCCTTTATCTGCTCATCGAGAGCCTGACGGATCTTATCGCGTGAGACCTTGCGGTTATATTTGGTCATATCGAGCTGATACTGTATGCTGAAGCCGAAGATAAAGGTGTAATCATTGCGGTTCGGCGCCTTTATAAGCTCGTCGTCCTTCGCCATGTCGTCGTCAATAATATCCCTCCAGCCGGCAGCCGATTCTTTCTTGACGAAATAATAAAGGTTGCCGCCGGGAGAATACAGATCGTAAAGAACGGAGCTTACGGTTGTTGCTGTCTGAACGGGATTTTTACCCAGAGAGACGGAGAAAAGCTCGGACTCCCCCTCCTTATACGAGCCCGTTTCAAACAGCAGCTCACAGTTTTTACCGTCATCGTAAAAATGAATGTTTGCGGCATTTTTAACGAGCTCTTTGCTGCCCTCGGAAGCCGAATAAATATACAGAGACTGAGAATCCGAAAGCTGTTTGACATAATACAGCACATCACCGGAGCTCGGCAGAAACAGCTCTTTTATAGCAAAATCAATATCTGATTTTTTGTTCTTTTTCAAATCGTATGCAGTAGTCATAACGGCGAGATTATCCGGGTTCTGCTTGGAATAATACAGTATTCCGTCATTGTACTTAAAGCTCTTTTCAACGCCGTAGTCCAGAAGCTTTGCTTCTTTTTTAGCTTTTGACGCGCTTTTTATACTGCACATATAGAGGTCATATTTTTGACTGACCTTCGCCGAGGCGGTGGTATAGATAAGATACTCGCCGTCCGAAGTGAGCAGCACCGACGAGTCGTCGGATATTGTCAGCTTATGTTTTTGACCGTAAGCGGAAAGATATGTTCCGCCGTCTGTCGCTTTATACACTATTGCCTGACTGTCGGCCTTGGGTACATTATTTTTGCCGGACAGCAGAAAAATCAACGCAGCCGTAGCTACCGCCGCGAACACAAAAATGCTCACGGCAGCGACTGCGACTGTGCTTTTTTTGAATCTGATTTTAGCCATTTGAAAACCTTTCGGTCTGTTTTCAGCGGGCTGCCTTGAGTTCAAGCGCCTGCTTGGTCTTTTTAACTATGTTTTCCGCATCAAGACCGTAGATGTGGAGAAGCTCGACTGCCGGACCGGAGCGTCCGAAAACATCCTCTACGCCGAGCTTTACGACCGGCACGGGAACTGTTTCGCAAATAACCTCGCTGACGGCTCCGCCGAGTCCGCCGATAACGGAATGCTCCTCTGCGGTAACAATTGCTCCCGTATCTCTTGCGGCGTCGATAATTGCCTGCCTGTCAATCGGCTTTATGGTGTGCATATTGATAACTCTTGCAGAGATACCTTCATTTTCAAGCATATCTCTTGCCATAAGAGCCTCGTTGACCATAAGACCCGTGGCGATTATAGTCACATCCTTACCGTCTGCGAGCTGAACCGACTTGCCGATTTCAAACTTGTAGTTGTCGGGATCGTTGAATCTCGGCACTGCAAGACGACCGAAGCGAAGGTAGACGGGGCCGTCATACTCCGCAGCGGCGAAAACAGCCGCTCTCGCCTCAACATCATCGGCGGGATTGATTATAACCATACCGGGGATGGTACGCATGAGAGCTATATCCTCGCAGCACTGATGGCTCGCGCCGTCCTCACCGACGGATATACCCGCATGGGTTGCACCGATTTTGACGTTAAGATGGGGATAGCCCACAGTGTTTCTTATCTGCTCAAAAGCACGGCCTGCGGCGAACATTGCAAAAGAGCTGGCAAATACAGTGTATCCGATGGTCGAAAGTCCGCCGGCAACACCTATCATGTTGCACTCGGCAATGCCGGTATCAAAGAATCTGTCCGGATATGCCTTTTTGAACATTGCTGTCTTAGTCGCCTCTGCAAGGTCTGCATCAAGAACGACGAGCTTATCATTTATGGCTCCGAGCTCTACGAGCGCCTTGCCGTAACCGTCACGCGTTGCCGCTTTTATAATTTCTGCCATAGCACGACATTCCTTTCACTGAAATTAGTTGGCTTCGAGGCTTGTGAGAGTAGCGTTGAGCTCCTCCATAGCCTCTTTGTACTGCTCCTCGTTGGGAGCCTTACCGTGCCATGAGCACTGATTTTCCATGAAGGAAACGCCCTTGCCCTTGACACTCTTGGCGATTATTGCGGTGGGCTTACCCTTGAACTCTATAGCCGCATTGAAAGCTGCGTCCATCTCATCGAAGCTGTCCGCATATATCTCAAGAACATTCCAGCCGAAAGCCTTGAATTTCTCGGCTATCGGATAAGGGGAATTGACCTCTGCGATCGTTCCGTCTATCTGAAGATTGTTGTTATCAACAACCGCAACAAGATTGTCGAGACCCTTAGCGCAGGCATACATTGCCGCCTCCCAGACCTGACCCTCCTGAATCTCGCCGTCGCCGAGAATGGTATAAACTCTGAAGCTCTTGCCCGAAAGCTTTGCACCGAGAGCCATGCCGACGGCTACGGAGATTCCCTGACCGAGCGAACCGGTGCTGGCATCGACGCCGGGAACGGTTCTCATGTTCGGGTGACCCTGAAGTCTCGAATCGCTCTTTCTGAGTGTTTTGAGCTCCTCGACGGGGAAATATCCTCTGTGCGCAAGCACGGAATAATAGGCGGGCGCGGCATGACCTTTCGACATGACGAGCCTGTCCCTGTCTTCCCACTGCGGATTCTTCGGATCGATGTTGAGCCGATGGAAGTAGAGGTAAGTCAGGATATCGGCGATTGAAAGCGAGCCGCCCGGATGACCGGACTTTGCATTATAAACGCCTTCAATTGCACCCATTCTCACCTTACAAGCTTTGATCTTCAACTGTTTGCTGACAATTGTGTCCACAACAGCCACCTCCTGTAATAATGTATTTATTGGCAATCTTTTTCAATATATTCGAGAAAATCGGCAACGGCGCCCTTATTACAGTGACACGCAACAAATGTTGCTGCATCCCTCATCTCCTGCGGTGCTTGACCGCAGACCGCCGGAACACCGACACTCTTTATCATATCAAAGTCGTTAAAATAGTCGCCTATTGCTCCCGTGTTCTCATGCGGAACACCGAGCATATCGGCTATTTCAAGCGCCGATGTGCCTTTGTTGGTCCCTTCGAGCAGCATCTCGTAGCTCGCTACCGAGGACGACATATACGTGACACCGTCGCTGTCTGTGGAGTTAAGATACTTCACCATACGCGAGACCACGGGCGGAAGTCCCATAAATATAACCTTGCCCCAATTCTTCTTCGGGACATCATCAAACTTTTTGAAATTCTGATGCGGTATGCGATCCGCAAGCGACATCGCACCGCTGAAAACGCCGGGATTGAGAATAAATATCTCTTTGTCCGTGCAAATTTCTATCTGTATATGCGGAAAGTCTTCGTTCACGCGCTTTACTATGTCTATGCCGCGCTCGTCTATGGCATGAAACGAAAGCATCCTCTCGTGCTCATAATCGTAAATTCCGGCACCGTTTAAGATAACCGCAGGCGTGGATTTTATCGGCAGGCGCTCATAATGCTTTCTGAGCGAAGATATATTTCTTCCCGAGGCAAGAGTAAAATGACCGCCGAGGTCTTTGACAAAATGCGTAATAGCCTTCAGATTCCGCTCCGGCAATGTTCTGAGCTTGGTGTTCAGAGTGCCGTCAACATCGGAAATTATCAGCCAATCGGAAAAGTCTGTCTTCATATTTATCACTTTCTGATTTTTCTTAAAAATTTTTCAAAATATTCGGGCAACTCGGAGGAAAGCTCTATCCTCTCCCCCGTTACCGGATGGTCAAAGCCCAAAAGCCTTGCGTGCAGGCACTGGCCGCCGAGCTCTGTTATCACATCCTTCTGCGGGCCGTATACCGCATCGCCCGCCACCGGATGACCGATATACGCCATATGAACTCTTATCTGGTGAGTTCGGCCTGTTTCGAGCCGCAGGCGGACAAAAGTAAATTTTTCATATTCTTCTACTGTGTAATAATGCGTGACCGCAGGTCGGGAATTTTTATCCGTAACGGTCATTTTCTTTCTGTCATTGGGATTTCTGCCTATCGGAGCGTCTATTATCCCCTCGGGCTCGCGCAGCTTGCCGTAAACCACCGCCGCATATTCGCGGGCCAGGCTGTGTTCTTTAATCTGATGCGCAAGCGAGGCGTGCGCCATATCGTTTTTCGCAACCAGCAGCAATCCGCTTGTATCCTTATCTATCCTGTGAACTATGCCGGGGCGCAAAACTCCGTTGATTCCCGAAAGGCTGCTGCCGCAGTGATACAGCAACGCATTGACAAGCGTTCCGCTCCTGTTTCCCGGCGCAGGGTGAACAACCATGCCCTTGGGCTTGTTGACAACGAGCATACAGTCGTCCTCATACCGTATATCGAGCGGAATATTTTCCGGCTGCGCCGTATCGTCCTGAGCGGGTTCGATATAGACAGCCACCTCATCGTCGATCTTAGGCTTGAAGCTCTTGCCGACAGTCTTTCCGTTGACCGTTATACAGCCGTTTTCCGCCATATGCTGAATACGGGAACGCGAGAGCTCCGGGAAAGCATCCGCTACCGTGCGGTCAATACGCTGATCCGCCGTTTCGGAATCGACCGAAAAGCTCAGTGAATAACCTCCGGGCAAGGGCTCAGACATTTTTCTCATCTCCGCCGTCTTCGGCTTTCTTGTCGTCGTCCGACAGATATTTCTTGTTTTCTTTTATCAGGTCATATACCGTTTTCACTATAAGCAGAGCGGCGCCGACGGTAACACAGCAATCGGCAAAATTGAAAACCGCAAAATTGACAAAGGTGGGCTCGATATAGTCGACAACAAATCCTCTTGCAACGCGGTCAACAAAGTTACCCGCACCGCCGGCTATAATAACCGCCACACACCAGTAAATAAAACCGGGCTTAATTTTCTTCGTCATGAGCAGGAAAATAAACATGACTATAACAACCGCCGTAAAAATCGTCAGAAAAACCGTCTGATTCTGCATGGAGCTGAACGCTGCACCGGTGTTCTCGACATAGCGGATGCGAATAAGACCGAAAAGAATATCCATGCTGCCGCCCGCCGCAAAGCGGTTGACAACAGCAACTTTTATAATCTGGTCGATAGCCACAAGCGCGGCAATCACCAGAAGGGTTATTGCTTGGATCATAAAAACCTCAAAAACTTATTTTTTAAAGAAACCTCTGAAGCGAGAATGGCGGGGATGATCGTCGTCATCATCGTCATCATTATCGTCATTATCGTCGCCGTCTAAAAAATTATCGACATTGGCAAGAACTTCGTCGGTGTCGTCCTCCGCGTCGTCGTCATCCTCGAACTCGTCGGGCGTGATATGATGCTCTATAACGCCGAAGTTTATCACAAAGCCGTTTGCGGAATCGCCGCCGTCCTCCGTCTCGTCGGAATCGGAGACAGTCTCCTCCGCCGCGGCCATGGGATCGTATGTATCGCTCTCCGAATCGTGCGACTGCATGAGTATATCGTTGGCTACAATTTCATCGGGAGCCGCATTCTCTTCGCTGAATTCGGGCTCGTCCTCAAACGCTGCAACAGCGTCCTGCGGTTCGGCGTCTTCAACCGAATCGCCGTCGTTTTCCGCGGTTTCGGTCTCTGCGGGTTCTTCTGTCACTTCTGCTTCTTCGACTTCTTCAACGATATCGACGTTGTTTGTCTCATTCTCGACAGATATAGGGCTGTCCGAAATATACTCGTCCGTATTTACAGTCGGGATAACAGGCACATCCTGCTGCTCGGGAAGCGAAGATATGATATCTATATGCTTACGGTAAGCGTCGAGCACGGAATTGCGAAATGCCGCAACTTCGTTTTCAAGCTTCTCGAGCGCCGCCGAATTTACGCGTATAGCGGCATTTATTCTGTCAAGCTCAAGCTGTGCATTTTTCTTTGCGCTCTCGATTATCTCGTTAGCCTTTGCTTCCGCATTGCTTATCATGGCGGAGGCGGTGCGCTCTGCGGAGGTTATGCGCTCGGTTGCGTTGCGGTTTGACTCTTCAGTGAGCTGCGACGCCTTTACCGAAGCCGCTGTTTCAAGGACATCGGCTCTGTTCTGCGCCGAGGAAACAAGCTCCTGCGCTCTTTTTTCGGCGGAATCGAGCTGCTCCTGCGCGCTCTGCTGAGCCTCGCGCTGAATTTTGTCCGCCATGCGCTCTGCGGTAAGCAAAGCACGCCTGATATTATCCTCATCCTTCTTATACTGAGAAACTCTCTCTGCAAGAAGGCTCATTTTTTTAACGAGATCCCCGTTTTCCTTAAACATCTTTTCATAAGATGCGGATACCTCGCGTAAGAACGAATCAACATCTTCTGCCTCGTAAGTCCCGCGTCCGGCGGAAATAAAACGATGAGATTTGAGCTGTTCGGGTTTAAGCATTATCTACACCTCTTAACTGGGAAATAAACATCAATCGAAATATCCTTCGCTCATGCTCTCGATATCCTCGAGCACATCACCGGAAAGCGGCACGCTGTCGGGAGTAATGATATAAGCCTTGCCGGCAATCTTCTTGATATCGCCGGAATTTGCATATGCGACACCGGAAAGGAAGTCGATAATACGTCTCGAATCGTCTGCGGGGCAGGTTTCAAGATTAAGGATAACTATTCTCTTCTCGTTGAGAACATCGGCTACGCTCTGAACATCAAGATATCTGTCAAGCTTCTTAAGTACGACCGGAGTGCGGCTGGAAGAGCGCAGATCGACTATATTGGGCATTGAAGACGCAGCAGACGGTCTTGAGGCTGCGCCGAAATCCCCGAAAGACTTCGCGGAATCGGTGCTGTCGGATGCGTATGTGTCATCGGCAGAATCGTCATAGACGTTTTCGATATTTTCATCGACAGTGTCCTCATCGGAATTGTCGATAAAATTTTTCACCTTGTCAAAGATACTCATAATATTTTCCTCCCGTATTTATAAAATAACTTAATATTGCCTGTCTCCGAATATCGCCGAGCCCACACGCACAAGCGTCGAACCCGCCGCTATTGCTTCTTTAAAATCGCCGGACATACCCATAGACAATATGTCCATATATATATTATCCATTTTTTTGGCACCAATGTCAATAAACAGTTTGTGCATATTATCAAAAACACACTGATTTTTTGCAGAATCTTTGAAATTCGGAGCAACTGTCATCATTCCGCGCACCCTGATATGCTCAAGCTCGGCTATTCCGGCGAGCCGGTCGGCGACCTCGTCGGCGGAATAGCCGAATTTTTTCTCGTCCTCGCCTATATTGACTTCGAGAAGTATATCGGTTTTTATCCCCTGCTCCCCCGAACGGCGGCTTATCTGACTGGCAGTCTCAAATGAATCGACGCTCTGTATCATATCGACCTGTCCGACTATTTTCTTTATCTTATTGCTCTGCAGATGACCGATGAGATGAAGCTTGCAGTGCTCAAGATTGAGCTCGGGGCGCTTTAACAGCACCTCCTGAACCTTGTTCTCTCCTATAAGGTCGACTCCGCAGGCTATCGCGTGATTTATAAGCTCTACGGAAACTGTCTTTGTCACCGCCATAAGCTTCACTTCCTGCGGGTCTCTGCCGTTTTTGACGGCGGTCTCCGCTATCTCGTCGCGAACTCTTTTCAGATTATCCTCAAGGAGTCTCAAACGCGCATCAGTAACCGATAAGTTTTCCATCTTTAAGATCCTTTCCCTCAAGTATGACCGCATCGTAGATTTTCAGATACGGCACTTTATTTTCATCATATACGTCCTCTTTTATCATCTTGGAAATCACATAGTCCTCGCCCGTATATATAATATCAAGCTTTTTGAATCGGACGATATTGCCGGTGAGCACGTATACACCCTGAACTCCGTCAATAACTCTGACAGCAGATTTGTTTACTCTTATTCCGTCGGTCTCGTTTATCACTATTTCGACATCCTCCGTTCGGAGTCTCGCTATGTCGGAATCCATTATTTTCGAAGAAAGTATAAGAACCGTCTCGTCGGTGTTTATCGGGCCTCTGTAATACACCGAGGCATTTATGCTGTCGCGCGACATATTGTCGCATCTGAGCGTTACGCTGTCTCCGTCGTTTAATCTTGTGGCGTCGGACTTATTGACTATCCCGACAAAGTACCAGGTATATCCGTGTATCAGCTTGCCCTTTGTGTTGGCGGGTACTGCGGCGGGAGAGGCGGACAGCGCCGCCTTTATCTTGTCGCTGCTGAGATTTTTAATATTTGAAAAGCTGAGCGTATTTTCATATCCGTCGGCGGACGAGACATAATATCCCGTATCGTCTGCCTTGAGGTAGTCGACACTTCCGACCTTTGCGGTAAGAGAGGCTATTTCGGACTTTAACGACGCTATCTTCTTTGAAAAATCGATATTTCCGTTTATCAGTATCTGCTTTGCGGTCATCTTGTCGCTGAATTTTTCCGCACTGCTCTCAAGCCCGGAGATTTTGCCCGAACGCAAACCGTCGAGCATCTCATAGAAATACGAATCGGCCTGGAGATTTATCTTCGATATGTCAAGCTCGTTCAAATTCTGCTGGCTGTTAAGACTCTCGTACCTCGCAAGCTCGCTTTTACGACTCTCGAGGTCAACATATGCAGAAGCCGAATCGGCCTTTACGAACTGTGCAGCTATGGCCTGACCGCCCGCCACGCGCTCGCCGTCCTGTAAAAGCGGGACATAAGTGAGCGAGGACGAACCGTTTATCAGGGACTCGTCACGCACGGCAAACATCTTTACAGTTACGCTGTTGCGGTATGTCGTGGCGGCGGCGGGCTGGGTTTTCACGTTTGAAGAATTGAAATTACTTATCTCATAGCCCAGCACGGCAACGGCCAAAAGCACCGCAACGGCCGCGATTATCTTTTTTACGCCGTTTTTGTTTACCTTTACCTTTTTCATTCCGCAGTCCCCCTCTCTATTATTTCAACGGCTCTTTTCAGCAACTCGTCATACGGCATTTCGTCGATGTACAAATGCTCTATACGCCCGTCGCGCTTAAACCATGTCAGTTGTCTTTTGGCGTATCGGCGCGTGGAGCGCTTGAGATTTTCTATTGCATCGCCTAAGGATATCTCTCCGGAAAAATACGGCTGCAATTCTTTATAGCCTATCGCCTGACCCGCCGTCTTTCCGAGCTCACCCGAAAGAAAGCGTCTCGCCTCGTCGATAAGTCCGCTGTCTATCATCATATCAACTCTGCTGTCGATACGGTCATACAAAAACTGCCTGTCGCGCACGTCGAGGCATATAGCCGTGCAGTCATATTTCGGCTCCGCAAGGCGCGACCTGCGCTGCTGTTCGCTCATTGTAACCCCGGTTTTATAATAGACCTCAAGGGCTCTTATGATACGCCCTCGGTTATTGAGATGCAGCTGCGCCGCGGTGTCCGGGTCAATGCCCGAAAGCTCCTTATGAAGCGCTTCCATGCCATCTCTTTCCGCACGGCGTTCAAGCTCGCTGCGGATATATATACCGTCATCCTCCTCGGCAAAGGTTATATTGTCGACAAGGGATGAATAGTAAAGTCCTGTTCCGCCGACCAAAACGGGAAGCTTTCCCCTGCCGGATATTTCTTCTATGCACCTGCCCGCCTGCCCGCAGTAGGCTGCGACACTGTACTTCTCGCCCGGCTCAAGGAAGCTGAGCATATGATGCGGTATACCGCCCATCTCCTCCTCAGTCGGCTTGGCAGTCGCAATATCCATATATTTATATATCTGCATTGAATCGCAGGAAACAGCCTCGCCGGAAAGTGCGCGGCAGATATCGACCGCCAGCTTCGTTTTGCCGGACGCAGTTGGACCTACTACCGCAGCTATTTTAATCTTCTTACACCCGTCCAAAATTCTTCTCCAATTCACGCCTGGTTATCTCGATCATGACCGGTCTGCCGTGCGGGCAGTATCTTATCTCCGGGCTTGCGAAAAGACGCTTTATAAAAAGCTCGCGTTCGTATTCCGTGGTGTACATTCCGCCCTTTATCGCAGCCTTACACGCCATGAGACTGAAAAGCCACTCCTTCTTTTCGGATATGAGCTTCTGTCTGTTTTCAACAAGATATCCCGCAAGCTCCGCGACAACATCGGCGACCTCATCCGCCGATATCTCCATGGGACACTCGCGGACTATCACGACGGAATATCCGAAATCCTCGACCGCAAACCCCGCCTGCATAAGCATATCAAGGTTATCGAGCACCGAAGAATATTCCTCTTTGCTGAGCGTCACGGTTATTGGGGTCAAAAGCATCTGCGTTGAACGCTTGCTGTCGTTTTTGACAAGCTCGTTAAACAGCATTCTTTCGTGCGCCGCGTGCTTGTCAACAAGAAAGATGCTCTCCCCTTGTTGAACAATAATGTATGTTTTGAACGCCTCTCCGATAACGGTTACGGGCAGCTCCGCGGGCTTCTCGTCAACAGCCGTATCAAGAGCCCGAGCCGTTTCTTCCGGCTTTTCGTCGGGAAGCGTTGCGGCTTTTTCCGAAAGCTCCGGCCGTATATCCGCTTCAATGGCGGCGGTCTCTTCTTTTTTTGCCCTTTGAGCGTCAAGAAAATGCTGAATGGTCGAGGGCTCGGAGTCTGCGTTTTCGGGCTTTTTATCCGGGCTTGCCACTGTAATTATATCCTCGCGCGCAGCGGGCTGCTGATACGTCGATTTTTCCGGCTGCTGCGCCGAGCGGTATTCGGAGGATGACATCCTGTTCCAGAAATCGGGCTGCTTTTCCGGCAATCTCATCTGCTCGGTTTTCGGGCGCACAGGCTC
>ULMG01005751.1_pt1 | contig 12838 bp, 20 predicted proteins | sample 1951601 | NCBI WGS metagenome assembly ULMG01 (sample SAMEA4835545, study PRJEB28245) | human gut metagenome | biome: gut microbiome; material: fecal sample | place: Denmark | collected 2008
TCCACCCTGTAGAAAATGATTTCCGTAGAATGGCAGAAAAGCCGATAATTACGGATATCCTAGAATTGTCTATTCGCCCAAAATCCTAGAAATTGCAAGAATACTGGCAACAAAAAAGTATCACGATACATACAATACTCGTGGTACTTTCAAATTGGGCAATTCTTTGGTTAGTAGCAGGTTAGTATCAAATCTTTTCGATGGCTTTACGTAGTTGCCTTAGGTTCTTGTGAGTGTATACTCCGTTGGTTACGTCATGCCTGGCATGACCAAGGATCATTTTCCGAGCGTTATCGTTGACATCTACGGCATCCAGCAGAGTGGCGCATGTATGACGAGTATCATGTGGTTTGTATTTCTCCCCATGAATTAGCTTCATGACACGGCTAAACAGGCGAGAGAGACGACTATAGCTGTAGGGATTACCACTTTCATCACATAATAGGAAATCCCCTTGTAAAGAGTATCGAGCTTCTACGAGAGGCCATATCTTACTAGCGATAGGGATGATTCGTTTCCCTGCTTCAGTCTTTGATTTTGTGATGCGGATATACTTCTGCCTACGGTTGATGTCAGTTTTTTTGAGATTGCGTAGTTCGCAAGTACGCATGCCGGTGTAGATGAGTATCAGTACAATATCGATATCTGTTTTATCAGCTAGCTTCCAAAGCCGATTGATGGCTTGCTTACTCATGGCTTGATGGGGATTGACTGGCTTGTTTTTACCGATTCGGATAAGTCCAGTAAAATCATGAGACGTGTATTCCATTTTGAGAGCATATGCAAATAGCAGCGATAGCAGATTGCGGACCTTTTTCTTGCTGGCATATGATAACCTATTCATTCCATCTATGACGGTTTGTAAATGGCTGTATTTGATGTCGGATACTGGTAAGTCATACAAAAGCCTGCAGTGCTTATAGGCGCTTTCGTAGCCGTGTATGGTGCTATCAGACACGCTGCTGTATTCGATGTGTTTGGGAAGCCAGCGAGTATATAGCTCTGCAAATGTTATTTTGTTATCTGAAAGGCGGTGAAGGCCATGAGACTGATTATAGTCAACCTGAAAGGCAAGAGCTTCCAACTTAGTAGCAAAGTAACCAATGACTTTCTGCTTGCCTTGCTGGGACACAACAAAGCAATACGGCTGTCGCCGTGAACCGCTTAATTTTTTGATGGTTCCATAACCATTTGGATTTTTCATTTTTTCAAACCTCCAATCATATTGATGGAGGTTATTTTAATGGAAGGAGATAGTGAGATGGAAGTTTCAATCGCTAACCCCACACTCACCTATTTGTCTATCTATGACGCAGCAGGTGAAAGAGTAACGTCCTTTGTAACTGGCGTACATGGTGACACGGTGGAAGAATTGCAAGCCAAAGCGGAGGCAGAATATCCGGATAAAATTCATGTCGTGCAGGATGCTTTGACCTACAACAAAGCCCTTCAGGGCGATTTGCTGTATAAAGATGGAGCATATCAGGCTAAACCAGAACCGACCGAAGAAGAAAAGCGAGAAGCCGAACTGACGGCACTTGATTCTGAATATGCTAGGAAAATCAGTGATATCGAAACAGAAATGGCGAAAGCAAAAGCCGTAGAAGATGAGGACTACTACAATGACCTCAAAGCTGAAAGAGAAGAACTGGTTGCGGAATACACAGAAAAGAGAGGAGCAATTTAAATGGAAAGATGTTTCCTTTGCCATCGCAAGATGGATAACAAGATTGGACTTTGCACTAATGCGAAATGTATCAGATCGAAGCCGCTGCCCCCCAAAGATGAAACGGAAGAAAAGAAAGATACGGAGGATAAAACATGACTGAAATCTTCATTCAAATTTACAATTCCGCCGATCGTGCGATTTGCAGTATCCCGGATGGCTGGCCCTACAAAATTTTTATGGGGATCTTACTCATCGCCATGTCGAAGCACATCATGCTTTTTACTACATTCGCCGTGTTGGTGGCTCTTGACTTGTTCGCCAAATTTATCGCCCTGTCTTATCACTGGCTGATTGAGAACAACGTGGAAAAGCCCTCGCTGGTTGATTCCATCCGAGGCATTCCAGCGGCACATCGGGCTCGTATCATCAATAGCCATGAAATGAAAACGCAGTTTGCAGGGAAAATCTTTGCTTATATGTTTTTGGTGATTGCTGGCGGTCTAGCCGATATCCTTGTGGGTCATGTCAATTTTGCACAGATCGTGATTGCCTACCTGGCATCCACTGAACTTCTCAGCATCGTGGAAAACCTGGACGATGCTGGCGTGTCTATGGTCCATAATTTAGCTGCAGTAATTAAAAAGAGGAGTCCAACATGAAATTAAAAGAATGGGTTGTTATTTACGTGGCAGCCTTTTTGTTTACCGTAGTGGATTGGATAAAGGGACGTTGGAAAAAGGAGGATAACGAATGCTGGTAACTGATTTAAGTGACTGGAACGATCACATCAACTGGTCACATATGATTGGCGAAGGTGTAGAGGGTGTTATCGTAAAAATCAGTGAAGGGCGCACGCTCTCTGAACTTCACGGCAAACACATTGCGGAAGCCGTTGCCCGTGGACTCCCGTGGGGCGTTTACTGCTACACCCACGCACAGACCACGGAACGGGCGGAAGAGGAGGCAGCGGTCGTCATTGAAGCACTGGGCGCTTTGGGATACGGAGCACCGCCTTTGGGAATTTGGATCGATGTAGAAGCCCCAGCGACTATCGGACAGGATAGAGAAGATGTGACCGCCATCTGTAGTGCCTTTATTTCCACATGCAACGCGGCGGGATACTCTGCTGGCATCTATGCGAGCCTGTCTACCTTGACCGACTGCCTGAACCTGAATGATCTAGCTGATTATGTGCCCACCTGGTGCGCCCAGTATGACGATGAATGCAATTTCTATGACTATTTCCCGAGCAGAATCCTTGCTGGTTGGCAATATACTGATTCTTTTGAAATTGATGGGCGGAAATATGATTTAAGTGAATGGTACTGATGAGGTGATATTGTGCTGAAAGTGGTCAACAATAGAATTAGTCTGACAAGAGGAGATACTGCTACTTTCAGACTGCAAATCAAAGATCAAGACGGCACCAACTACGAAATCGCTCCAGATGATCAGGTGCTTTTTACAGTAAAAAGATCGCCAAACGATGAGGAAATCGTTATCCAAAAAGCGGCTGCTAATAATTGCATCACCATTGTTCCTAGAGAGACAGATAATCTGGCGTATGGCACATACTACTATGATGTCGAATTGCGCCGGCCTGATGGATTTGTTGCGACTGTGATTCCGCCACACATGCTGAAACTGACAGAAGAGGTGACTTTCTGATGAGTGATAACGCAACACTTACTGGAGTCCTGTCTGCCGTAGGAGTTTTAACTGGTGTGTTGACTCCGGCTGATACTGGTGATTTCGTGGCAGATTATGCAACCGATGCGGAATGCGTGGCTGTCATTGATGATATTTTTGATAATCTACTAAAAGGAGAATAATATGGCTACTACTGATAAAATTCTGAGAAAATCCAATTTTGCTGCTGCTATGACCGCTTTGATTGCAAAGCTGAATAGCCTTTTTGTCAGGAAGGAAACCGGGAAAGGCCTTTCTACCAATGATTATACTGCCGCAGAAAAAGCAAAGCTCGCAGGCGTAGCAGTAGGAGCGAATAACTACGTCCTTCCAGCACCGACAGCAAGCACCATCGGTGGCGTCAAGGCGGGCAATAATGTGACTATTTCCGAAGACGGTACGATTTCCGCTATTCAGGAACAAATGGACCTGTCTCTCTACGCAAAGAGCGCCGATATAGATCGTACTTATGCGAAAAAAGCAGACATCACAACCGTTTACAAGTACCGCGGGAGCGTGAACACCTATGCGGATCTCCCCGTTAACGGGAAGGCTGTAGGCGATGTATACAACGTCGTGGCGGCTGATGCTTCTTACGGAATCAAAGCCGGAGATAATGTAGTTTGGAATGGCAATGCATGGGATAATCTGTCCGGCGTGGTTGACTTGTCTGCTTATATCAAAGCTGCTGATGCTGATAAGAAATATATGCAGCTTAACGACTTCCCGCTGTCGACGGATGAGGAAATTACAGCCATCGTCAACGAAACTATTGTATAAGTGAGGTGCTAGCATGAGCACTTACAAGAACTCGCTACTGGGGGCCATTCGAAAGCTATGTACGCAGCTGAACGGGAAATTTGCCAAGAAATCCGATGTACCGACAAAAGTATCACAGCTGACAAATGACAGCGGATATCTGACGCAACATCAATCACTTGACGGGTATGTCAAAACATCCGAGCAAAATACATGGCGGGCCCAGCAAACCTTTTACCTTGCAACTCTTGGTTATGAGCAGTACACAACGTCTAACAGCAGTACATCATCCGTCAGCCCATCTACGTCAGCAGCATCTTATTATGCGACAGGAGCATTTACTCTTAACCTTGCGACGTTATCAGCACTATTGGGCAGTAATCAGTCAACAGTGTTTACGGCCTACATCACTGCCGGCGGTGATTATGCGTTGTCCATCACCAACGGCGGCACGGTTAAGTATATCGGCGAGGCATCGAATGTGGCTATCACCAGCGCAGGCCTGCTGCTTAACATCTTTATGACTAAGGACAGCTACGGCAGCCTGACCAGCATCGTGCAGGCTAATAAGCTGACATGAGGTGATAACCATGGGACTTAACAGGATGATGTTTATCAAAAAATCTGCTGGAAGCGGCGGGGATACCGGGGATAATGCCTTTATCATGACTATGGGAACTAAAAGTGGTCAATATGGATATAATGTCAACAATAGTTACTATGGTGAAGTTACAGGCAATGTTACACATGACGGTAGAGCGGTAACATTGGTAATATTGTCTTATTACGGCAGTTGGCTTGACGTTGCATTTAAGGAGGATGGTGTTACGAGCGGTAGTCGCAATATCAACCTTAACATCACACCGCTTGAAACGGGTGTAACTGTTAATTTGACAGTAGGCAAAATTCCATATGAAGGTAGCTTAGTAGGATTTTACACCTACGTTCAACGTGTGCCGTCAAATATATCAAGTATGTTTACTGCTGCCAACGTCGGTAAGAAATTTAAAATCGAAATTGTGTTTAACTAAGGAGGCAAGCAGTGAAAACATACACATACAAGGATAATATCTATAACAACCTCTATGATTTGTCGGAGGCAATGGGACAGGATGGCACATTTATCCCACTCAGCATATCGGATGCTGACCTGGAGCAGTTGGGCGTTGCTGTAGCAGAAGCAGAAGAGCCGATTGAAAACATCCGCGCTCGCAAAATTTTTGAACTGAAGCGTCAGCGTGATGCTGCAGAGGTAGAGCCGATTGAATACGGCGGGCACCTCTACGATTACGACAGTCAGGCGCGCGACCGTATATCAGCCGCAATTATTTGGCTTGATGCACAGGGCGATGGTGCTAAAATTAGCTGGACCACGGCAGACAATGTGGATTTTGTGGTTACAGCTCAAGACTTGCGCGCTATTGTAGCAGCGGTCGCCGTACGCTCCAATATCCTACATATTGCATACCGCACGGCAAAGGCGCAGGTCGAAGCTGCACAAAGTAAAGCCGAAATCGACACTATTTATTTAGATTAAGAGTGTGGGAAGGATAAAATAAAGGAGGGCATAATGTGGACCACAAAAAGATTATGTATCTGCTTGCTGGTGTGCTCATTGTGGCTGGTAGCTGGTTCTACTTCGCAGGCCGAAACGATGTATCAGATATCCAGCAGCGAGCTGACGCAATTAGAAACGAACTTACAAACGCTGAAAGCTCACAGTCAAGAACGGCAGAAAGTCTTGACCGAGCAAGCGACCTTGCTGAATCAGCAGAGGGAAGAGCTGAAAAAATTGAAGAAGGAAATCGTAATCTTCAAGACAGCGAACGAGGAGACGCAGAAATCATTACTGAGAGCCAATCAATCATTGACCGAGTTAGAGCAAGAAGCAAAAAGGAAAATTAAAGTGAAAACCCGCCAGCGCAATCTGTGGATTGCTATTTCCGGCGGGCTTTTGTATGCATGGATTAAGAAGTAGGATGGCAATAAAAAGGACGTCTTGATTTAGCACATTGTTAAATCAAGACGTCCTTTTTTTGCAAGAATGCTGAAAAGTGCGATAAAATCGAAGCAAATAGCTTTCCCTTACTTGACGTTACATCGAATAGGGTGTATAATAAATACAGAATTAAGGAAGGGAGGTGGTAAAAATGAACAAGGAAGATATGAAATGGCTAATCCAAATGATGCTAATCATCGCAGTTCCAATACTCGTTGAGTACATCAAGCAAAAAGAGCTCTTCAAACGTCACCATCACCGCAAATGATTCAGACGATTAAAGAGCTGAGGTGCAAGAGGGCGAACGCCCTCTTGGCAACCTCATTATATCACATGGAGGTAGTAAAATGAAATTCTATGATTTTATTGCGTTGGGACTTTGGATCACATCACTGTCCTTCGTCAATATCAGTAAGGAATTTATACAAGGCGCAGTTACGGCGGCAGTATTTTGTGGTTACGCAGTGTGGAGAATCAGAAAATGAAAATCATCGACGAAGTGATGACGACAGCGGAAGCTGCAGAACGTTGGGGAATTTCTGCGATCACAATAAAGCAGGCGTGCTCAGGACAAAAGGGGCTTCCGCCTCGTTTTAAAGAAGGCGAGGAGTTCCGCAAGTCCGGCCGCACATGGCTGATAACGAAGGCAGGCATGGAGCGCCTGTATGGGCCGGAAAAAGAAGGCAAGGAGTAAGGGCAGTAACAGGGTGGCAGTGGGTAGCAATAGGGTAGCAATGAACCCTATTTTTGCGGAAAGTTATCGAGCGTATAGCAGATAAGAAAACATAGATAAAATGGACTATGCGAACGATAAGCACTGGAAAAATACAGAAATTGACCGTATTTGTCGAAGGTAAGAAATAGAACCCGTCAAAAGCACGAAAAAAGGAGCTGTGAAGAAATGAAGATTCATTTCTTTACAGCTCCTTTTTACTTTGCTTTCATTTGGTTCAGGGTTCAGGGTTCAGGGCTCTCGTGGCGGCTTCGCCGCTTTTTTTAGAAGATGGTATTCTCGTATCGCAGCCTTCCCCTCTAGGGGAAGGTGCCCGAAAGGGGCGGATAGGGTGACTATGGTATGAAAGACAGCTGGGATAAGGTTTCCCGGTCACTCCTAGGAGAGCTGCAAGTCCCCCGCGGCAGATGGAACGCGAAAATGAGAGGATCGTTATTTCACATCGCCTTTTTGCATGCAGCGACCGTGCGGCAGCACGCTTTAGGGGGGACTGGGTTTCCCATTGAGCCTGCATCACTTATAGGACCTGCAAAATTCATCAGATCAGTTTTTTGAAATACGGAATCTTCTTGATTCCCCACGTCAGTACCACGCCGAGTGCGTAGGCAAGGGTGATCCAGATGACGGCATCGAAGAAGGGGAAGCGGTAGAGATAGACCAGAAGAACGCGGGAGAGGATGATGTGTGTAAGATTTCTTGTGATTTCTTCGAAGAGCATGACACCGAAGGAGATGCCTCCGAGGAAGACGAGGCGGCGCGACCAAGCATCGGAGATGTGGTGGGTCATGAAGTACCAGCGGGTGATGCAAAAGACGAAGGCGGTATTCAGGAAGAGGAAGGAGTCGTAGAAGCGCTCGGAGATGGCTTCCGTCATGCCGCCGGCGCATACGCCGTGGTAGTAGGTCATGAAGCCGGCTATGGCGGTGCCGGCGAGGGCGATAAGCCCTAGCCTTGCAAGATTTCTCTTCGTCAGCCATGTGTCGGGGAGTACATGCTCGATCCAGTAGCCCATGAGGAAGTAGAAAGACGGCTCGCTGATCGCGAGGAGAGGGTTTACAAAGTAGTTCATCTCCGCGCTGCCCTTGAAAATGAGAAAGGAAATAACAGGCACGCAGCCAACGAAGAAAAGATTGAGCCCGATGAGGTAGAGATAGAGATCCTCTGTCATAGCCTTCACCAGTTTTCTCCAGATGGGGAGCATCAGGAGAAAGCCGATATATATGTATAAGAAATAATAAGCGGTTGCCATCTGCGAGGAGTAGAGCATCGTGAAGAATTTCGCGATGTGACCGGGGATCGTGAGGGGGAGATTGTGGTAGAACCAGACATAGTTGATGAGAGAGAAGGCAAAGATGACCTGAAGGAAGCGCCAGATGCGTTTCTTGAAGATGGTGGAGATCGGCTCTTCGCGTCCCAGGAGCAGTGCGCCCGAGATCATGAAAAAGATAGGCACCGCGGTCTTTACCCAGAAGGGGACGGCGAGGTAGAAAGGATAAAAGAATGACTCGGGGCGGTGAATGAAAATAGAGAAACCTTCGGTCGCACTATGGGTGAACATGACCAGCCAGATGCAGAGGAAGCGCAAAAATTCGATGTGGAGCAGCTTCTTTTTGGCGGGTTTGGACGTCGGTGTGGGGGTATCATTTGTCATGGGAAAACCTTCTTTGCTAATATATTTGCGGCTTAATCATACCATGAATGGGGAGGAGGGGAAAGGGCTTTGGGAGCAGGGCTTGTAAGTCGGCTTCCTATGAACGAATGGCTTCCCCATGCCGTAAGCCCCATTTCTCTTTCCAAATCTATGCCCGTGTGTTATAATTTCTTTAACCCAATGCATAGTACAAGACGCAACCGCTGGTGAGCAAGACGTAGGATGGTATTTTCGGAGGCGGATGGAGGGTCATGTGCTTGCAAAATAGAAATGGAGGAAAAGTAGAATGGCAGGTAAAAAATGGAAGAAAATTTTGGCAGCAGGTCTTTGCGGGCTGATGGCTGCGGGTCTCATCGCAGGCTGCGGCGGCAGTGACGGCGGTAAGAGCGATGTGAAGATGAAGGTCGGGGTGGTACAGATCGTACAGCATCCGGCACTGGATGAGTCGAACAAAGGCTTTGTCGATGCACTGAATGAACAGGGGCTGAAAGACAAGGTCGATATCGATCAGCAGAATGCCCAGGGCGACCAGTCGAATCTACGCTCGATCGCCAATCGCTTCGTTTCCGGGAATTACAACCTGATCTGTGCGATCTCTACACCGGCAGCGCAGACGATGGCGAATGCGACGGACAAGATCCCGATCATTTGTACGGCGATCGCTGATTTCGAAAATGCGAAGCTCATGAAGTCGGAAAAAGCGCCGGACAGCAATATCACAGGGACCCACGACAGAGGTCCGCTGGATAAGCAGGTGGCACTCATTCATGAGATCCAGCCGAATGCAAAGAAAGTCGGTATCATTTACAATTCCAGTGAAATCAACTCCGTCATTCAGGCCGATCGTCTGAAAAAGGCTTGCCAGCCGCTTGGCATCGAAGTCGTCGAGCTCACGGTGAACTCGGTGAATGATGTGCAGCAGGTGGCCGAGGGCTTCCTTGGCGGCAAGGTCGATGCGATCTTCGTTCCGACGGATAATATCATCGCTTCATCCATTCCGACACTGATGGCCGTCGCAAATAAGGAAAAGATCCCGGTCTATGGTGCAGAGGTGGGGCATGTGAAGTCCGGCGTCCTTGCTTCGGAATCTATCAGCTTCTATGACATCGGTCATAGAGCAGGTGAGATGGCAGCAGAGATCCTGAAGGGCAATAAAAAGGTCAAGGATTTCCCTGTCGAAGGCGCTGACAAATCGAAACTTTACATCAATAAAGCAGAAATGGAAACACTTGGCATCACCATCCCGCAGTCGGTTCTGGACCGCGCGGAAATGATGTAGTAGTAAGGAAACGCTGAATTACTTTAAGCAGGCATTTGCCGGGAGATACGGTTTGCATGTTCCCGGTGTAGGTGTATAAGTAAGGCATACAAAGGAGTAACCTTTTCCGTGAAAGAGGAAGAGGTTACTTTTCCTTGTATAAAAGAGAAAGGAAAACCTCATTGGCTTCGAAACTGAAACAGCTGTGGTGGCTCATGCTCATTTTCGCCATCTGCAATATCGCGATGGCTATTCTCCTCTATAATGAAAGACCGGTACCTGTGGATGAAAATCCGCCGGTCCCGATCGCTAGGAAAGAAGTCTATAGCATCGGTATCCTGCAGTCGGATGATCTGCCCGAGCAGGATAAGATGCTCGAAGGCGTCATGGCGTCTCTTGAAGCCGGCGGCTATCAGGACGGAAAGAATATGAAGGTCGAGCTCGTCAAAGCAGATGGCAGTGAACGCAAAGTGAAAAGCGCTGTGAATCAATTCGTCCGCAGCAAGAAGGATCTCATCATTGCCATCGGCACTCCATCAGCCAAAGCAGCCGCAAAGGTGACGAAGAGCATCCCCGTCGTCGGTGTCGGTGTTCTTTATTTCCAGAAGGACAAAGACTTCGCAGACCATGAAAACTTCACCGGTATCAGCGACTATCCGCAGGTCGTGAATCAGGTGCGGATGGCATCGCGCTTCATGAAACTCGATCCGATGGGCGTTATTTACAATCCCAAGGATGAGGGGGCTCTAAAGCAGGTCAAGATGCTTCGCGCCGTCGCAGAACAGAAGCAGCTGAAGCTGGTGGAGATCAAGTATAACGACAGCGAAAAATCAGGGCCTCAGTTTGAAAACCTGATCTCTCAGGTCAAATGCGTCTATATGCCGGAAGATCCGATGGTTCTTGCACACTTTGATGAAATGGTGAAGATCGCCACAGACGCATGGGTGCCGATCATTGGCGAGCAGAAGGAAATGGTTTCCCGCGGAGCGGTCCTCTCCGTGTCTCCGTCCTATTACCGCATGGGATTCTCCGGCGGGCGCATGGCCTGCTGGCTTCTTGCGGGAGAAAAGATCCCGAAGGACATCCTCATCACCAAGCAGCATGATCCGGATCTTGTCATCAACATGAGACAGGTGAATGCACTCAATATTCCACTCCCCGGTGACATCTGGCAGCGCGGCAGAAAGCTCTATCTTTATGATGGACAGCCGGCAAGACCGTAAAACAGGGCTGTTTATTGATCGTTCTCGGTCGTTCGTCACATAGGGCGTACGCCTTTAAGGGAAGTTTATCGGATGGATTTCCCTTTGAGTTTATTCCGTAGCATAGCAGAAAAGGAGCATTGAATTTATATGGCAGATTTAGCATTTTCCACCGTTGCCCAGGGGATCATGTGGTCCATCCTGGCCATCGGCGTATTTCTTTCCTTCCGCGTACTGGATGTACCGGATATGACCTGCGAAGGCAGCTTCCCTCTGGGCGGTGCTATCGCAGCATCCATGATCGCAGCCGGCGCTTCGCCATGGCTTGCCATTGTAGCCGGTGCTTTCGGCGGTCTTCTGGCCGGTATAGTGACCGGTATTCTTTACACGAAGCTCAAGATCCCGGCCATCCTGGCAGGGATCCTGACCATGATCGCGCTCTACTCGGTGAACCTGCACGTCATGGGGAAAGCGAATATTTCCCTGCTTCGTGTGGACACCATCTTCTCGACCACGGCGAGCCTCCTGCATGTGAGCAACTCTGTCGCGGCTTTCCTCGTGCCGGCAGTGCTGCTTTTTCTCTGTAGTGCTTTCATTTACTGGTTCTTCGGTACCGAGCTTGGCATGTGCATCCGCGCGACCGGGTATAATACACAGATGGTGCGCGCCCAGGGTGTAAATACCGATACCATGATCATCATCGGTCTTTTCATTTCGAATGCCCTCATCGGTCTCTGCGGCGCGGTCGTTGCACAGAACAACGGCTTTGCTGATGTAGGCATGGGCATCGGCACCATCATCATCGGGCTCGCATCCGTCATCATCGGTGAAGTCATTCTTGGCGTAGACAGCTTCTCTGCTTCTCTCGCTGCCGTCATCCTCGGCTCCGTCATTTACCGTGTGGTCATCGCTGTCGTCCTCTATATGGGCATGCCGCCGAATGACCTGAAGCTTTTTACTGCTATTATTGTTGTCCTTGCACTGGCTGCGCCAATGATCAAAGGCAAAGTCAATGTCGGAAAGTGAGGCTGATCCCATGTTAAAAGTTACCAACATCAGCAAAACCTTCTTCAAGGGCACCAGCAATGAAAAGAAAGCATTGAATGGTCTGTCGCTCACTCTGAATGACGGTGATTTTTGTACCGTCATCGGCGGCAACGGCGCGGGCAAGAGTACGCTTCTCAATGCCATCGCCGGCGCGTATATTCCCGATGCAGGGACGATCGAGATCAATGGCACGGACGTCACCCGCGTCAGTGAATACAAGAGAGCGAAGTATATCGGCCGCGTTTTCCAGGATCCGCTGAAAGGCACTGCGGCTGGCATGCAGGTCGAAGAGAATCTTCTGCTCGCTTCCCGAAGAGGGGAGAGCCGCCGCCTGAAATGGGCTTTTTCCGCAGGAGATCATGAGAAATACAGAGACATGGTGGCCCGTCTGGATCTCGGTCTGGAGGATCGCCTGGGCACCCGCATTGGACTTCTTTCCGGCGGGCAGCGCCAGGCTCTCACGCTGCTCATGGCGACCATGAAAAAGCCGGACATCCTTCTTCTTGATGAACCGACAGCCGCTCTCGACCCGAAGACAGCGTCCAAGGTGCTGAAAATCACAGATGAGATCGTCACCGAACAGCATCTGACGACACTGATGATCACGCACAACATGAGAGATGCGCTGAAATACGGCAACCGTCTCATCATGATGAACAGCGGTCGTATCATCGCGGATTATACACCGGAAGAAAAGAAAAATCTCACCATCGAAGATCTGCTGAAGAAATTCGAAGAGACCAGCGGTACGGTCAGTGACCGCGTCGCTTTGGGATAAAGGGAAAGCCTCTCTGCGCCAATGATCAGCCCCTGTCAATGTAGACATGGCAA
>ULMG01026327.1_pt1 | contig 12816 bp, 14 predicted proteins | sample 1951601 | NCBI WGS metagenome assembly ULMG01 (sample SAMEA4835545, study PRJEB28245) | human gut metagenome | biome: gut microbiome; material: fecal sample | place: Denmark | collected 2008
AGTCCACCCGCGGTGCAAAAGGCCAGAACGCTAGAACCGGCGGCGGCGTACGTCCGGGATTTGAAGGCGGCCAGATGCCTCTGTACCGTCGTCTTCCAAAGCGCGGCTTCAAAAATATTTTCGCTAAAGAATACTCCGAAGTTAATGTTGAACAGCTGAACCGTTTCGAAGACAATGCTGTTGTTGATCCGGTCGCTCTCGTTGAAGCAGGTATTCTGAAGAACGTTCTCGATGGTGTACGTGTTCTGGGAAGCGGTGAACTCTCCAAAGCTCTTACCGTAAGAGCTCAGGGCTTCACAAAAGGCGCTCAGCAGAAAATCGAAGCAGCAGGTGGAAAAGTAGAGGTGATCTAATATGGGGTCTGTGATCGCAAACCTTTTTGCCAACAAAGAACTCAAAGATCGCATCCTCTTCACCTTCATGATGTTCGTCATCTTCCGACTGGGAGTCCATATCCCGGTACCGGGAGTTGACGCTTCTGTCATTGAAAGTCTGTTTACATCCGGAAACCTTTTCGGCTTTCTGGATCTCTTCTCGGGCGGTGCGCTCAGCAAATTCTCTATTTTTGCTATGAGTATCACCCCTTACATCAACTCTTCCATCATTATGCAGCTCCTGACGGCCGTCATTCCTACACTCGAAGAATGGAGAAAGGACGGACAGGAAGGCTTCAAGAAGATCCAGAAGGTCACAAGATACTTCACGATCTTCCTCGCAGCTGTACAGGCATTCGGCATGACCTATGCCCTGCGCATCAACAATGCCCTTGTCGATAACAGCTGGCTGTATTTTGTATTCGTTGTCGTCGTCCTCACTGCTGGCACCTGCCTCCTCATGTGGATCGGCGAAAAAATTACGGAACACGGGATCGGTAATGGTATTTCCCTCATCATCTTCTGTGGTATCGTAGCCCGCTTCCCGCAGGCTATCACCACGGTGATTGATTACTTGAAGGTCGGTACCATTTCTCCGTTCCAGCTGTTTCTGTTCCTTGTCATTGCTCTTGTCATGATCCTGATGGTCATCGAAGTCAATGAAGGGCAGCGCAGAATTCCTATCCAGTATGCAAAGCGTGTCATTGGACGCAGAATGTATGGCGGACACTCCACCTACCTGCCGCTCAAGGTAAATCAGGCCGGGGTCATTCCTATCATCTTCGCTTCCTCCATTCTCATGCTTCCCGTCACCCTTGCACAGTTCGTTCATATCGGCTGGGTACAGGCTGTCGGCAATTTCTTTGGATGGGGCACCTGGCCAAATACCATCTGCTACGGCTTCCTCATTTTTATCTTCACGTATTTCTATACCGCGATCTCTGTCAACATCAAAGATCTCGCTGATAACATGAAGAAGTATGGCGGCTTTATTCCGGGCATTCGTCCTGGCCAACCGACCATGATGTATGTAGACAAGGTATTGTCCAGAATCACCCTGACCGGGGCTGTATTCCTTGCCTTTGTGGCGATCCTTCCGAATTTCATCGGAAACATCACAGGCATCCAGGGCGTGTACTTCGGCGGTACCTCCCTTCTCATTATCGTCGGCGTAGCCCTCGATACCATGAGACAGGCACAGTCCTATATGGTCACAAGAAACTATCAGGGCTTTATCAAATAAAGCCTTTTTCCTAAAGGAGTAAGGGATATGTATATCTTATTGATGGGACCTCCAGGTGCAGGCAAAGGCACTCAGGCAGAAAGACTCATTCGCGATTACGGCATCCCCCAGATTTCCACCGGCGACATGTTCCGTGCAGCCGTGAAATCAGGAACTGCTCTTGGCAAGGAAGCAAAAAGCTATATGGACAAGGGCGACCTTGTACCGGACAGCGTAACTGTTGGTATCGTCAAGGAAAGACTCGCTCAGGAAGACTGCCAGAAGGGCTGGATTCTTGACGGCTTCCCGCGTACCACGGCACAGGCATCTGCACTCGATGCCATTCTCCATGAACTCGGAATCCAGCTCACCGCCGTCATCGGCATCAAAGCTAACAGAGATGACCTGGTGAAGAGAGTCAGCGGCAGACTGGTGTGCAGAAAATGCGGCGCTTCCTTCCATAAACTTTTCCGTCAGCCAAAGGTCGAAGACGTATGCGACAACTGCGGCGGCGAACTGTATCAGCGTGCTGATGACAATGAGAAGACAGTGGGAGAAAGACTCAATGTCTATGACAAGTCCACAAAACCACTGATCGACTACTACAAGGTCAGCGGCCGCTACTATGAAATCAACGGAGATCAGAGCATGGATCAGGTATATGCCGACATCCAGGATGCTTTGAAGAAGGCTTCCAAATGATCACCGTTTATACACCTGAAGAGGTAGAGAAAATTTCCGCAGCTGGGAGACTGACTGCGGATACTCTCTCTATGCTCGAAAAAGCCGTAAAGCCGGGGATGAGTACCTATGAACTCGATGAACTGGCTGAAAAATTTATCCGAGACAGAGGCGGGATCCCGGCCTGCAAAGGCTATGAAGGCTTCCCTGCCACCATCTGTGCCTCTGTTAACGATACTGTTGTCCACGGAATCCCTTCGAGAAGAAAAATTCTTAAAAAAGGTGATATCATTTCTATTGATCTTGTGGTACAATTAAATGGTTACATGGGTGACTCCTGTATCACTGTTCCGGTAGGACATACAAACAAGAAAAACCTCCAGCTGATTTCCGCCACCGAAGGTGCACTCTTTGCTGGCATCAAGCAGGCCGTAATAGGCAATACCGTAGGCGACATCGGTCACGCTGTCGAAAGCTACGTGAAGCCCTATGGCTATGGAGTACTTCGTGAATATGTAGGTCACGGCATCGGAATCGGTATGCATGAAGATCCGGAAGTTCCAAACTACGGTACACCAGGACATGGACCACGTCTGGAAGAAGGCATGTGCATCTGTATTGAACCCATGATCACCATGGGCAGTCCGGACATCATCTCCCTTCGTGATGGATGGGGCGTCGTGACAGCAGACGGTAAACCGTCGGCTCATATCGAACACACCATTACCATTACCAAAGATGGTCCAAAAATTCTGACGCTGCGCCATTGATTCCATTGTTACAGGCGGTCAGCATATGATAAGCCAAAGGAGGCTCTCATGAGCAAGGCAGACGTTATTGAAGTCGAAGGCAAAGTAGTAGAAAAACTTCCAAACGCCATGTTCCGTGTCAAATTGGAAAACGGCGGACATATTGTGCTGGCTACGATTTCCGGCAAAATGCGTATGAATTTCATCCGCATCCTGCCAGGGGATAAAGTAACAGTAGAATTGACGCCCTACGATTTAGAGCACGGCAGGATTACCTATCGTTACAAGTAAGCAAGGAGGAACCAAGATGAAGGTCAGACCGTCCGTCAAAAAGATGTGCGACAAGTGCAAGATCATCAAACGCAAAGGCCGTGTAATGGTCATTTGTGAAAATCCGAAACATAAGCAGAGACAAGGTTAATTAAAAGGAGGTTAAAGAGTAGATGGCACGTATAGCTGGTGTAGACTTACCAAGAGATAAGCGCGTTGAGATCGGCTTAACTTATATTTATGGAATTGGCCCCACTCTTTCCAAAGAAATTTTAAGCAAAGCAGGAATTGATGCTGACATCCGCGTCAGAGATCTGTCTGAAGATGATGTAGCAAAGATCCGCGGCGTACTCGCTGATTATAAAGTCGAAGGTGACCTTCGTAGAGAAGAATCCCTCAACATTAAACGTCTGGTAGAAATCGGTTCTTACAGAGGCAGACGTCATCGTGCAGGACTCCCGACCCGTGGACAGCGCACAAAGACCAATGCTCGTACCCGTAAAGGTCCGAAGAAGACCATCGCAGGCAAAAAGACTGCGACTAAGAAATAATGTTGAAGGAGGGATAACATGGCTACGGTAAAAAGCAAAGCTAAAAGAAAAGAAAGAAAACATGTAGAATCCGGTGCAGCTCATATTCGTTCTACTTTCAACAACACGATCGTAACGATTACTGATTCCAACGGCAATACCATCGCTTGGGCATCCGCTGGCGGACTCGGATTCAAAGGCTCTCGTAGGAGCACACCATTCGCAGCACAGATGGCAGCTGAACAGGCTGCTAAGGTTGCAATCGATCAGGGAATGCGTTCCGCTGACGTTTTCGTCAAAGGACCGGGCGCAGGCCGTGAAGCTGCTATTCGTGCACTGCAGGCAGCAGGCATCGAAGTCAGCAGCATTAAGGACGTCACCCCAATTCCGCACAATGGCTGCCGTCCTCCGAAACGCAGAAGAGTATAAGGATTACCCCTTTGCGTATCATTTTGGCGCTGCAAGGCGCAGAAGGAGGACTTTCGGATGATCGAAAATACAAGCTTCACAATTAAGACTGTGGAACTCAGCGATGATAAGCGTCATGGCAAGTTCGAGTGTGAACCGCTCGAAAGAGGCTATGGCATTACTCTGGGAAACAGTTTAAGACGCGTGTTGCTTTCATCTTTAGACGGTGTGGCTATTACGTCTATCAAAATCGACGGCGTGCTTCATGAATTTTCCACTATCAACGGCGTCAAAGAAGATGTAACCGATATGATCCTGAACCTGAAGAAGATCCGCTTCATCGCACACGAAGAAGCCGTCTTCCCGATGACAGTTCGTATCGATATCACTGAAGAAGGTATTTTCCATGCTGGCGACATGAAGTTGCCGGCAGAAATTGATGTTCTCAACAAGGATCTCGTCATTTGCACACTGGATTCCGATGCTCATCTGGGCATGGAAATGACCATCAATCGTGGACATGGCTATGTTCCTTTCACCAAGAACAAAAGAGAGGAAGACGTCATCGGCGTCATTCCGATCGACTCCATTTATTCTCCTGTCATTAAATGCAACTACAACGTCAGCGATACCCGCGTAGGAAATGAAATGGACTACGACAAGCTGACTCTTGAACTGGATACGGATGGATCCGTCAATGCAGACGATGCTGTCGCAACGGCTGCCGACATCCTGATCAGCTGCTTCACGAATTTCCTGAACATTGGAGACGCACAGGACAATAGAGTCCCGGCTGTTTCTGATGAAGCACAGGACAATGATGTCAGCGTAGAGGGAAGCGAGATCGATAAGATCCGCGAGCTCCCGATCGATGATCTTGAACTGTCCGTTCGTGCATTCAATTGCCTGAAGAGAGCCGAGATCAATACCATCGGCGAACTGATGGATAAGACAGAAGATGAATTGACTCGTGTACGCAACCTTGGTAAAAAATCGGTAGATGAAATTAAAGAAAAACTGACAAACTTCAAAGGCCTCGGAATTGGTCTGAAGGATGGAAACGCCAAGGATTGATAGTTTTATAGGAGGAAAGAAATGGCACGTAGTAGACTCAGAAGAATCAGCGGTGCTCGCAAGGCTCTGCTGCGCAGTCTCGTAACTTCTCTTTTCCAGTATGGCCGCATCACCACCACGGAAGCTAAGGCCAAAGAACTTCGCCACGTCGCAGACAAGATGATCACCCTCGCTAAGAGAGGCGATCTCCATGCTCGTCGTCAGGCTGAAGCTTACATCATGGATAAAGCTGTTACAAAGAAACTGTTTGACGAAATCGCTAAGAATTATACCGAACGCAATGGCGGCTATACCCGCATTGTCAAGGTAGAAGCTCGTCTTGGCGACAACGCTCCTCAGGTCATCATTGCCCTGGTGGACTAATACAAAATGAAAAAGAGGCTGCTCTCCGGAGCGGCTTCTTTTTTTATTTCTTTCCCTGCCGGCAAGAAGGTATAATAGGTACAGTAAAAATTTTTAGAAAATAGGTGATGGCTATGGCAATGAATTTTGATATTCCGGATATCTCTGAGACCGCGGGTAAGGCCGTGACAGGGGGAAAGAAGAGAAAGACGAGAAAGATCGGCGCACTCCGGCTCGGAGACTCGCTTAGGATGATCGCAAATCACTTCACATGCACCGAGGAGAGTCGGGACGAAGACAAAAATATTGCGTTCTATTCTCTCTCGGAAGGAGAAGAGAAGGCATCCTTCTACGGGGAAGAGATCTCCCTCACGGGCGTCTGCATTTACCGTAAGAAGACCGCAGCGATCTACGCAGAGCTGCGGGCGGAGAAGAGAGCGGCGCTGATAGAGGCACTCACGAAGGAAGCGGGCAAAGCGCAGGCATCAAGCGCGATGGATATTTTCGCAGATACCGTGACCTCGATCTTTGTGACACGCCCGGCGAAGGGGGACAAGAGCTTCACGATCGCTCTCATGGACAGCGAGGCAGCGAAAGCGCTTTCTGATCAGGCGGCTGTCGAAGCGGAAGAAAAGAAACAGGCAAAGGGACCTTTGGGACGCCTGTTTTCCACGTTCTTTGATCCTGTGGGTCGTATCAGTCGCAGATCCTATATTCCCAAGATGCTGACCGTCGGCATTCCGGCTGCCTTCATGTTCGCCTTCACCTGCTTCAAGCCTGAGCTTTTTGTGGGAGATGCGAATGCATACATCATGACGTTTCTGATCCTGGGGACGCTCTGCTTCATTTCCCTCATCAGCCTTGCGATGCGGCGTATGTCGGACTTAGGGCTTTCTCATATCTATTACTGGATCTTCTTCGCGATCCTCTTTGCTATCAATCAGCTGGGAGGAGAGTACCTGGGTTCGCAGCTCACAGCCACACGGACGATCGCGGTGATCTTCATGGCAGCGGTCATTCTGCTTTCTTTCTTCCCGGGGCAGAATAAGAAAAATAAATATGGTCCGGTTCCGAAGGACTAGGGAAACGCTGATTGAGTGGCAGCTTTAGTTCTCCAAGAGACTGGAGGAGAGACGGGCGAATTCTGATCGCATCAGGATTCGCCCGTCTTTTGCGTTCAGGCATCAAAAAAACTCCTGCAAGTGCAGGAGTGTGATGGTTGGAGGCGGTGCCCGGAGTTGAACACGGGGATAAGGGGCTTGCAGGCCCCACGCCTTAGCGCTTGGCTACACCGCCATAGATGATGTTTCATAGTATATCGCATTTTCTCGAAAAAGTAAAGGGGAAGCCGCGACGGAGGCTGAGAATGCGGGCGAAGGGCAGCTCATGCATGAGGGCAGGAGGAATGGAGGCTGAGTCTTCGACGATGATGCGGCGGGCGATGCCTGAAGGAGCCGCACGGCGCGCCGCCTATCCAAGCGCTGACGCTTAGCAGCCATTCAAAAAGCACGTCATTCTCTTTCTTGAAAATGACGTGCTTTTTGCGTGCAGTAAACGCAGGCAACCGGCTCACGATGATTTCTTCAGATCACGATCGGGAACAGGACACGCGCCAGGTAGATGACGCCGGTCATGGTGATGCAGGAGAGCAAGGTGCTCATCATGACGAGCTCGGTTGCGAAGTCTTCAAAATTGTGAAATTCGACGGCGTAGAGGACGGAATTGACGGCGCCGGGGACAGAGGCCAAGATGAGGATGGTCTGCTTCAGGACAGGGGACAGGTGAAGTCCTGCGAGGTCAGAGACCAGAAGGAGAAGGTAGGCCAGAAGCGGAGCGATGACGAGGCGGATGGTGCAGCCGGCCCAGGCATCGATGTCTCGAAAGACGATGGTACTCCGATGGATCTGGATGCCGAGGGCAAGCATGACGATGGAGACGAGGGCATTGGCACAGTTTTCGAAGACAGGCCAGAGAAAGACCTGTGTCATGTCGAAGCCGGAGAATTTGATGGTGAAGACGGCGACGAGTGTGTAGATGACGGGCATGTGGAAGATGACGGAGATCGCATCGCGTGGTGTCAGCTTCCCTTTGCCGGCCTGATAGAGGCCCAGCGTATTCAGTGTCATATTCATCTGTACGAGGAGGATGGTGGCGCAGGCGCCCGCCTGCGCGAGGTAGGGAGTCTCTCCATCAATGACGTAGGGGGCATTGCCGAAGACGAGGGCGATCAGGGCGATGCCGATGTTTCCGTTGTTGGAGAACATGGTGCCGTTTTTGAGGCACTCGATCTTCCCGACGGGCATCCCGCGGAATTTCCCGTAGGACCAGGCGGCAAGGGCGATGAGGAACATCTGGACGAATGCCATCAGAAAGACGTTCAGGAGTGTCATATCGATCTCTGCGACGTAGATGCTGTAGAAGATGAAGCTCGGGAGCACGACGAAGAAGGTGAGCTTATTGAGCGAGATGACATCGAGATGGTATCTGAGATCGAGCAGGTAGCCGATGGCGACGAAGACCAGAAGCGGCACGATATTATCGGAAATGATTTGCAGGAAAGCCATGTCTGCCTCCTTACATGGAAGCCGGGAAGAAGAGCCGGCAGAGGAAAATCACAAGGGGAAGGGTAAGGATGGAAAGTGACATCTGCGTCATTAGGGATCTCTGGAAGATAGACTTCTGTGCGCTGGTGGTGCCCACCATGGAGAAATCCATGGCGCAGGGGATGGCGGCAAAGAGAAGAAGGATCTCTTTTGCCAGGTCATCCATCGAAGGAAAAATGGCGAGAAGCCCCAGTGCCAGAAGCGGCGATACGAGGAGCTTTACCAGTGCGGGAAGGAGAATGTCTTTGCTGACCGTGAAGCAGTGACTGCGCCGGATCATGACGCCGGTCGTGACAGCAGTCAGTACCAGGAAGGCGCCGGTGAAGTGGTGCAGCACGGGATAGAGAAAGGTGCCTTTCAGCGGGATGTCGAAGTGCGCAGCTGCAAAGGCAAGAAGCGCGCCGTAGAGGACAGGGGTCGTAAGCGCGCGAAGCAGGAGAGACGAGAGGGAGGACTCCTTACTCACAATGGCGTGTCCGACCGTGCGGAGCAGCAGGTGGGAAAGTGTCATGAGGAGAGACAGGAGCGCGAGCGCTTTCGGAAGCTCCGCTGCTTCTCCGGCGGAGGCAAAGGGCAGGTGGGAAAAGGTGAGGTAGGTGAGGACGCCGCCAAGGTAGCAGACGTTCGGACAGGAGGCCATGCCGCAGATGGCCTGCCGCAGGGATGGCTCTTGGGAGAGCCCTTTGGCAAGAAGCGCTGACAGCACGAAAAGGATCGCTGTCAGAAGAAGCGCCGCAGGAAGCAGGAGGAGATCAGAGGCGGTAGGCGGTACCTGATACAGGTTGAAAAAGACGAAGCAGGGCAGTACCACGCGCGTGATGACGATCTCGTATGTCTTGACCTCGATCTTGAACTTGCCCGCCAGAAACCATCCGCCGCCTAAAAAGACCAGGATGGGGAGCACGTCGAACCAGATGATGTAAAGTATATCCATGGAAGTCCTTTCGAAAGTTAGAAGTGAGAAGTGGTGGAAGGGGTGCCATATGTATAGAGCGTCCCCCAATATTCCTCTTTATATAAGATCCGCAGCACATTTCACGATAAACAAGCAGCAGGCTATCTACTGGTTCATGGGAAAACGCAAACCAGTTGACAGTCACCAGTCACTTGGTGCTTCAAATTCCTAATCCTAAGTGATGAATCACAATTTTTTCCACAGGAATTTCACCTTTTCTATCTGAGAAAGTCCCTTGAGGCATTGCATCCTTGCCTCCCTCACGATGGCAAGGATGTCGGCTTTCTCGCTTTCTGTCAGCGGTTTCCCCGAGAAGCGGGCGGTGACCAGAAGGTCCAGCATGAGGGCGAAGGGGGCGAAGCGCGGGTCTTTGGTGAGAGCAGATTTCCTGTCCTCGTAGGAGCCGCGAGTCGGAAGGCCTGCCCAGCGGGAAAGGCGTTCCGTGTAGGCGATGAGGCCCTTGAAGTGGGCGTCATCCGTGAGTGCTTTGGCGAGGAGGCGGGAGGCGGCTGTCATGCGGTAGAGCGGATAGGCGGAAAGAAGTGCAAGCACGAGCAGGACGGTGAGCAGCATCGGGAGAAGCGGGCAGGAAACAGGGGCGTCCGGCGTCCTCGGCTGGGAGAGCGGGGGCTGTCCCTGCGGTTGCTGCTGCGGTTGCTGTTGCGGTCGCTGCGGCGCAGGCGGCTGCTCTTTCGGTGCTTCCTCACGTGCGTTTTTCTCGTCGGCCGGTTTGTCCGGCGCGCCCTGTTCATTTTTCTGCTTGTCAGGCGGGATCGGGAAGGGATTCTCCGCTCCCTCTTTGCCCGGGGTCATTTCACAGGGACGCCAGCCGAGGCCTTCGACATAGACTTCGACCCAGGCGTGGGCGTGATGATCATTGACAGAGAGGGCGTGAAGCCCTTCCTTCGTCAGAGGGGCGCTGCGGAGATCTTCCCTGTCTACGGAAAGGCCGACTGCGTAGCGGGCCGGGATCCCCGAGGCGCGGAGCAGCATGACGGCGGCAGAGGCAAAGGAGGTGCAGTAGCCCTTCCTGCTTTCGGTCAGGAAGTAGGAGATAAAGTCTTTATCCGCAGGCGTTCTGCCCGGATTTTTCGTATAGGTGTAGTGATCCTCCAGGAAATGGCGGATGGCGTCGATGCGTGCGCGCTTCTCGGAAAGGCTTTGTGCGGGCTCGGCCTTGCCCAGCGAGGCGATGGCGTCGCGTGTTTCTTCCGGGATGGTGAGGTAGTGTGCGTAGACGAAGCGGCGATAGCGTTTCTCGGCTTCTATATACGTCGTGTAGTAGGGGTCGGAGATGGATTCACGGGCCATCATCGAGAGGAGCGCGCCGGCAGGGAACTCCCATACGTCGGTGCTGTAGGCCTTGCCCTCGCGGGAGATCGGAGAGCGGTCATACTGGAAGTAGGGACCGCCGAAGTCGGCATCATAGGGGAGGAGCAGGAAGCGGCTCTTTTCGTAGAGGGCAGCGAGGGTGAAGGGCTTCTTGAAGGCGGAAAGGTCATTCTCTTTGGTGTAGTTCAAGAGTTTTTGGGAGATTGATGGGTTTCTGGCAGCGACCTCCATGAGCCATGCCCCCTGGTCGTACCATTCGCCCTGGTTCTTGGCGAAGAGGGCTTCTGTCCCGTCATAGGTGCTGTCCGGGAAGTCCTTCCAGCGGCTGTCTTCGTAGAGGCCGCCGGTCCAGCTTCGAATGTAGAGGTGCTTATCGCTGGCCGCTTCGATGTCTGCGATGACGCGGCCGGTATAGCGGATGCTGGCACTGCTGCCGAGGCGCTGATGTCCGGCGGCGCCCTTCATCATGCCCGTGTAGGCATTGCCGGCGTGGAAGATCGGGTCATAGGGGTCAGTCCAGCCGATGATCTTCTCCTGCATATGGGAGAAGATCGCCGGCTGCTCATACCGGCTTTCCGGGAGCGCGAGGAGAAGCCCTGCGCCCAGAAGCAGGGTCAGAGCGAGGGTGGGGATCTCCGGCATGCCGAGTCCGTGTTTTTTGAGAGAGGCAAAGACGGAAAGGCCGTAGGAGGCGCAGCAAAGAATGGCGAGAGCGGGCGGGTTTACGCCGAAGTAGAAGCCGAAGAGAATGAGGAAAAAGGAAAGAAGCGCTGCCATCGCGCGGGCCGCTTTCGACCATGCGCCGGCCGTAAAGAAGAGGGAGAGAAGGCAGGCGAGCCACCCTTTGGCAAGAGCCGGGCTTGCGATGGCTTTCGCAAGCGGCGCAGTCATGTCAATGTCATATGGCTCTTTGAGCGTATCGACGAGAGGAATGAGCGCAGAGAGGAGGCTCGAAAGGAAGGTATCTCTCACAAGGAGCGGGAGCGAGAGAAGGAGGAGGGCAAGGAGCGCAAGAAGTGGCAGCTGGTGCCTGCCGGGCAGTCTGGAAAGAGCGAAAGAAAGAAGAGGCGCAAGGAACGCAGCGCAGATCGCATAGGGAAGCGCACCGAGACCGAAGTAGGAGAAGAGTGCATAAGAAGCACCGAAGGCACCGAGAGAAGAGAGGAGGCGTGTCATCATGCTTCACCTCCCAGCGCGCGGGCAATGGCGGCTTTTCCGGAAAGGGCAGCGCCCTTGGCCTCACGCACGCACCAGATGGAGGGGTGCAGGACAGGCGAGACCGCGGGCGTAGGATCGCCTGTCAGGTAGCAGATCGGAAGGAGGGGGGAGAGATGGCTGGTCTTCAGTGCATTCTTACCACCGGCGAGGAGGAACTCGGCGACAGCCTCTTCCCAGCCGGCCTTGTCCTTGACGGAGGTGATGATCTCCTCGCCATGGATCGTCATCCACGCGAAACGGAAAGGCATACGCGCTGCCGTGAGAGCGAGGCCGCAGGAAAGGAGCGCATCGGCGAGAAGATCCCGCAGGGCATCATCCTCTTCATAGTCTGCCGCCAGGATAAGGCGCGCATCGTCTGCGGGCATGCGGTCACGGACATAGATATCCTCTGTGCGGGCCGTGACCTTCCAGTTGATGAGGCGGGGATTATCTCCCGGATGGTAGGGCGTCGCGCCGAAGTATTCCACCTCTTCACTGCCGGAGAGGCGAAGGAGACTCTTCAGCGTATGTGCGTAGTCGCCCATCGGACGGGGCAGGACGAGGAGTGTGGCGGCTTTCGTGTCTTTTTGGAAATGGAAAAGTCCGAACGGGTCTTTCCAGGAAAGGCGGGGAGCGGGGAGCGTGATGCGTCCCGCATGCGCGGTGTCTATCCGGAAATAGAAGCGTGTCTCGTCCTTCTCTGTTTCATAGCTGTCGTATTCCTTCCCGGCCATCGTTGCCGTGAGCGAAGAGACAAGGGGGAGGAAGCGGCCTTTGGCGGTGAGGCAGACTTCGGCGGCCGCTCCTCTATGTGCGCGGTGCGGGGCAGAAAACGTCACCGATACCGATTGGCGCGCCGCATATCCGAGAGAAAGCGCAAGGAGCGGCACCAGAAGGAGCGTGGCGGCGAGCAGGAAGGCTGCGTATAAGTCGTAGAGGATCATCAAGAGAAGGGCGATGATGACAAGAAAGAGATAAGATAGATAGTTCATAAGATGTACACTGCTTTACAGGGTTCAGGGTTCAGGGTTCAGGGAAATTAGGAATGAGGAGTGAGGAGTGAGGAGTGAGGAGTGAGG
>ULMG01016567.1_pt1 | contig 12810 bp, 17 predicted proteins | sample 1951601 | NCBI WGS metagenome assembly ULMG01 (sample SAMEA4835545, study PRJEB28245) | human gut metagenome | biome: gut microbiome; material: fecal sample | place: Denmark | collected 2008
GCTTATCTTTGTATACTTCTGGTACATTTCCTTCATTAATCATTTTAGCGATATATCTAACTGTTGAGGTTTTACCTACACCACTATCACCTACTACAATAGCGTTATTGTTATTTTTCTTTGCTAATACCTTGAATATGTCGTTAATGACTTCTTCATTTCCTATTACAGTATCAACTTTATTAGCAACGCAAAGGGCATTAATATTTACAAGATAACGTTCCACTTCGTTGGCTTCATTATACTTTATTAGACTTGTATTTGATTTTGTAGAAGTAGCAACAGTATCTTTTTTATTCGACTTTTTTGAAGTATTATCTTTTGTATTGGTTGTGGTTTTCTTTACACTGGCATATTCTTCTATGACATTACTTTTGAAATGCTTGTAAGTAACACCATAGGATTTGAATAATTTTATTAAAAAACTATCCAGTTTTAACAAACTGCCGAAAACCATCCCAGAATTTAATTCCTCAAAATCAGTGTAGTTGTCGGTTATATTTTCCATTACGTCATCATTTACGATATCTATAAAATTGAATTTACTATCAGTTAATTGCTGCTGACTTGACGCAAGTTTTTCATAACACTTATCCCTTATTTCCATAAGTTGGCTTTCCATAAGGTTTTTTGACAATATCTTATATGCGATAGAATCAATATTCTCAATTACAGATATTACGTAATAGGTACTATCTAATTTATCACAAGGATATTCAGTATATATATTATTTTCAATATAGTTGACGATATCATTCAACTCTTTTGAAAAAATAAAATTAACTTTCACCATTATTATAAAATATAATTTACCCTTGAATATATGGGTATCTATGCCACTTTTTCAATTGGTTTATTTGGTTACATCAATAAATAAACATATATTTGTACTGAAATCTAAATCTAATTAAAAATGATAATTTATAACAAATATCTAAACAACGAGGACTTTACATGGTATGACAGTAGTAATATATTGTTTTCTAAATGCTATGATAACGATGTATCGGAAAATAAGACTGTAAAAATAGTATTTAAACAAGGTAGGACTTACCTCTATAAAGATGTTTCAACTGATGACTATATCGCTTTCAAAACTGATTCATCTAACGGTAGTGCATTTAATAAATACATTAAGAAATACCAAGGGGTACGCATTGCAGATACTGATATAGATAAGCTACAGCAATTGCAAGAGGATTTTAAAAAAGATGAAAATGAAATAAATGACGAAAAATTATCCGATATTCAGTATCATATTGATATTTGCAGTAAAACTGGTTTAGTACAGTTAAAACTAAATGATAAAGTATTATATACCGTAGAAGAGGGTAAGGCTTCTGTTTTTAGTATATTGAAAGCCATGAATATTAAATATTCTTGGCAGGAAGTAGATGAGATAACAAAAGAAAGTGACGAATTTACAGACAAAATTAAATTAAATTAATAAAATAGAAAAAATATTTTGGAACAACAATAAAATGGAAGGTTTTAAACAAAGATTAGTTAAAGAGCAAGAAGAGTTAAAAGAAAGAATTAATAAATTAAATATTTTTATTTCTTCACAATCTTTTATGAATTTAGATGTACAGCAAAAGACTTTAATTAGTGAACAACATAATATAATGACACAATATCTTAATGTTTTGAATTTGAGAATTGACATAACTTTAACTAAAGAAGAAAAAGAAGAATTGAAAAATGAATAATGTTGATAAACAATACCTTGATATCTTAAAAGATATCATAGATAATGGGGTATGGAAAAATACCCGTTCTGGTAACGTAAAATCTGTATTCGGAAGAACAATGAGATTTAATTTAAATGAAGGTTTACCTTTGTTGACTACTAAAAAAGTATTCACCAAAGGCATTATCTATGAATTGTTATGGTTTCTAAAAGGTGATACAAATATAAAATATCTCGTTGATAATAACGTGCATATATGGGATGATGACGCTTTTAGATGGTTTAAAACTCTTGATTTCAAATACTTAGAAAGAGAAGAACCTTATTATGATGAGGAAGATAATAAAACCCATATTGGCGGACACGGTTGCTATAAGTTAGATTATTGTATTTTTGACCTAGAAGACGATATTGAAAATTCATATACCATTGTTCTTAATAATGATATACAAAACGAAATATCTGTTACAATTGAAGACTTAAAGAATATAACCAAAGAACAGTTTATTGACTATGTAAAGAAAAACGCTTGGATACATCGTTATGATATTCATCAAGGACGTAAAGTTTCAGATAAGAAAATATATCAGTTTGGTGATTTAGGTGAAATCTATGGTAAACAGTGGCGTAATTATGGCATTTCAGGAAAAGACCAGATAGCAAATATAATTAACACCCTTAAAACAAATCCTGACGATAGACGAATTGTATTAAATGCTTGGAATCCTGATGTTCTTGATAATATTGCCTTGCCAGCTTGTCATATGTTTGCTACTTTTTGGACGAGAGAATTAACCAAGGAAGAACGTATAGGTATATGGTTTAATAAACATAATTTGAATGAAGAAATATTTAATAATGATAAATTTGAATCTCATTCAGAAAATTATTATTTATTTAAACAATATTTTCATGAAAAAACTATAACAGCAGATGAACTGATTAAAAAAATTGAAAATGAAAATATCCCGACAAGAGAGTTAAGTTGCTCATTTACAATGAGAAGTAACGATTTTTGTTGTGGAAATCCATATAATATTTGTCAATATGCGTTTCTTACATATATGTTTTGTGAGATATGTAACATGAAACCAGGAGAATTAATATATATCGGTAACGATGTTCATATTTATGAAAATCATATAGAACAAGCAGAAGAACAAATTAGTCGAAAGGGTTCAGATATAATACCTAAATTATCATTTAAACGTAAAATTAATGATATAGATGATTTTACTTATGAAGATTTTGTAATAAGCGATTATCACCCTGATGCACCAATTAAATATCCGCTAAATGTAGGTTAAATGACAAAAATAAAATGTTGTAAATGTAATAAAAAAGATGCCGTATGGCTTTATATGTCAGGTCACAATGACGGCAATGATTTCTTTTGTGATGACTGTGTTCCAAGAGGATGTAGTTGTAATCAATATGCTGTTGAAGAATTTGGATTTAATGATAAATCTAATTCCGATTATATATTTTGGAATAAAGAATTGATAAAACACACAGATACAATTACAAGTGATACATTTTATTATGAACCAGTAGATGAACATCACAGACGTTATCCTTGCTGCGAATACGATTACGATGAAGATGGGTTTGATGAGGAAGATTTTTTAGAAAAATAAGAAAAATTAATTAGTAATGGCAAGAAAAAAGAAAATAGATTTTGGTTTTACGCCAAGTTTATATCAGGAAAAATTTTTTGATTTCATACAACATGGTGTTGGAAATGCAGTTATTAAGGCTACAGCAGGTTCAGGAAAATCTTCGACTGCTGTAGCCGCAATGAAATTAATACCTTCAAAAGAAAAATGTTTATTTTTGGCTTTTAACAAAAGTATTGCAGATGAATTAAATAAAAAACTTGAAGGCTATTCTAATGTGACTGCAAGAACCTCGCATAGCCTTGGTTTATTAATGCTACGTCGTAATCTTGGTAATGGCGTGGATATTGATGAATACAAATATCGTACTTATACTAAAAGCCACATAACTGAATTAACAACTGTAAGTGAACAAATACAGACAAGATTTGAATTAGAAGACTACATTAGTTCGATTCTTTTACTTAATGATTTCGCACGTTTCAATTATTGTCAGTCTGAAAAGGAAATTGATGAAATCGCTAAAAAATATTCAATTCCAATTAATTTCGATGAATGTCAAGTCGTTTTAAAGATATTAAAATGGGGTAAAGAAAATACAGAAACCATAGATTATACTGATATGATATGGCTACCAGTTGAATTAAATCTTAAACCATTAGGTTTACAATATGACTGGGTAATGATTGATGAATGTCAAGATCAAAGTATTATATCTATTGAACTATTCAAGAAATGTTTTAAAAGAGGTACACGTTTTGTTGCAATAGGTGATAATTTTCAAAAAATCTATGAATTTTGTGGAGCCTCTGAAAAAGCCTTTGAAAATATATGTTCAATGCCTAATACACAGATATTTGAATTACCTATTTCATATCGTTGTGATAAAAAAATTGTACAGTTGGCTAATAAATTCGTACCAACAATGCAATCTCGTGAAGGTGCAGAAGACGGCATCATATTTGAAAATTGTCATATTAAGGATTTACAAGAAGGTGATATGGTTCTTGCTCGTACAAAAGCACCACTTGTCAAATTATACACTAAATTGCTTACAAAAAAGATGGCTTGTTATATTAAAGGACAAGATATTGCAAGTAATCTTATTAAGATAATTAATTCAATTGATAAACCTATATTAAATGCCGATTTAAAAGAAGACGGATTTTTCTTACGTCTATATGAAAAGTTATTCAGAGACCGTAATAAGTTAATGCAGAAACGTAATCTCGATTATGATGACGCAACATTAGCTTCTTCCATAATGGAACAATATGACAATATTAATACATTACTTACACTGTCTAAGGGGCTTGAATATAAAGACGAACTGATAGACCATATTAAAACTATTTTTAAAGAGGATGAAAAAGGCATCTGTTTATCTACCATTCATAAAGCCAAAGGTCTTGAGGCTGATAATGTATATATCTTATGTCACTCTAAAATGCCTTCGTCATTAGCGAAATTAGACTGGGAAAAAACACAGGAAAATAATTTAATTTATGTTGCTTATACCAGAGCAAAACATAAATTAGGATTTATAAGTGAAAAAGAAGTACCTCCTTGCGGTTCATTAGATGAACCGATGCAAATTATTAATGATTTGATGTACATAGAAAATAAAATATGCAAGGTGTTAAATACTGAACCTACTGTCCGTATGTCTAATGTTGATATTGCTAAATTTAATATAAGCAAATCAACAAAAATAGAAGAAATTCAACCTGAAATTGAAACAATAAATAAAATAAAAGAATACTCTGATATAAGTGGTAAAGGTGGTAAAAGTTTATTAGCACATTTAGATGAATTAGCAAATAAATATGTTCATCATTCATAAAATAAAAGAAGGAACTAAATTAACAGTTCCTTCTTTTTTATCGTAAAATCGTTAAATCTAATTATTTAGATATTTCTTCTTTTGGTTTATAGCCATCAACTAATGCTAATTGTGGCGTAGGTGCTTCATAATTATCTACGAATGCCATTTTACCGTTGCCTTGGTAAACAGTTTCCATAGGCTCAGTATAAGAGGCATCTCTTTGTTCATAAAAAGTTTTACACGCTTTTTGCTCTATTTCATTCCATCCAAAGGGATTAGGGTAAATATTTTTATTCTCCATTTTTATTCAATTTTTTAATTTCATTATTCAAATCAGTGAAGTTTTTAATAAAATCAACTTCGTCAAATTTACTGTCGGTATGCTGATTAACTTTGTCAACGGCATTTTGTATGTCTTTTTTAGTCGCAACATTGCACATACAAGGTATCTTATCAATAATATGCTCAGTTGAGCAACAGATATGCTTATTGGTATCTTTAAATTGCTCTTGTAGTTGCTCCTTGACTTCATTTTTAGCATCTTCAATTGCTTCCATAATACCGTCAACATCAACGATAACATCACCGCAGTTACAGGTACAATCGCCACTTATAGGAATAAATGGGGTATCTGGATTAAAATCATATGTATTATAGTTACTCATTTATATTATCAATCTTAATTTAATTATTTTTAACTGTGCCAAGTCATATTACTACGTAACCAACTTTTGAGATTTTCAAATAACGAACCTGTATTGCTGTTAATGTTATTTTTTGCAGATTCGATATTATTATTAATGTTATCCCTTGCAGCGTTAGTATTTGCATTAATATTATTACGAGCCTCAATAATATCATTATGAAGCATATTGCGGTTTGTATCACTATTATTTATGATACTATTTTTATTAGTTTCAGCATCTTTTATAACAGTGTTCATTGACATTTTAATACTTTCTTTAATATCATCACGGTTTGCGTTATCGTTATTTACTATTGTATCACGGTTACTATTATCATTAGATGTAATACCATTGTAAACCGTTTCTATCAATTTAATTAAATTAGATGTATTAGTATTATCATTTAATTTAATATCCTCCGTATTAGTATCAAGATGAGTATTTGTATCATTAAGATGTTTTGTTATTTTTTGAAATTTATCTTCGGCATCGGTCATTATGGTATAACGGCTATCATCAATATCTTCAATTATTAAATTCTTATTAATAGTAGCCTTATCATTAATATCATTTTGAGCCGAAGTAATTCTACTGATAACTTCATCAACTGCTTTCTTTATATCAGTATCACGTAGAGCAGTGTGTAAACTTTCTGAAACTTTATCCGTGTGGTCATTTACACGTTGGATAATTTTCTCAGAATCACAGCAATCTCCGTTACAACAACAGTTATTGAATACAATACTGATCGATGTTTCGCCATCATAGTCATATAAAGTCTTATCCATGTCTATATCTTTCCTATATTATATTATATAAATAGTTAGAAAACGTACCATTTATGCATTCTTATTCAAATTTTATATCTATTTATTTAAATAGAAAAACTATAGATAATCATGAATATTGAACAGTTGGCTAATTTAATAACTGAAAGCGTTTTTACTATGTTAAAAGAGGGATGGTATAGTAAATCAACTACACCTTATTTTAGTAAAAATGACATACATAGAAATTTAGGTAGAAATCCATTATATGTAGATAACGGTAATCATTCACCTGCTGATAGTATTACACAACCATCGACAATAGATTTTAACGGAGCAAGACTTGATGCTGAACTAATTACCCTATCACGGCAAGGATTTACTATTTACAAAATAAAAAATTTTGGTAATGATAAAATAACTTCAACATTATCATTCTTCGGGAATGGAGCAAGTGGTGAAAAAGCATTTCGTAATACTATTGATACATTATATGGTGCTGAAAGACGCAATAATAGACAAGTGATATTCAGAACTATTGCTTGTACTGAAGACAATCCTAAGAAAAATGATGTTTACAAATCATTTTGGGAATTTTCTTATGATAACGGCAACACATGGTACATTATGAAGCCAGATCCACTACAATCCTTAAAACAATCAAAATTAATCAGAAAATGATTATATTTATATAGTATAATAAGAATTTTTTTTAAAACAAATATAAACTTTATGGCAACACAGAAAATTGTACTTACAGAAAGTGAATTATATAATGTAATCGCCGAACAAGTTAACGAGGCATTACAAGATGAAGGTTTTTGGAATCAATTAAAACAGGGTACAAAATCATTCTTTGGCAATGGCTATCGTACTGATAATGATTATCGTAATACTACTGCAGATAGGCAATCTCGTGGCGAACACACCGCTAATTTTTTAAATCGTTCAACACCAATGAATTTAAAGGGTAGATGGAATGCTGCAAAAACTGGTTTCCAACAGCAAGGACATATAGATAATGCTGACAAGATTAGAAATGAATTAGATAATTTAGAACAGTTATTAGCATCTTCATTTGATCAAAATACATTAAATAAAATGACAATTGGTCAATTAAAAAGTAGACTTGGTGCTGCAAAGGGCGCTGCAATGAGTAGAATACGTGGTGCAAATAATGACATTTATAAAGGACAAAACGTTGGTGTAATGGGTTCTGGACGTACAGAACAAATATAAAAAAATGATATATTTTTAAAAAAAAAGTGGGTATATAATATAAATTATACCCACTTTTATATTTTTAACTATTATTATTTGGTTAATTATTAAAATCTTATTAATTTTACGAAAACTGTTTCAAGAAAGCCCACGCTTTAATTGTGGGAGTATGCCAACAACATTATGAAAAAGAATAAATACGTTAAATTAACTAAAAAAGAAATTGAAAATCGTTTTGAAAAATATAACCTATTATATTTTGAGGGAAAAGTTGAAAAACCATCTAAATTTGAAACTTTCACTCCCTCTAAAAAAATTTTAGGTTTGACTCGTCCTATTTTCAATAAAAAAACTTTCAAATATTCAGCAGCACTACATATTTCACGCCGTTATAATTGGACAGAAGAAAATTTATGTCATGTAATAGTTCATGAAATGATACATTTATTAATAAAAGATTACTTGCAACCTCTTAAATGGTGGGAAAAAATTTTTCCATTCATGTTGGTACAGCATGATAAACGTTTTAAAGAAATTATGAATAAGTTAAATGAAACATATCATTTAAATATTAAAATACGTTTTCCTGAAATGAAAAATTATTTTAGATTTTAATAAATGAATAATAAATAGTATATTTGTATAGCAAATCAAGAATGAGATTAGGTTTATGAAGTACATGGGCAATAAGCAGAAAATTGCTGACGAAATACTCACAGTAATTTTTAATGACAGTAAGAAAACCGATACTTTTGTAGATTTATTTTGTGACAGTTGTTCTATTATTGAACGAGTACCTGATTCTTATATTAAAATTGCCAATGATAAAAATAAATTTCTTATTGAAATGTTCAAATCATTAGTAAATGGAAACGAATATCCAAAAATAATTACGAAAAATGATTATGATGCAAGAAGGAATCTATATAATTTATCTAAAAGATATCTGGTATTAACAGACAAAGATTATGCTGAAATAGGATGGTACGGATGGATGGCATCTTTCAATGGTAGGTTTTTCTCTGGTGGTTATTCTGGACATAATGTTCTTCAAAAGAATGGTAAGACAAGAGATTATATCAAAGAACAAATCAATAATACACTAAAAACTATCCCTAAACTTAAGAATGTTAACTTCACAAGTGATGATTATTTTAATGTAGATATTCCTGAAGGAAGCATAGTTTATTGTGACATACCTTATAAAGATTCAACACAATATGAAACTAGTAAGGATTTTGATTATGAGAAGTTTTATGAATGGTGTAGAAAAAATAAAAGTAAATATCAAATATTCATTTCGGAATATAATATGCCAGAAGATTTTAAATGTATTTGGCAAAAAGAAGTTACAAATTCAATGAATACTACAAAAACATATAAACCTATTGAAAAATTATTTATTTTAGAATAATCAAATATCTATTTTAGATAAAGTACAAGAATTTTTTAAAGATAAAGCAATTAATTTTACTGATATTATTACTTATGATGAGGATTTAAACATAGAATTTCATAAAATTAAGTGTAAAGAATATGTGCCAGATTTTAATTATCGGAAATTATTTCTTGACGAACAGTTACAGGTAGCAAGATTTGGTGCAATAAGAGTGATAAAATTAAAAGAAAAAATTAATAATTTAATAAATAAAAATAACAATGAGTAATAAAGATTGGACTGGTAACAAAAATAGTATATTTAAAACACTCGGTGCCTCAAATCATACTGAAAAAGAAAGGCAAAATGAGGATTATTATGCAACTGATCCTGAAGCAGCAGAATGGCTACTTAAAATAGAAGACATCCCCAAGGATCGAGATATATGGGAACCTGCAGCAGGAGAGTTACATCTTTCTAACGTATTTAAAAAACATGGTTATCATGTTATATCAACGGATTTGATAGTAAGAAATGAAGAAGTAATGCAGAAAGATTTTCTCAAAAAAGATGAAGGAGAGCATAAACTATTTAATGGTACTATCATCACAAATCCACCATATAAGTTTGCTGCTGAATTTGTCGAAAGTGCAATGGAGAAAATTGCTGACGGCAATAAAGTATGTATGTTTTTAAAATTACAGTTTCTTGAAGGTAAAAAAAGAAGAGAACTTTTTAAAAAATACCCTCCCAAAACAATATGGGTGTCTTCAAGTCGTATAATGTGTGCTAAAAATGGTGATTTTGAAACAATGATAGAAGGGGGCGGGAGTGCCGTAGCATATGGATGGTATTGTTGGGAGAAAGGTTATAAAGGCGATACAACATTAAAATGGTTTAATTAAATGTTAAAAAACTTAAAAAATTAACTATTTATTTGGTAATATCAAAATAAAAACATAACTTTGTAATGTCTTTTGAAAAGGACATTATTTAATAACTTTAATAACAATAAAAAAAATTTAAGATTATGAAAAAAATTCTTTTTTTCGCAATGGGTATTGTCGCCCTTAGTATGATGGCAACTGCTTGTACTGGTAATAAAGCTACCGATGCTGTTGCAAGTGACAGTGATTCTATTGTAGTAGACAGTGTAGCACAAGTTGATTCAGTAGGTCTTGCTGTTGATAGTGTTGAAGTAGTTGCTGAGTAATACACTTTAAGACCTAAGCATTGACTAAACAGTGTATCATTAATTTGATATACTGTTTTTTATTATTAACTATATTTAACATTTATTATTTGTATAACACGAATATTCTTATTAACTTTGTATTGAAAAAAGTAGTAATATATTTATAATAAAATACATTTATATAAACGATGTCAAATAATTACATAAAAGAACAATTCTTGTCAATTATACAAGAAAATAAAAATGTAAAAGAAAATAATTTTCTTTGGGAATTTAGACCTCACACAACCAATAATGGAAAGTTAGTATCAATAAACGAGGTTAATGTTAAGTCTATGCTTGATAGACATTCTGAAAATGGTTTCATTGCTATTTCACCTTGTCGTGGTTATGCCGATTTCGATATTGATCCGTCAGAGCCTGATGCACAGCAAAAATTAGCCGAAATCAATAATAAACGTATAAAAGAATGTATTTCTTTAATTAAAGCGAGTGGTTTTTCATATACACCTGTATACGGCGGTTTTATCGAAAATAAAGGAACTGATGATGAACAAAATGTATATGAACGTTCTTTTATTGTCTATAATAATAAAAAGGGTGGTGAAGTACCTGATTTTAAAGAATTATATGATTTTGGTATTGAACTGGCTCGTAAATACAATCAAGATTCGGTTCTTGTAAAAGCACCTGGTGAACCACCACGTTATATCACTCAGAATGGTGATATAGATATGGAGTTCAGTGGTAAAACTTCGTTTAATGATTTATCACAAGAATATTTCACTGATATGCATAAAAATACAGATAAATTTGGTAATATCAGTAATCGTAGACCTACTCGTTTTTCTTATGTTGAGAGTTATATCAATCCCGCTCCGCAATGCCTTAATGAAGCACACGTTAGAGCATTAAACGGTGAAATCTTTATACCATATCGTCATTAATTTTAATAATATATTTAAAAAGCCATTAGAACTATTATCTATTGGCTTTTTTTTAAAATATTTTGCTATTTATAATTAAGTTTATAATTTATTTAGTAATGAAACTAACAGAAAGTGAAGTTAAAGAATTAGTTAAAGCGGCTTTAAGAGAAGCGTTTATTAATGAAGGGTTTATGATAAAAGAAAACGTTAATAACGACTGGTAGACTTCTGTTGCTTATTATAGAGGTGATGTTATTTTAGATAGTGACGAAAACTACGCTGTCGTATATAATAATAGCGTTGGTGGTACATATAATATAATGCTTAAAATAACAAGTGAAGAATTGTCTGATGCCATACAGAACGCCAGTGAACAAGATTTATATTATGCTTCCGAAGACGTTAAGAATTTTATAAAACAAAATGGTGGTGAATAATGACTGAAGATGAAAAATATGATATTGCAGTTAAACTGATTGGAAACGGTTATTTAATACATTGTACTAATGCTGTTTTTAATAAGTTTGATAAAGCATATATAAAAGGTGGTAGTCGTGCTCACGAAGGTTATGGTTTTTATTTTACTGATATGCCATATAAGGCAATCTCTTATGGAGATATATTTAAGATAATTAGAAAAGATGATTTTAATTTTCTTAATTCAAGTGCTCCAATAGATACTTCATTATTTTATAAAGATAATAGTCAAATAGAACAACAAATATATAGACTTGAATATTATTTGGATAATGCTCGGAATAATCGTGATTATAATTATTATTCTAATGAGATAGACAAATTAAAAAACCAATTAGCACAAAATGATGATAATCTAAAAGCACATATCGAATTGGCAATTAGAGACGGCGCAAAAACATACGGTCAGTTAGAATATTTACTTAGAAATCCTGATGTAATGATACCTAAAATAATAAAAATATATGTTGATAACGGTTATGATGGTTACGTTACAGATGGCATTAAAACCTTTTATCCCGACAATTAATCTGTATAGCACAATGGTAGATTAAGAGTTTGATATTTATTATACAAATTCTTAATAATGTTGAATGGTATATCAATACCGCTCCGCAATGTCTTAATGATGCAATGTTAGAGTGTTAAGCAGCGAAATTTGCATACCTTATAGGCACTAATTTTAATAATATATTTTAAAGAACCATTAGAACTATCTTCTAATGGTTCTTTATTAAAAAAACTCAATATTATTTATAATCTTCAGCAAAAAGACACATAAAATGCAAAATAAGACAATATAATAAAAAAAGAACCACCTTATGATATTAAATCAAAGGTGGTTAATTTTTATATTAAATTATTTATTTAAAATTATAATAGTATCATATTTGATTTCTGGTGCATATTTATATGTTGCTGTTCCTGTTATAATTCCATCAGGATCATCTGCTTTTTGTTTAATTTGGCTTACTAGATCATCAAATGAACATCCTTTACGAAAACTGTTTCAAGAAAGCCCACGGC
>ULMG01019023.1_pt1 | contig 12724 bp, 9 predicted proteins | sample 1951601 | NCBI WGS metagenome assembly ULMG01 (sample SAMEA4835545, study PRJEB28245) | human gut metagenome | biome: gut microbiome; material: fecal sample | place: Denmark | collected 2008
GAAAAATTTTTTCTTTATATTGAAGGAGCTTGTCTGAAAAGGGCGAGCTTCTTTTTTGTTTTTTGTTAGTTTAGGGTTTTAAATGTTTTTTATGTATTGCTTGGATTTTACCTAACTTTATAAAAAGTCGTTTTACTGCCACACTATAACAATTTTTTATAAAATAAAAAATATAAATAAAGTTAACATTTCAGATATTGAGAGAATATAATTACCGTTGCTAAAAATAGTTGATTTAAAAAATAAAATATAAGCCGTTGATATTGAGCTTTAAATTTAGAGTGTTAATGCTTTTTTTACATGCCAAAGTTGTGCAGACACCAAAAAAAGAAATGGTTTTTTGCATACTTTTTGACATCGAAGAAGTAAGATAAAATTTTGGATTTCTTATAAATAAAAGAATTAATTTTTAACGCAATCTACAGAATAATAAAATAAGCCCATAATTTTTTATGTTTTTATAAACTAACAATTAGCTATATCAAAAATTTTTCCTCTTTCAAAATTTTTCACTTTTTCTTTTTCAGTCACGGTTATAAATACCTGTCCTAAAGTTTTTATATATTCCAATATGCTATCTCTTTTTATATTGTCAAGTTCAAGCATCGCATCGTCTATTAAAAGAATAGGTTTTTTATTTCTATATTCTAAAAGTATTTTTTCGCTTGCAAGTTTCATTATAAGCGCAAACATTCTTTTTTCGCCTTGAGAAGAAAATTTTCTTGAAAGCGAATCTTTATAATAAAATTGATATTCCGCTCTATGAACTCCAAAATATGTCGTTTTAAGTTTTATTTGTTCTTGTAAAGTGTCTTCAAGTTTTTTTATATAATCGTTTTCATTTTCAATATTTTCTATAGTTGATAAATATTTAATTGAATAAGGATTTTCATTTTTAAATATCATTTTGTAAGTTTCGTTCATTTTATCTTCCAATATTTTTGAATATTTAATATTTTCTTTCGATATATATAAAGAAAGTTTCGCTATATCTTCATTGTAAATATGAGCTTCGTTGGGTTTATTTATCAAGCAAATATTTCGCATTTTTAAAAGTTTATTATATTTTATTAAAGAAGATAAATATTCAATCGATATTGTTGAAATAAGCATATTAAAATAATCTCTTCTTAATTTAGGCTCGCCCATAACTAAATCGGTATCGTTTGGAAGAAATATAATATAAAGTATTTTTCCAATTAAATCTTTTCTTGAAGAGATTTCTTTTTTATCCATAAAAACTTTTTTAGATTTTTTTTGATAAACTATTTCTATATTTGTGTCATAAGATAAATTATCTTCTCTAAATATTCCTCTTATAAAATAATTATCGTTTTTATATTTTACGATTTCTCTATCTAAACGAGTTCTAAAAGATATTCCGTTTCCAAGCATATATATAGCTTCTAAAATATTTGTTTTTCCCAAGCCGTTATTTCCGTATAAAACATTTATTTTATCAGAAAAATCAAATACGTTTTCGTCATAGTTTCTAAAAGAACGCAAAGTTAACTCTTTGAGTATCATTTATATTGCCCTTAATTTTATTATATAAATTATTTATTATATATTAAATTTTTCTTTTTTGCTAATAATTTTCTTGATTATTAAATTAATAATGTTTAAATTTATAATTTTTTGATTTTTTTGTATTATATTTTCAAATATTTATAATATTTTTAAATACTGTATAGTTTGATTGTTATTAAATATTTATTAATATAAATGAAATATTATTCAAGTATTATAATAAATATATAACTAATACGGAGTCTTTAGTTATTTAATTTGCACCAAAAAAAAGATTTTTTAGATTTTTAATAAAGAATAGAGTTTAATATCTCCAAATTCCCCAAACATCCAAACCAGCGCCAAATCCGTTCTTTATTTCAAATTCGGCATTCTTTTTCATTATGCTTTTGCCTTCTCCGTAAGCCGTTAATCCAAAAGTCATATTTTCAACGGGAGTAATTCTTAACTCTCCTTCCATTCCGTAATGAAGATTATATAATCTATCTACTTTATAAATATCGCATTCAAACATTAATCGAGGCATTGCATAAACATATATAGCTCCCAATTTCGCCTCAAACTTTGCAGGAAGTAAAGCGTATATTCTAATGCTACTAGAAGAGCGTCCGCCATTATTGTCGTATAAATAATTAGTTAAAGAATCTTCCGCATAGCCCGCGTCTATAGTAGCCCATCTGCTTTCGATTCCATAATAAAATGCAAGTTTTACGGGCAAACTTATTTGAACGGGATAATTATCAAATCTTGTAAGCATAATATCGCCAAATAAAGAAAATCCTATAACCATAGGAGCTATTGAAGTTTTCGATATTTCATTAGTTATTGAAGAAAGTTGAATTCCATAATGCAAAGAAATAGAAAATTCATTCATTAAACCGCCTCTAAACATAAAAGAAAATTTAGGAGTCGTGCTTATCGATAATCTTCCGCCGTAATAATTTTTATCGGCAATAGAAACCGAAATTGGCAAATTAAATCTGTATTTTTCCATTGCAATTCCTAAAGCTAAAGAATGACTATGAGCTATTGGCGATTTATTTGAGCTTAAATCGTTATATAAACTAAATTGATAACCGATTCCGAATATTCCGTAACTTAAACCTATAAAACCTTTTGGCAAAAAAGCAAATCTCCTTTGGTCATCTATAACGGTTTTGTTATCGACTATATGACTTAAATCAAGCAATGTAAAACCTAATTTAAAAGGCGTATTTTTTTCCATTAATGGCGAAAAATCGTATATCGTTCCTATTCTGTCAGTTCCCGCTCTTGAAGAAGTTACGCCTTCAATTAAATTATGCAAATTATCTTTATCGACAATATCGTCTATAGCGAAAGCTAAAGAATTAAAAACTAAAAATATTAAAATCAATAACAATATATTGGCAACTTTTCTCATTTTATCTCCGTTATTATCATTTTATAGATTATTTTTAAAATATATTAAAAGAATTTATAATAGTTTATAATATAAAATCGTTTTTTTCAAGTATTTTATAATAATTATCTTAAAAATAAATATTGACAATTTAATTATTTTAGTGTATTCTATATTATTAAATTACTATATATAATAAAATTTTGGAGATAAAAATGGAGCTATCTAAAAGAATTCAAGCGTTAAAAACTTCGCCGACAAGAAAATTAAATCCTTATGCAGAAGAGAGCGAAAAAAAAGGAATTAAAATTTATCATCTTAATATAGGACAGCCCGATATTGAAACGCCTAAAAAATTTTTTGAAGCGATAGAAAAATATAACGGAAAAACTTTAGGCTATTCTCATTCAAGAGGAAGTAAAGAGCTTATTCAAAAAATACAAGAATATTATAATAAAATGGGACTTCATTACGAAGAGGATGAAATAGTAATAACCGCCGGCGGAAGCGAAGCTGTGCTTTTTAGTTTATTTGCAATATTTGACGAAGGCGATGAAATATTGGTAGCCGAACCTTATTATGCAAATTATAATAGTTTTTGCGATTTGCTCGCTATAAAAAGAAATGCCGTTAGAACTTATGCCGAAGACGGTTTTCATCTTCCAAATAGAGACGAAATAGAAAAACATATTACTAAAAAAACAAAAGCGTATATATTTGCAAATCCTAATAATCCTACGGGAGTAGTATTTACAAAAAAAGAATTGGACGATATAGCTTATATATCTAAAAAGTATAATATGTTTATTATAAGCGATGAAGTTTATAGAGAATTTGTTTACGGAGATAGAGAAGCCGTAAGTATGGGAACTTATAAAGATATAGCCGAAAATGTTATTATAATAGATTCAATTTCAAAAAGATTTTCAGCTTGCGGCGCTAGAGTAGGATGTATAATAAGCAAAAATAAAAACTTTATGAACGCCGTATTTAGAGAATGTCAGGCTAGGCTATCGGCCCCTACTTTAGAAATGTTTGGAGCGGCGGCTTTATACGATTTGCCTTCCAATTATTTTGAAAGCGCTAAAAAAGAATACGATAACAGAAGAAAAATATTATTTGAAGAACTTTCAAAAATGGATGATGTGATTGTTAGAGAACCCGAAGGCGCTTTTTATGTTTTGGCAAAACTTCCCGTTAAAAATGCGGAAGATTTTTCAATATGGCTTCTTAAAGATTTTAATATTGACGGCGAAACGGTTATGTTTGCTCCTGGCGAAGGTTTTTACGCTACGGATGGACTCGGAGTAGACGAAGTGAGAATATGCTATTCTTTAGATGCCAAAGATTTAAAAAAAGCTATGAATATTCTTAAAGAAGGTTTGATTAAATATAGGAAAGAAGTTGAAAAATAATATTTAATTTAATAAAAATGATGGGGCTTATAAAAGCCCTTTTTATTAATTATCAATTATTATTTTTCAAATATAAGAAAACTTTAATAAAATTATTAATTGTTTCTTTAATCTAAAAATTATATAAAATTAATTAATATAAATCCATATAATCTAACTTAATCTATGTATCAATTCCGCTATAACGAATATTAAAAAAATAAAACCTAAAAATAACCAAGATTTTATAGTTCTTCTTTTAGTTTCTCTTTTATTAAATTCTCTATTAAAAGGGTCGTTATTAGAAGTCATAAATAATTAAACCTTTTTCAAATATTTTTGAGTATCAACGGCAACGGCTGCTATTATTATAGCTCCTTTAATTATATATTGCATATAAGGCGAGATGCCGACAAATGACATACCGTAATTTATAACCTGAAATATTAAAACGCCCGAAACTATTCCCAAAATAGAACCGATACCGCCAGAAAAAGAAACTCCTCCTACAACGCATGCGGCTATAGCGTCAAGTTCGTATCCGTTTCCTAAATTGTTTGTAGCCGAACCGACTCGCGCAACTTCCAAAGAGCCAGCTATTCCGTATAAAGCGCCAGCCATAGTATAGACAATCATTAAAGTTAAAGGAATATTAACTCCCGATACTGCAGCGGCTTCGGGATTTCCTCCGACTGCGAAAATATTTTTTCCTAATTTTGTTTTATTCCAAATAATATACATTATAAAAGTTATTATCACGGCAAATATTATTAAATAAGATATTGTAAAACTTCCGATTTTTATTCCGCCTTGAGCCAAATTTGTAAATCTTGGGTCTAATCCGCCAATAGGTTGCGCGCCATAAGGCGGTCTATCAAAATAAGTGCTTGTCACTCCGTAAAGAATAAGCTGCATTCCTAAAGTTGCAATAAAAGGCGTAACATACAATTTTGAAATTATTATTCCGTTTATAAGTCCGAAAACCATAAGTATAACCATAACCAAAAGTATTGGAAGAATAACGGGAAGCAATGGCAAATTAGGATACATTCTTGTAGGATTATCAAGCGATTGAAGTAAAGACGCGCTCACTACGGCTGCAAGTCCAACCGCCCTACCCGCTCCAAGGTCATTTCCTTGTGTAACGAGCAAAGTTCCAATTCCAACCGCGATAATCATACGAGTTGAGGCTTGAGCGAATATATTTAAAAAATTGCTTAACCTAAAAAATGAAGGTTCTTTAATTATAATACCGATTAATATTATAAGAAGCGCTGCAAATATAGCGTTATTTAATATAAAAGATTTAATTGTTTTAAGATTAGATTTTTCTTCAGACATAATTTTTTCCTTTTAATTTTATTTTATTATATTAATATTATAAATATTTGGCGGATAATGCCATTATCTCTTCTTGATTAGTATCTTTCGTTTCTACTATTCCCGCAACCTTTCCATTACTCATAACCATAATTCTATCGGTTATTCCAAGTAATTCGGGCATTTCAGAACTAACCATAATAATAGTTTTTCCTTCCGTAGCCAAATCTATAATTAATTTATAAATATCGTATTTAGCGCCGACATCTATTCCACGCGTAGGTTCGTCAAGCATTAAAATATCGGGAGCGCTTAAAAGCCATCTTCCAAGTATAACTTTCTGTTGATTTCCGCCCGATAAAGATTGAATAGGCGTTTTTTCAGAAGGAGTTTTTACCTGCATGCTATCGATTACCCACATTGTGTCTTCATGCATTTTTCTATTATTTAAAAATCCGAAATTTCCTTTATAATTGTCAATATTCGCTATTATAGAATTAAAATTAATAGAAAGCATAGCAAATATTCCCGTTTGTCTTCTCTCTTCGGTAACAAGCGCAAAACCATGCTTTATTGCCTTTCTCGTGCTATTATTTTTTATAATCATATCTCTTTTAAATATCTGTCCGCTCGATAAAGTCCTCATTCCAAAAATGCTTTCAAGTATTTCGGTTCTTTTAGCTCCGACTAATCCCGCTATTCCGAATATTTCGCCTTTTCTAACATTAAAATTAACATCGGTTAAAGAAGGCTGATAATAAGCGGTAAAATCTTTAATTGCCAATATATCTTCCGAAGGAGTATTAGTTTTTGGAGGAAATCTATTCGTTAAATCCCGTCCAACCATTTGTTTAATTATAATATCCGTAGTTAAATCTTTTGACGGAGTAGTAGCGACATATTTTCCATCTCGCATTATTGTCACTTCGTCCGATATTTGAAGTATCTCTTCCATTTTATGAGAGATATAAATCATTCCCACGCCCCTACTTTGAAGTTTTCTTATAATTTTAAATAATTTTGCAACTTCTTTTTCGGTTAAAGAACTTGTAGGTTCGTCAAGCACCAATACTTTAGAATTGTAGGAAACCGCTTTTGCTATTTCAACCATTTGCATTTCGGATACAGACAAAGTATTAACTTTAGTTTTAGGATTTAACGGGATTTCCAAATCGTCAAAAATTGCTTTTGTATCGTCAAACATTTTCTTTTCATCGACTATGCCAAATTTAGTAGGATATTTTCCAAGCCAAATATTATCGGCAACGCTTCTCTGTCTAACTTGATTTAATTCTTGATGCACCATAGCAACGCCGTTATTTAAAGCCTGTTTAGGAGATGTAAAATTAACCTCTTTTCCGTCTAAAAATATTTCGCCTTTGTCTTTATGATATATTCCAAATAAACATTTCATTAAAGTGGATTTTCCAGCGCCATTTTCGCCCATAAGAGCCACAACCTCGCCCTCTTTCACGGTTAATTGAGCGTTATCCAAAGCCTGAACGCCTGGAAAATATTTAGAAATGTTTTTCATTTCAAGAATTACTTTCTTTTCATCGCCCATAATTTTATTATTCCTTAAATTATAAAATCAAAATAAAATACGGGGATATTAGAATTAATACCCCCGATTTATTATGAGAATTATTTATATGTATCTTCCGCAACTTGTATATTGTCTAAAGTTATAGGAACATAAGGAACTCTAACCGCTTTAACATCGTCTAATGTCCATTGAGTGCCTTCCAAAGGTTCTTTTCCATTGGCTATATTCAATGACAAATCTACAACGGCTTTAGCCTGATTCAAAGAGTCCTGCAGAACAGTGCCTACAATCGTTCCCTTTTTAATTTCGTTTAGCATATCGGGAATAGCGTCAACTCCGACTATTGGAATAAATTTACTATTATCGCCTTGATTATATCCTAAAGACTGAACAGATTGCAAAGCGCCCAAAGCCATAGAATCGTTATTTGAGAATATAAATTCTATTTTATCGCCATGTTTTTGTATCCAAGCGTCAACTATATCTTTTGCTCTTGCCGTATCCCAATTAGCGTTTAACTCTTCCAATTTTTGAACTTTGATTCCGTTTTCGGTTATATATTTCGTTACATGAGATGTTCTAGCTTCTGCATCAGGATGTCCTGGTTCGCCTTTTATTAAAACATACTGTATAACGCCATCGCCATTTTTATCCCAAGAAGGATTTGCCTTCCAAGTTTTTACGACAATTTCGCCTTGCATATCTCCAGACTCTTCGCTCTTTGTTCCGACATACCAAGCTTTATCATAGCTTGCCATAGCTTGAGGACTTGCTTCTTTATTAAAGAAAACTACGGGAATGTCTTTTGCTTTCGCTTTATCAATTATAGTTTGAGCCGCTTGAGGGTCAACTAAATTAATAGCCAAAGCTTTAGTGTCTTTATTTAGCATAACATCGACTTGGTCATTTTGTTGAGCTTGATTATTTTGAGAATCGTTCATTATTAATTGAGCTTTTCCCGAAATAAGACTTTCGATATTTCTTCTAACGAAAGACATAAAATTATCGTCATACCTATAAATAGTTACTCCGATAGTTGGCGCATCCGCGCTGGCTTTTGAGCCGCTCTTCTCTCCGCATGAAACCATCAATACGGCTGATATTATAAGCATAGCGCTTATAACAAAAATTAAGTTTTTTCTCATGATTAAAAAATCTCCTTAATTAAATTTAATTAATATTCTATTATTAAGTATATACATTTTTATTTTTAAATCAAGTCTTCAATAGAATATTAAGCGTAATATTTTTAATAAATTAGCGATAATTCTATGATAAACTTTTAATATATAAAAAATCGTTATTATTATTACATATCTTTTTTATATAATCAATATTTTCTATTCCTATATTTTTTATTGGAATAGAAAAATACAATATAAATACTAGATAATCTAAATATTCCTTTAATTCATTCTGTTTATCATAATTGATAATCTTTATCATTTTTAAATCTGAAGTCAAAATATTTTTTTTATTGTTTTTTATATAACTATCGATATTATTATTTATTGTATCTAATAAATTAGACTTTATTTTTAATTTAATTTCATTTCCTTTGTATTCTAAAATTAAATTATTATTTTTTAAATAGATATTATCAAATTTTTGCATTTGAATAGAATTAAAATTTATAATATCTTTTAAATATATATTTTCTAATTTTAAAATATTCTCCATTTGCGTTATAATTTCATTTTTTATATAAAGATTACTATCTGAAATTTTAGGTATTCTTATAAATTGTTTTATTCTCGATATGGCTTTAAATATTCCAACTTTTTCATTACTTAATTTAAATAAACTGTTATAAATATTTTTATTCATAAAACTATTTAAAAGAGCCATTATATACAATAATTCATTTTTATTATTTGAAGCGATACACTGAATAGAAGTATCGAATATAATTTTTGTGTTTTTAGAATCAATAAAACAAAAATTACTATAATTTGAATATGCTTTTTTCCAAAGTATAAAATATCTATTTGATAGAATATTATCTATGCCTTGACTTCCTTCTGGAACTTTAATATATTCTTTATTATTTGGATAATATATATTTTTCAATGATACTTTATATTCGTTATTATTAATATTTATTAACTGATAATAATCGTTTATAGAACTATAAGAATATTTATCTTTTAATAATTCATATCCAGCATCGAAATAGAATTTACTTTTAAATCTCATATTCGATGAACTATGATTATAATAATTAGAAAAATCTTCGGATGATTCGTTATAAAGTCTTATAAATTCTTTAAATCTATTGTCTAAATTAATAAAATTCCAATTATTATAATTATCAATTAATTCTTTTTGCTCTATGCTTTTTACATTTTTACTATTTGATTTCAAATATTTTCCAATGTTGATAATATTATCCTTTTTATAATATTTAATAATTTTTACTTTATGATTTTTATTAGGAAGTTTATTTTGCAATACTATTATTAAACTTGATGTAGGTATAGTTTTTTTCTGTTTTATTCCTCTGCCTATAAACATTTTTAAATTAAATATTATTATTTTTTCTATGCTTGTAAATTTAGACAAATGATATCTCAATACATCATAATTAGGCTCGGTTAAAATAGTTTGAGGTATAATATAACATAATTTACCATCTTTTTTTAATAATCCAATTCCAAGAGCTACAAAAAATGCGTATAAATTTGGTCTCGGAGGATAATTCTTTTTATTATCTGGCGTGCTATGTAAATTAACGCCATAAATATTATTCATATAAATTTTTTTATTATTCTTACTCATTAATTGAGTAAATAACATTTTTTGCGTAATGCAATTATTATAGGAAATATAAGGCGGATTCCCTATAACATAATCAAATCTTCTTCTTGAAAAAGAAAGAGGCGAAATGCTAATTTTTAAATCTTTCAAATCTTCTTCGTCTCTTATATAACTACTATATCCTAAAGATAAATCCTCTTCATAATTAATAAAATATTGTCCGTTATCTTTTTCTATATTAGAATTGTCCATTATGTCTGTATTAATAAACTCCGATATGCTATCGTTTGTTTTAAACAATTGGATTTTTTTATCTAACGGATTATTATACTTTTCGTTTATTATTATTGGAAGCATTCTCATTAAAATACTCATTTCTGCCAAATATAAAGGAAATTCTGATATATCAAGTCCAAATATATTTTCATTTATTAGTTTTTCTATATATTTTGCATTAGATTCCGAATCGTCAAAAAAAGCGTCTATTATTCTCGAAACGGCATTATATAAAAAAGTTCCAGCGCCGCATGAAGGGTCTATTATCGATATTTTATCCTCGTCTAACTTTTTTATATTATTTATCGTATATCCCATTTCATTCAGCATAAAATCGACTAACTCTGGGTCTGTAAAATATTGCCCTTTATCCTTATCTTCATACAATTCTTTTAAATAATTTTCATATATAAATCCAAATATATCGTTTTTTACATTAGAAAAATCAAATCTTTTTATAAATAAAATAATATCAAGCCATAAAGATATATCGGATAACATAGCCTTTGGTTTTGACATAATAGATTCTAATTTTTCATTTATAAATTCCTGTTCTTTTTTAAATGGTCTGTATAACTTTTTAGAAATCATAGACGATATGCTTTTTATATTATTAAGAATATTTATATAAGCCGTATCTCCAAATTTTAAGTTTTTTGATATAACATCCAATCTATCCTTAAAATCGTCATTAAAATCTATATATGAATTATCTATAAGAGTTTTATATAATATAAATTGTATTATATATGCGTATGATATCTCGGTAGCTTTTTTATCTTTATCTTCATCATTAATAAAATATCCTGCAAGATTTAATTTAGTTTTGAAATTATAAATTAACGAAGTGATACTATTAAAAAATAATTCTTTTTCATCTTCTACTTTAAATACGATATTGTTTTTATCGTCAAATAACTCTAAATAATAATATTCTTGACTTTTAAATTCGCTCCATAATGTAATAAATTTTTTATTATCTTCAAATATTTCTTCTATAGTAATAACTCTATACGAATTTCCGTTATAAAATCTCCATTCATAACCATCCGTTAATATGCCGTATTGTTTATTATACCCGCTTTGGTATCTTAATATCTGCTCTTCTCCGCTTTTTATACTTCCATAACATTTAACTTCGCATACTATAGTTATATTTTCGTCTATATATAATATAAAATCAGGTCTTCCATTTTTATCCGCTTCGGTATCATGAACGAATGTTAAATTTTTTTTTGTATTTCTAACCGTTTCTTTTAAATTAAATAGCTCGTCAGATAAAAGCGCATCTTTAATAAAACTATGGATGCCAGAACCTACTTCTTTTAATTTATAATCTTCTTTATTAGCGTTCCATTTTTCTTTTAATTTGCTAATATCATCCATAAAGTAGTTATTCCTATAAATAATCAATTATAAGCTTCTAAAGCGTCATTTATATTATCTTTAGTAATCGCTTTATAAGGAACTCTAACCGCTTTAACTTCGTCAAGTTTATAATCCGTTCCGTCCAAAACATCTTTTCCCGAAGCGACATTTAAAACCATATCGACAACCGCTCTCGCTTGGTCTTTAGGACTTTGCAAAACCGTGCCTACAATAGAACCTTTTCTTATCTCTTCAATAACTTCGGGTATAGCGTCAACTCCGACAATAGGAATATATTTACTTTCGTCTCCGATATTATAGCCTTGAGCTTGAATCGATTTTAAAGCGCCCAAAGCCATAGAATCGTTATTTGAAAATATAAACTCTATGCTATCGCCATATTTTTTTATCCAAGTGTTCGCTATATTTTGCGCCTGAAGAATATCCCAATTTGCCGTTTGTTCGTCAAGCTGTTCTAAAATTATTCCATTATCGGTTAATACAGCTTTTATTCTTTCCGTTCTGCCTTCCGTATCTGGATGTCCCGCGAGTCCTTTTAATAGAAGATATTGAATTTTTCCGTCTCCGTTTTTATCCCATTTAGGATTTGAAAGCCATGCGTTTAATACCATCTCTCCTTGAATATCGCCCGATTCTCTGCTTCTCGTTCCCACATACCAAACTTTATCGTAGCTCATAATATGTTCCAACCTTGGCTCTATATTAAAAAATATTAACGGAATTCCCGCGTTTTTCGCCTTATCAATAATCACATTAGCGGACATCGGGTCGACTAAATTGATAGCCAAAGCGTCAACTTTCCTTTGAATCGCCGCGTCTATTTGGTCGTATTGTTTAGCTTGGTCGTTTTCCGAATCGTTCATAATAAAAGAAGCCTTTCCCGTTAGCATCGATTCGATATTTCTTCTCATAAAAGACAAAAAATTATCGTTATAGCTATAAATCGTTATTCCGAGTCGAGGCTGCCCGCTTTTTTTAGAATCTTCGTTAGAACAACTTACAAACGAAACTAATAAAATAATTAAAACAAAAAATAAAGCGATAATTCTTTTTGACATATTTTTTCTCCTGTTTTTAAAATATTTTTGAAATATGTTTAAATTATAGTTTAATAGATTTTAATGTCAATAT
>ULMG01044867.1_pt1 | contig 12682 bp, 15 predicted proteins | sample 1951601 | NCBI WGS metagenome assembly ULMG01 (sample SAMEA4835545, study PRJEB28245) | human gut metagenome | biome: gut microbiome; material: fecal sample | place: Denmark | collected 2008
GGGTTCGATTCCAATCGCCAGCTCCATATATGGGTAGGTTCCCGAGCGGCCAAAGGGAACAGACTGTAAATCTGTCGTCACCTGACTTCGGTGGTCCGAATCCACCCCTGCCCACCAAAAGAAACCTAAAACGAGACACTTTTTAGTGGTTTTGTTTTGGGTTTCTTTTAATTTTTTTGATATTTTTACGTTGTATTATCCTAAATCCGTAAAGAGATATCGAAGCGCAATGAAACAGGGGTTTTCCGTTGCGGAACATCATAAGTTATTCCTACCTTTTTTAACGCAAAGGAAAAGCCCCGATCGTCATCGGAGCCTCCTGTTAAAGGTGTTTTGAAAAATATTTCTATTTTATCGTCATAAAGAATTATTACTTTTATCAGTAAATCTACCATCATCTTTGAATTTTTTGAAAGAGCATTATTATAAAATTTTCGGATTTGCGATTCGGTTACCGTGATTTCCGTTTTGCTTTTTTCTATCAGAATTTGTCCTTCTATTTCGCTTTGTCGTTTTTCGAGTTCCCGAAGCCTTTCCATTAAGGTTGCGACAACGCCGCCTTGTTCTATTGCGGACATTATATTTTTAATGGCAAGTTCATTCGCGTTTTTCTCTTTTTGTAACGTTATTTCTATAGAACGTTTTTTATTTTTTTGTTCCTGTGCCTGCAATATTTTATTTACAAGGTCATCCATTACGGTTGGGTTGCTGAGTTCTTCGATAATACAATCCAAAACGATTTTTTCCAAAGTTTCTTTTCTTATCGTTTCTTTTTTGCAGTCGGTTATATGGGCTTTTCGTCCGCGGCATTTGTAGTAATAATACCTGCTTGTTCCTTCGCGCATTTTACCGTTTTCACCCGTTACGGATTCTCCGCAATAACCGCATTTCACTTTGTTTTTGAGTAAATATTGAACTCTGTCGCTGTGTCTTCCGTATTTGTTTTCGTCCACTTTTTGGCGGACAAAATCAAAAATTTCTTTCGGAACAATTTGGGGATAAATATTTTCGAATGTTTCCCCTTTGAATTTATATATTCCCGTGTATCGTTCGTTTCGGAGAATTTTATGAACCGTGGTGCATTTGAAAGGCTTTCCTCCGAAAAGAATTCCTCGCGCGGTTAAAGTTTTTATTATGTCTTTAACGTACACGTTAGAAGCGTATTGCGAAAATATATAACGTATGGCGTCGGCTTCCTCTTCTACGATGACAGCCTTTTTGTTGACGTTTTTATAACCGTATAAAACGTGTCCGCCTGTCAGATTTCCTTTGTGTCGGCTTTCGTTATTGCCTCGCCGTATCTTTTGAGAAAGTTCTGCCGAATAGTATTCAGCCATTCCTTCGAGCATACTTTCGAAAATTATCGCTTCGGGAGTGTCGGGGATATATTCCGTTGCGGAAACAACTTTGATACCGTTATCTTTAAGCGTCTTTTTGTGCATCGCCGTTTCATATTTATTTCTTGAAAATCTATCGAATTTGTAGACGAGTACATAATCCCATTCTCTGCGATTGCTGTCTTTTATCATTTGTTGAAAGTCCGGGCGATTATCGTTTGTTCCCGTCATCGCTCGGTCTATATATGTGTGCAAAATCAGTATGTCGTGAGATTTCGCGTATTCGTGGCAAACATGAAGCTGTCCCTCGATAGATTGTTCTGTTTGGCTGTCACTCGAATAACGAGCGTAAATTACTGCTGTTTTCATTATTTTTACCTCTTTTTTATTCAATGATAAGTTTTAAGCGAAAGGAATGTAACTGACTTTACTTGTTGAGTTTTCTGACTTATTTACCAAGTTTTTGACTCGAAACCCAACAAATACATACTTTTTCGATAAAAATTATCAATTAAATAATTTTTTTCGTCTGCCACCCCGAAATCGGGAAAGAAATACGGTGTCAAGAAATAGAGAAAAATATTGCATTAAAATATTTTGTCGTTGAATTTTTAAGCGACATTTTTCTTCTTGACGACGGAGTTCTTTTCTGATACCGAACCCAAAAGACGAAAAAATATATGATTGTAACAAAAAGTGAAGATTTAAACTAAAAAGTAAGGAAATACAGCCTGAATAGTCAGTGGAAAAACGAAATGAACGGCGATATAATTTTCTTATCAAGCGAAAGAGGTTTTATATGAAATCAAAAATTTACGAAAAAGATAATTATAAAGTTATCGTACACGGTACACCCGATTTGTCGTTGATTCCGAAAGATAAAATAGATTTACTCGCTTTTGTGTTGGAGGCGATTATCTGCGAAATAGTAAAGGAGGACAATTTGAATGGTGGAACGGGATCAGATAAGGCGTGAACTCAGAGATATTCGCTATTATTACTCGAAGAAAAATATGTTTGACGCCGCGTTTAAGGAAACGGGAGGAAACAATATAACCGAGTTGGTTGAAAAGTATAATCTTTCAATAAAGGAAGCCTCGCCGCAACTTTACGATATTTATATATCGCTTTATATGAAAGGAAATACGCAAGAGGGCGCGGCGGAAGAAATGCTATATTCTTCGTTTTACGTCTACAAATTGAACAATAAACTCGTAAAATACTTTTATAAAAAATTCAACGAAAATGCTCCGAAGTAAAATTCGGAGTTTTTTATTATGCCGAACAAGGACAAAAAGTAAGGAAACGGGTCAGTAATGTTTGGAAACGTGGGAAGAAAAGTCAGTGGAGAAAATTTTGGAGCGGGGATATAATTTTTCTGTAATCGACGAAGCGATACGGTTTCGGTCGATTAAGTAAGAAAAAGGAGAGATTGCACATGAAAAACAGAGAGCCGGCGTTTTTAAGGAACGCTCATAACGTTTACAGAACTCGTTTGTATATCGTTAGGCAGGAATTGAAAATTCGAGCGGATGAGCGGGATAATACTCAGTTGTTCAGTAAGGACACGTTTTATTTTCGGACTGCTAAAAGAGATGCTGAATATAATTCGGTGTTTGCTAAACGCGAGTATTTAAACGGCAAAAGACTTCCGACTACTATGTATACGCGAAAGTATATAAGGTAGCAGGAAAATTACGGCGTAATCAGACGCAAGATTTTAGCGGGCAGAGTTTCAGTGTTTTCGAAAATAAGAGCGGCCGCTCACCAAAGAAAAAGCCAACGGAACGGAATGTTACCGATATATATAAATGCGTTTGTTTTACATAAATTACAATTTAATAGACGAGCAACGAAGTTGCTTTATAACAAGCGGCTGAGTTATCGCTCGTCAAACGCTGGGCTATCGGCGATACGGGCAAATTTAAAAAAGAGGTTAATTTATGGCAAAAAGTTATAATACCGAGCGTAGATGGAGTATTCCTTCCAAGCGCGCCAAAAGTTACGCGGAAGAAAGAAAAGCGAAAGTCCATCAGCACGGCGAAAAAGAAGGCAAAGAATTGACAGACTACGAAGCGGGTATGAGGTCTGGCTATTTACAGGCGCAATCGGACTCCGCAGGTCTGTACAAGTACAAAAAGGCTCTCGCCGAGGGTAAAACCAAAGAAGAAGCAACAATAATTTCTAGACAGATAGGAAACAAAAAGTCTAAATCCAAAACTAAAAAAGAGAGGTAAAAGAAATGGAAGAAAAGAAAGTTCAAGGCAAAATCGGGGAAAAGGTAGAGGTCAAACCCGAAGAAAAGAAAATCAAGGTCGAAAGAGAAACCTATACGAAGGACGATAAAACATATTTTTCGTACTTCATAAAAGGCGTAATCCGCGGCAGAGAGGTTCGTATTGCGGTCGTTCCGCCCGATAACGGCGGGTTCAGGGTTTTGGATATCGTATTCGATAACGCAATGTCCGCAGACCTTATCTTGAAACCTTATGAAATCAAGGACGACAGAGGTCACGTTTTAAAAGGAAACACTTACGCCGTCGTGTCGGTCGATGAGGATGGAATCGATTACGAGTGCGCTATAAAACCGTTCCGTAAGTCCGATCAGTCGCTCATGAATATGCTTTTGAGGTAAGGTCATGAGTGAAAAGAAAATCAATCGCGACACAGTAAAATGGATAGTCGAAGCCGTTTTAATGTTTCTGCTTGCGGTCGGTATATGCGCCATCGCGTATAACACGAAGGACGTCGAGAGAATTAAAACTCTCGGGAGTTCTTCGTATGCGGTTGGCGTTATAGGCGACGATGGCAAAATCGATACGGAAACAAAAACGGCTATACATACCAAAAATCTTTATCCGTTGAACGAGGTTAAAATCGAGATGGATAAGGGCGTGAACGTGACTTACACTCTGTTCTTTTACGGCTCGGATAAAGAGTTGATATCAAAGACAAATGCTCAATCATCGACTTATAGAGGCACTTTTCCCGAGGGCGCTAAGTATTTTCGGGTGATGATAACCCCTACTGCCGACGAGGACGGAATTGTCAAAGGTAACGAGCTTTCTAAGTATGCGAAACTCGTTACCGTTACTTATAAAAACAAATAAAAATAATAATAACAAAAACGGGAAGCCTGCTTCACTTTTTGGGTGGTTGGCTTCCCTAAAACAAAGGAGAAAAAATGAAGAAAAGAAATAAAATTTTATCAATAATTTTAAGCGGAACGTTTGCTTTGGCGGCGATCGGCTTAGGCGTAGGAATAGGCTTAAAAAAGCCCGATAAAAATCCGGCGGCGGACATTGTTATGCCGAAAGAGGATATCGTTTCGGATAACGAAGGCAACAAAATGAATGACGGAGTTTTCCATAATCTCCCGATTGCAATGCTTGTTTCGCAAACGCCTACAAAGACTGAAACGTCCGACGATATGAAAACGTCGGTAAACGTTGTTGCGACAATCACTCCCGACGACGCGGCAAATAAAGCCGTCGATTGGACTGTCGCGTTTGTAAACGCGTCTTCAAATTGGGCGAACGGTAAGGCGGCAACGGATTATATCACGGCAGAACCCACGACGGACGGAGCGTTGACGGCAACGGTAACTTGCAAGGCGGCTTTCGGTGAGCAGATCAAAATAACCGTTACATCGAGAGATAATCCCGATGCTTCGGCATCCTGCACGGTGGACTATAAACAACAGTTTACCGGATACATTGTAAAACTCAGTCAGGAAGGGAAAAATTCTGTGACTAACACGGATACAAAACGCGGTATGTTATATGCGGATTTTGAAACGGATAGCCCGTTAAGTGTACAGTGCGCGGCGAGAAAATCTCTTGTTTATACGGTGGCGCTTGATGATTCAGAAATTACTATGCCTACAAAACTTCAGGTTTCGTATGGAACTCAGGTTGCGAAAAAAATGAACGAGATAAAGGAAAACTCCGGCGAGCCGTTTGAAATCGATATCGATGGCGATACGTTTAGTTTAAACAATCTTTTCAATAAGAATATGATAAACGGATATACTGCGGCGCAGAAAAATTCGTTTATCGAAACGGTAACTACCGCTAAAACAAATGCGGCTGTATTCAGGTTTAAAAATGGCGATGAAGTTTTAACCTCATTTACTTTCAATCTCGATGTTTCCGCGCTTACCGGACAAAAGAGCGTTGAAAAGATTGTTCTCGATCAGACCGAACTCGTATTCGGCGGGAATAATTAACCGAGGCGGCTATGAACTTTTTAAAGAAAGTTCTGGCGATTTTCGTAGCGGTTTTGCTCGTTCTTTTCGCTTTGTCCGTGGTGGTAAAACACAACCCGAGCGATTCGGGGAAAGAAAGCGTGAGCGAAAGCGAGCAATATTCCGAAAGTAAGACGGCTGAGGTAGAAACCGGTTCTGAAAAAGAATCCGAAAAAGGTTCTGAGAAAGAATCGGAATCGGTTTCCTCTCCGTCCGAAAGCGGAACAAAACCGGCGAAGAAAGTCGAAAAAATCGTCTTGAACGAAACGGAAATTGTTTTTTGAAGGAGTTTAAATGAATAACACAAATATTATAAAACATGTCGTTAATCGACTTATAGCTTTACTTTTTATTGTTGTTTTCGTATTTGCGGGAATGGTTTCCTGCGGGAAAACGGCAGAAAAAGAAGAAAGGGCGGTTATGGCACTTACGAATGTTACGGGTGACGGAGTGAAACTCGCGATATCCGAACTTGCGGCAACGGAAAACAGTTCGGCGCTCGCGTCGTATATGATTTCCGCAACCGTAGAACCCGCGGACGCGAGCAATGTCACCCTCGATTGGGATTTGAAATGGGCTTCGGACGCGAAGTTGAAATCGGAAGATATAAGCAAATATTTGACGGTTACAAAGTTTGGAAACACGGATAAATCCGTATACATAAATTGCTTTGCGGCGTTTCGCGACAGTAAGGCGATTTTAACCGCAACGGCGAGAGGTACGGACATAAAAGGAACGTGCGATATTCTCTTTGTTGGTAACGCCACGAGTATGAATGTCGCTACAAAAGCCGTTAAGAAAACTTTAACCGAGCGCGGTGGATATTACGAAGTCTATCCGAAAAGAAAATTTACGTTCGATATAAATTTATCCAATGCTTTCAACAGCGTACAAGATCCCGAGTACGCTTTAACCGCAGGCGGTGAGGGCGAAGTTTATTTCGGTACGGAATATGCTTCCGCCGATACGACGAATTTCGGTGATTTCGAAAAAATCGCCTTAAGCGACTTGACGAGCAAGTTTATAACCTCCGCAACGATTACAGATAATACTTTAACCGTAAAAACGGGCGATATGAAACTCGAAGATTTTTACGAAAGCAGCGTTTCCGACGGTTACGGAACGACGTATTACAAACGTTACGTTTACGAGGATGAGTACGATCTTATTGTTGATAACGATTTCAAAGCAAAGTCCAAAGAAAATATAACGCTCATAAAATCGGCGTACTTCTACGTGAACGTCAAGGACAAAACGAGCGGGCTTGAAAAAAAGATAAAACTCTTTTTCGTTGACGCGCCTGCGGCGAAGTTGAGCGTTACGTCGGATCTGGCTTCGACCACCACAACCGAACGTGGAGAGTTTTACACGCTCGAACCGAAGAAAATTTACACTTTCGATATCGTCACGGAGAATATAGAGTCGCCCGTTTTGACTGTAAAGGTGAGCGGAAGCGGCAGTGTGTATTTTGGAACGGAAGTTGCTTCGTCAGAACTTACTTCGTTCAGCGATATCGCGAAAAAACAGATAAGTACGATTGCGGACAAGTTCATTACTTCGGCGAAAATCGAGGACGGAAAACTTGTAATAACCACGGGCGACAAAACGCTCGAAAATTATTACGCGACGAGCAGTTCCGACGGGTATTCCACATCGTATACCGACCGCTATGTTTTCTACGATGAATACGGCACGACATACGGAACGGATTACGAAGCGAAATCTACGGAAAATCAGACGCTTATAAAATCTTGTTACTTCTCCGTGCGTATCTACGATTCGTCTTCGCGGGCAAGCAAAACCATAAGATTTTTTATGTGAGGTGAGCCATGAAAAACAGTACGATAAAAATAATTACTTACATCATTATAATATTAGTTGCTGTACTTGCGATAGGTTTCGCCGTGTTTATTACGAACGGTTTTACTGAAAAGCCGAAAAGTTTTTACATCGATATCAACGGAAATAAGGTTGCTTCGTCTGCGAGCGGATATCTGCTCGAAAAGGACAAGCCTTTGAAGTGTAAAGTCAAATTTTTATCTTCGGATAAAAAGAATTATACCGTGCAGATTTTGTCCGCGAAAAGCGATTTTGCATACACCGTTGACGGTAAAAATTGCGGTTTTACAGGCGAAGAGGATTTTACCGATTGCTTTGTTATAACAAAAACGGGCGACGATTTCACCATCGAAACTGTCGGAAATTTATACTCGGTTTTGCAAAGCAAGAACCCTGACGCAAAGGTAAACTACGACAGAAAAGCCGTACCGGATGAAGATTTATTTACGCTTGTTATAACCTCCGAATCCGATAAAGCCACAATCAAAATCGGGTTCAGAGTTCCGAGTCCCGAAGCGGAGATTGTAATATCTCCCGCAAGGCTTGTGATTTGAGAGTTTTTTTAAATCGAATAGCCGTTTTAATTGTTACGCTCTGCGTTTTCCTCACGGGAGCGCAGAGTTTTTCGGCTGTGGCTGCCGAAAGCGAGAATGAGAAAACGGCTTCGGGTGTACTCGAAGATCTGAGCAAAGACGTTTCGTTTAATACAGAAAACTATCCTTCAAACGCAAAAGATTATTCTCTGTCCGTTATGCAACTTGCAGAAAGTACGGATAAAGAATTGTTTATTTACGTCTACCAGCCGAGCGGGGATAAGGTCAAGGCTTCGTCAATAAACATATCTACCACTATAAACGACGACATAAGTTTCTTCAATTATTCGCTCGAACTTCTGAACTTCGAGGGGACGTTATTTAAGTACAAAGTGACGGGTTTCGAGGTTAAAAAAGACCCCGTAAGGTATTACGCGATAAGTTCCATTTACCGCCCGTTTGATACAGGCATTGGAGATAAAAAGTCGGGCAATAACACGATTAACGAGGTAAATTACGCTGTTAACAGGCAGTATTGTTTCGGCGAAATAAACGGCAAACCGTATGTGAGTTGCGTGGATATAGAAACGATTGTCATCACGGATAAATTCGTCGGATTTGTGCGATATAAGGACGGTTTCAAACTTTACGTCGGGGCGTGCGACAGCCATTTCGTTGCGTTCAACACGGATAAGCCTATCGACAAACTTTTAGAAGCGGACGTGTATTATACTTCTCAATCATATTCGTGGTTGTTCGCGATAGGCGTCGGGCAAAACGAAACGTTCGGCGAGAAAAAGGACAATTACGCATATCTCAAATACACGGATAAGGTCGAACACACAGGCGACGGATTTTTTGCGGGAACGTACAAATGGGACAGAATTCAAACCGTGGACGACTTCATAAACGGTGAGAACCGAGAGAACGTTTACCACGGCGCGGTTCTGGACGTAAAAGTTTCAAGCAAACTCACCGACGAAGCCTTGAACGAGTTGAAAGGCAAAAAGTGGGTGTTAAGATTTATTGAAACGGCATACTCGCTTTCTGGTGGTGCGAACGGCTCAACCTCTACGAAATCTACACTTATAGGCAACGTAACAATTTTGCGGTTAAAATTTGAAACAGACGGTATAACGTACAACTTGGGCGTTATAGACAACAAGCAAACGGGTAGTACCGAGCCGTCGAACAGTACGGATATAAAAGTTGAGCCGAACGCAACGGGAAAAGGCATTTTGTATCTTATATTATTTGTTCTTTTACTCGTGATACTCGCTCCGTTGTTGCCTTATGTTCTTAACGCAGTAATTTTTATAATTTCGTTGCCCATAAAACTCGTTTCGGAAATAGTAAAAATAATAAAATCATCAAAAGAAAAACGCAAGGAGCGGCGAGAAAATAATGAAAAAGATTAAGCGTGTAGCGGCAATTATAATTTTAATAATTTGCCTGCTGTTTTTCGGCTATATCTCGCATACCTGCAAGGCGGTTAAGGAGAGCGTTACATATGAAGAAAGCGTTTAATATTGCTACGGTCGTTATCATTACGGTAACGACCGTAATTCTCGGGGCGTTTGTTTTCGGAAGTTCGTATCTCAGACTTTGGGAGGCATTGCGAGATTTCGGGCTAAGTGTGGCGTACTATTTCAACCTTATTTTTAAAGGTGAAAGCAATATCACGCCAACCGTAAACGCATTTTCAAACATTTTCAAAGCGAGCGGATATTTGCCGACCACGGAGGAAGAATATAAACAGCAAATAGCAAAATTCTTTACGGCTTTTATAAGCAGGGACAATTTGTTTTCGTGGCTTGCGGGTTTAAATAATATAGCGGTAAAAGTGAGTAAAAGTTTTGTATTGCTCTTTCCGTGTATAATAGCGTTGTGGGTTATAACGAAGCGAATTTATTCGGCAACGAATACAAAACACGGTGAAAACACTAAGCCTTTAAAGGCTGTTTTGCTTATCAATAATAAGGTAATTTTGCCTGTTTATCGACTTATACAAGGACTTATTGATTTTATTAAGTCTAAAAAGTATATATGGATAACGTGGCTTATTATGTGGTTGCTTAATTTGAACCTCGTAAGCATAGTCGTGGCGTTTTTGTCGTTTTACTTTTATTTCGCTATTTCATTCGATATCCCCGGCGTGTTTATTCAGATAGCAAAACTTGCAATAGATTTGCAAGTAATACTGAAAACAATTCCGCCGTGTGTGTTTGCAATTGCGGGCTTAATTATATGGGATAAAGCTCGCAAAAGTCGGGCGTTAAACAAACTGAAACACTTCGAGGCGCGAAACTGCGGGTTTATAAACGAACTGCCGATTGTATCTATGTCCTGCGGTTCGATGGGAAAACGCAAGACGACCCTTATTACGGATATGGCATTATCTCAGGAAGTAATGTTCAGACAGGAAGCCCTGAAAAGACTTCAAACAGCGGATATGAAATTCCCTTATTTCCCTTGGATATTATTCGAGGACGATATAAAAACTTGTATGCGACATAGGGTGATTTATAATCTTGCGACTATAAAATTATGGATAGAAAAGAAGCGAAAACGGTATGAAATACATAAAAATAGCGATTTGCAATTATATGGCTACGACATGGAAAAATATCCGACAACATACGGCAACGGCTTGTATGAAGAAGATATTTTCGACGTATTATCAACTTACGCGAGATTGTATTTTATTTACGTTATAGAAAGTAGTTTAATTGTAAGTAATTACTCCGTTCGCGAAACAAACGAGCAAATTTCGCTCGGTAATTTCCCGTTATGGAATTTATCTTTTTTGGGCAATGAAACGGACGGTCGGTTTTCTCATATCCTTGATTTCGATACGTTAAGGCTTGGGCGAAAAGTAATTGAAAACAATAAAAACGCAGGCTCTTTCGAGTTCGGAATAATCCTTATAACGGAAATAGGCAAGGAACGTTGCAACAATCTCGAACTGAAAGAGGTAAAGAAAATAACGGACGAAACTAATCAGAAAAACGACCTTTTTAACTCGTGGCTTAAAATGTGCAGACATTCCGCCACGGTGGATAGTTTCCCATTCATTAAGGTATTTACAGATGAGCAACGCCCCGAAAGTTGGGGGTCGGATGCGAGAGATTTATGCGATATAATTCATATTCGAGACTGCTCCGAGCAGTATATTTCTTTACCTTTTTACACGCTTGAAGAAATGTTTATTGAATGGATTTATATGCGTTTTATCGACTTATACGAGGACTTTCGCTTTAAAAGAGGAGATAATACACTACTAATTTATGTGTTTAAGAAGGTCGCGGCGTGGCTGTATAATCGTAATGCCGTAAACTACAATTTATATGGGTATTCCGTCCTAAAAATAGAAAAGGAACGCGGAACGCAGGACGGAAAGAAAAAGAAACAAAAGTATTATTTATGTAACAGAAAAATCTATAACAGAAGATTTTCGACAGACTGCTTTTCGGACTATTTCAACGAACAGGCTCGAAAAACGAAGGTCGGACTGAACGATTATGCGGAGTATTCCGCAGTAAAGGCAACAGTATCAGAACTAAAACAGCAAAACAGTTATTTTATAAATTCGTTGTATAAATGCGACGGCGAGGAGGACAAATAAGTTTAAGGCGAATCGTCGCGCCTCTTTATACGGCAAAGGAGACAAGTTTGATATATGAAAAAGCAAAGGTATATTACGACGGGTCGCATCACATAGCGATTCCGCATACGACGAGGTGGCTGAAATCGAGGCGAAAGTTTAAAGAAAAAGAAATTGTAGTCGGCGAGGACGGAAAACCCGCCGAGGACAAACTCGAACCGTCCGTACTCGTTACCGAAGAAGGGCATGTTTTGCAAGAGGTAGAATTTGTTGACGGCGAACTCGTTCCCGTTATGAAAAAGGTTAAGGCGAAAGGCGTAAGGACGACGAAAAAAGAAGTCTTTGAGAGGCTCTACAAAGAGAGTTTTGACTTAAAACGAAACATTCGTCGGAAGCATATAATTGACGGTATGACGGGGTTGTTTAAGGACTTAAAAACAGCAGAAACTTACGTTGACGATAATCTCGAACGTAAGAAGCGAAATCTTGTCTGTCGGCGAACGAGGTTGGTGCGAAAAGTAAACCTGCAAAATTTTAATTATTTCGTTACGTTTACTTATGACGGAAAGAAGCACGATGAAAACAGTTTCAAACAAAGACTTAAAGAAACTCTCTCGAATTTCAGCAATAGAAGGCGTTGGAAATACGTAGGAGTGTGGGAGAGGTCTCCTGAAAAGAAGCGGTTGCATTTTCACGGTTTGTTTTATATCCCCGACGGGACAATGCCAGGAGAACTAACCGAGGTCAACGATTTTAGTCTTATAACTCATCAAAGGCAGACGACAATACAAAACACGTATTTTAATGAAAAATTTGGTAGAAGCGACTTTGAGAAGATAGACGACAACCGCAAAATGGGTGCGGCGGTGGCTTATATTCTGAAATACATAGAGAAATCGGGCGAACGAATCGTTTATTCGAGAGGACTGCCGCAATACTTTATTTCAGATATTCTTCCCGAGGACGTTGTTATGAAAGTCGGACAGGAAGAAAAGAAGTTGCTTCTTTTAGACGACTTTAAATGTATAGACGAAGGTTGTATCGTTGGAACGGTAAGCGAAGAAATCATAAAGCAAATGCCGAAGAGTAATTGACAAAAGGCAGTGCGGAAGATTTGCCGAGC
>ULMG01044674.1_pt1 | contig 12585 bp, 9 predicted proteins | sample 1951601 | NCBI WGS metagenome assembly ULMG01 (sample SAMEA4835545, study PRJEB28245) | human gut metagenome | biome: gut microbiome; material: fecal sample | place: Denmark | collected 2008
GAAGAAATGAGGATTCATTTCTTCACAGCTCCTATCCCCCTGATCGTACCTAAGGGATGTAGGCCCGGGTCGCATGGCCTAAGATGCATAAATGCAGATCCGTCAGAAGAGAGAGACCGATCGGAAGCACCCTTCTGTTTTCTGTAAATATATCGACCTCGGCTTCTTTGATGTCCTGCACCAGAGAAGCGAGTTTTTCTTCAGCACGTTCCCAGAAAGCAAGCAGCTCCTTCGCCTGCTTTACATTAGAAGCCACTACGGCATGGACGGCAGCAGGATGCGTGATCTTCCTGTGCATAAAGAAAGCAAAGGCAGGCAGGGCCTCTCCATCCATGACGCGCTCCACATAAACGAGGCGCAGGATCATCAGCATGGCCGAGCAGCCGACGCCGAAGACCAGCCCGAGCCAGTAGGAGTCTGCCCCGAGGCCAACCACATGGTCAAGGAAAAGGCTCATCGGGAAGCAGCCGCCCCAGTACGCAATGACCATCAGAATAAAGGAGACACGCGTATCCTTGAGACCGCGGAGGATCCCCTGGATCGGGGTGGAGATCGCATCAAAGAGCTGCCAGCCTGCACTATAGATCAGGAACTGTCCGGCAATGGAGGCGACGATCGCGTCGCTCGTATACATATTTCCGATGGAAGAGCGGAAAAGCACCGTCATCGCAGCCGTCATCGCTGCTCCGGAGAGGGCTACGACAAAGCCGGCCTTCTTGTAGCGGCGAGCGAGCGGAATATCATGCGCGCCGACAGCTGTCGCGATGAGGATGGTGAGTGCCATCGAGCAGGAGACGGGCAGCATGTAGACGAGAGAAGCGAAGTTATCTGCGATCTGGTAGGCAGCCAGCGTGTCCGTGCCATAACGGGCAAGAAATACGATGATCAGACTGAAAAGGCTCATTTCCATAAAAATGGAAAGTCCGCTCGGCACGCCGACGATCAGGTACTCCTTGATGTCAGAACGCTTCACGAGGATCGAATGGAAGATCTCATGCCCCTTGAGCGCAGAGGACTTCAGTACGACGATAAGGAAAAGAGCCAAAAGGAAACCATAGGTCAGCATCGTCGCAAGACCGGCACCAATCCCACCCAGACGCGGCAGACCGAAATGCCCATAGATGAAAAGATAGTTGAATACAGCATTGACCGGCGGCGCCATCAGGAAGAGCTTCATAGAAGTCGACGTCGAGCCTGCCGTATCCGTCAGACAGCGAAGGGGGACGATCATGGAAATGAAGAAGACCACGCCCACCATCGTCATGAGATAGTAGCGCGCCACATATGCCACTTCCGCTTCCAGCGTGAGCGACGTCAGAAGATCATCGATGAAAAGTACATAGGCTGCCCCGAACAGGAAGGAGATCACAAGCCCGATCAGAAGTCCTGCGCGGACCACATAAGGAAGCCCTTCCGGCTTCTTTTCACCAAGAAGCGTCGCCATGAGCGGCGTTCCCGCTATGAGCAGCCCCACGATGGAAGCCAGAAGCGGATAGAAAAGTCCCGCGCCCACCGATACGCCTGCGAGGTCATCGCTTCCGGCATGCCCCGCCATGGTCGTATTGATAAAAGTGATGCCCGCTGTCGAGATCTGCGCGACCAGAATCGGCAGCATCACGAATAATAATTTCTTTATATCTTCGATTAAGGAGTACATCAAAGCTCACTCTCCAGAGACTTCATCAAAAAAGACGCCCTGCGGCGTCTCTTTTCACTGTCAGAAAAGGATCCTCTGGCGTATGCAAAAGCCAAAGGCAGGCACGATATCCGCGCCCCACCGCCGCATGAAATAGAAAGAAGCGGCCCCATGAGGCAACGCTTCCGGTACGGCTGCTGCTTTTCCGATCCTTTTTCACTCTTTCAAGCCAAGCAATAAACAGGTACGCAAAAAGATCAGAGAGCAGCAGATGCTCTCCATCCCCCCGCGCCGATGAAACCTCTGAAGAAAGAGGCAAAACGAGACAGGATCCGTTTGAAATTGGCATTGACACGGCACGGCACCAGAAGGTTCGCACCTTCTACATAGAAATAGGCCATGTAAAAGAGCAGGTACATGCTGCTGTACATCGTGAGATCCATCAGTTCATCGATTCCCATCATCGTTCTCGCCTCCTTTTGTTTTTCTACTATAAAAAGCCCATCGGAAATGGACTTTTCAAAACTCTTGTGAGAAAAAGCAAAGTTTCCAAAATGCAAGCCTGCATTTGTATATTTTATGCTTTTGGGTTTATGGTATTTTCGATACCTCTGTATAAATTATATCATTAGCTGAAAGAAAAAGCAAATATGGGGTAACCGTCGTCAAGTCCGGCATGCTTTTATACTGGTTTCATCAATGAAGACAGTTTCATCACCTATGCTTCCTTCTTCCTCAGAGGGGGGTGAAAGCAGGGAGGCGGGATGATGAATGACCGAGGCAGAAGCGGAGACTGCATGTCACCTGCCGCCTATTTCTTTTCCAATAAAAAACACAAAACAAAACGGTCTGCCTAGACGTTGGCAGACCGTTTTGTTTTTAAAGGATGATATTAGATGATCCCCTTATGTATTTGTCTGTGCCTCATTGATGGCTCAGGAGAGCGATGCTTCCCGCTCCCCTTGCTGTCAACGAAGCGTTGCTTTATTTTTCAAATTCTTTCTTCAGAACATAGCCGTAAGCATGTTTCAGCCCGTCTTCACCGGTCTGTACATAGACGCCCTGGATTTCAGGAGCGAAGCCCGGGAGCTGGTTGATGCCTTCGACAAGGTCTAAGAAGTAAGTGACTGCGGTCTTGGACCAACGTTCACCCGGATGTACGCAGAGAACGCCTGGCGGATATGGGAGAGCGCCTTCAAGAGCGATGCGGCCTTCCGCTTCGGTGAGGTCGACGAGGTCGCCGTGGTCTCTCATGTATTCGAACTGTGCTTCCTGCGGATTCATCACATATTCAGGGAAGTAGTCAGCGAGGAAGAGCTGCTTCTGCAGGGTGGATACTTTGCGGTCTTTGTAGAAATCATGCATTTCCTGGCACAGACGGCGGATGGTGTATCCTCTGTATTTTTCTTCGTATGCATTGTAAATGGACGGGAGTACTTCAGACATCGGAGCATCTTCGTCGATGAGCTGTTCGAAGCGGATGAGTTTCGCTACGAGGTCATCCATCTTGGTCGCGCTTTCTGCCGGAGTCATCAGGAAGAGGATGTCGTTCAGGTCGCATTTTTCCGGAATGATGCCGTTTTCACGCAGGTAGTTCGCGAGAATGTTGCCCGGGATACCGAATTTTTCATAGCCGCCATTTTCTACGTCGATGCCTTCGGTCACGAACTGCAGCTTCATCGGATCGATGAAGTACTGGCCCTTGCCGTAGCCATCGAAGCCATGCCATTTAGCGCCCGGTTCGAATGCCCAGTAATCCATGTCATTTGCCATCTGTTCGGTATTGCCCTCTTCCCACTTCTTGCCGTGGACCATCGGCGGTACGAGCGGACGGATGTAGTGGCAGTTGCGGAGCACCTGTTTTCTGGTCTCGATCACAGTCTTTACAGCGTCGACCCAGAGCTTCTTGCCGCCTTCGCCTTCATGCATCTTCGCATTGACATCGAGTGCTGCGAAGAGCTGGTAGAGCGGAGAGGTGGATGCATGCATCATGAATGCATTGTTCACACGCTTATGCGGTACGTAGCGATCCTGACCCTTGATGTGGGAGTCTTTCTTGTGGATCTGGGAGGTCATGGAGAACCCAGCCTGCTGTTTGTGGACGGACTGGCTGACGAAGATGCCCGGATCTTCCGGTCCGAGGTCGAGCAGCAGCGGGCTGCAGTCCTTCATCATCGGGATGAACTGTTCGTAGCCGACCCAAGCGGAGTCGAAGAAGATGTAATCGCAGAGGTGACCGATCTTATCTACGACCTGACGGGCATTGTAGATGCAGCCGTCGTAGGTGCCGAGCTGGATGACTGCGAGACGGATCGGGCGCTTTGCCTGTGCTTTCACCGGATCTTTTTCAACGACGAGCTTTCTGATGTAGTCTTCGTCGAAGCAGTGTTCCAGGATGCCGCCGATGGAGCCGAACGCATTTCTTGCGGTTTCCAGATAGACCGGGGTCGCGCCTGCCAGAACCAGTGCACCATGGTCGATGGATTTATGGTTATTTCTATCGAAGAGAACGATATCGCCCGGTGTCAGGACTGCATTCAGAACCACCTTGTTCGAAGTGGAGGTACCGTTCAATACAAAATAGGTCTTGTCTGCATTGTATACGCGCGCTGCGTGTTTCTGCGCTGCCAGTGCCGAACCTTCATGGATCAGAAGGTCGCCCATCGCTACGTCAGCGTTGCAGAGGTCAGCGCGGAAGGTATTCTCACCGAAGAATTCATAGAATGCGCGGCCTGCCGGATGTTTGCGGAAGAAAGCACCGCCCTGGTGGCCTGGGCAGTCGAACTGGGAGTAGCCATTTTCGACATATTTCTTGAGGTCACGGAAGAATGGCGGCAGCACATCTTCTTCATAGTGAGCCGCAGCGCTCTCGATCTGGCGAGCGTAGAAATCATGGTCGGTCTCATTGAGATCCATGACGCGGTATACCTTGGAAAGCAGTGCGTCTTCTGTCAGGCCTTCGCCGGTCTTAATCATCAGTACCGGAATTTTGAAAGCGGCAATCATTTCCTTTTCAAGGACATCCTTGTCCTGATCCGTGATAACGACAGCAGCTACATCCGTGAAATCAGTGCGGGCGAGGTCAGCCTGCTCGCGGCCGGTGATAGCGCCGAAGATTTCCAGTGCTTTGTCAGTATAAGCGATTTTTAACTTTTTCATGAGTAAATCCTCCATTTTTTGAAATCACTCTATGTCTCGAACTGTGCACGTTGTCCGGATGATTGCTTCATCTGTATACATCTTACTTGAAATTCTCTATTTCTTCCAATACTGAAACAGGACGAAACGAAGAGAATTCACATTCCTATCACAAAAGGCATGGTGATGGGAGTGTATCCCCTATATCATAACAATTTTGATATAAGACGAAGTGGTTGGTGATTAGGAATTAGACTAAGAGGCTTAGAGACTTTAGACTTAGAGACTTGCAGACATCAGATACCAGAAGTCTGATGCCTGATGTCTCCTAGTCTCCCAGTCTCTTAGTCTCCTTCATCAGAAGTACAAGCAGCCATACCAAAGCATGATTGCTTCTTTTATAACAGACTTGTTATGAAAGGTAAAAAGCCGTCGGAAACGGTTTCGTTTCGGGCGCTTTGCCGGTATCATTCCATGGGATAGGTACTGTTTGCCGTAAAGCGGACATACTCCCAGAAGTGATCAATGAGGACTATCCGTCCCTTTTTAAAACCGTATTGGCTCGTATTTTAGAGGGCATCGGCAGTGTGGGAACATCCCCTATGGCGTCATCCTTCCCCGCGATCAGGTACAAGACATGGCTGTTCATCCCTTTGCCTATGCGCGTATAATAAATATATCCATTGGTTGAAAGAAAGGATGATCCTTATGACAGAAGAAATCAGAAACACACTCACCGAAGAAGTCAAGAAGCTCATCGCCGCTCCCTCTGCCTGCGCCGAAGCCAAAGCCACAGCAGAAAAATGGCTCGCCGCAGTCGGCACCGCTGACGAAGAAGCAGCCACCATGGCCCTGAAAAAAGAAGCCGAAGCAGACATCATGCCGATCGATGGACTGATCGGCTTTGCCGGCTCTGACGCCGGCAAAGCGCTCTTCGGGGAGGAAAAAGCCGCTGCCATCCTCGCTCATGCGAAGGACATCAAGGAAAAGGGCGCTCGCTTCTGCGACTGCCCGGCCTGCAGCGCCTGCGCCGAGATCATAGATACATTGAAATAATGGATCAGTAAAAAGAAAAACCAAGTGCGGCTCTCTATCCATTGCCTTTCGTAAGGAAATGCTGCTTTCCTCGCATTTGGTTTCCCTTAAGGAAACGCTGATTAAATCGCAGAATCGGATTTCATATGGATTTTTGTACATAGTGTCGTCGACATTCTCCTTAAATAGCTCGCTATTCGCGCCCTCTGTCTCCTCGCTCTGTATAAAAATCCAAGAATGAAATCCGATAACGATTGAATCAGTGTTTCCTTAGTAAAAAACTGTGGGCTTTCATTCGCAGGCTCGCAGTTTTTTATTTCCCATCCTCCTCAGATATGCTATGATAAGGAAATCGGCTGTTTTCAGAAAACAGAATCCACCAAAGCAGTCACTCATCATCAGTCACTAAGGAGCTACCCATGGAAACATTTCTTCAATATGCTGTCATCTGCCCGCTGGTCATGCTTGCGGGCTTCGTCGATGCCATCGCCGGAGGCGGCGGGCTGATCTCCCTGCCGGGCTACCTGCTCTCCGGGCTTCCCGTACATAACGCCATTGCGACAAATAAAATGAGCTCGACGATGGGGACAGTGCTTGCGACATTCAAATTTGCAAAAAGCGGCTTCATCCCGTGGAAGCTCTCGCTCTCCTGCGTGGTCTGCGCCTTCGCCGGTTCCTCGCTGGGCGCGAATCTTGCTCTCCTGATGGATGCGAAGATCTTCATGATCTTCATGCTGATCGTTCTCCCCGCGACGGGGCTCTACCTCACGCGCGGCAATGTACTGGTCACAGAGAAATCGCCGTACACGTATAAGAAAACGGTCATCCTCAGCATGGTGACTGCCCTCTTCCTCGGCGTGTATGATGGCTTCTACGGCCCCGGCACCGGCACCTTCCTGCTGCTGCTTCTGACGGGCATCGCGCATCTTCCTCTGAAAGAGGCGAACGGCGTGACGAAGGTCATCAATTCGACGACGAATATCGCTGCGCTCTGCATCTTCCTCCTGCATGGCAAGGTACTCTTCCCCTTGGGCATCATCGCCGGCCTCTTCGGGATGGCAGGCAACTATCTGGGTGCGCTCTACTTTGAAAAGGGCGGCGCGCGCAATGTGAAGCCGATCATTCTCCTAGTCCTTTCGATCTTCTTCTGCAAGATCGTGTATGAAATGTATATCAAGTAAAAAAAGCAGCCGAAGGGCTGCTTTTTTGTACCAGACACCACACGTCATATGCGCCATCTTTGCCAGATGCGTTCTATCTTTACGATTTCCTCTCTCGGAATCCGGCATTTTTCTGCCAGAAAGGGGTACTCCACCTGAATGATTTCCTGCATGCGCTCGATTTCCTCGCGAGGGCATGCCACTTCATAGTAGGGAGCCGTCTCTATCACCGCCTGCAGGTCTGGTCTTCGGTTTCTCTCATCGATAGCCAGTGCGAAATCTTTAGTATAGAAATTTGGATTGATATCATACGCCGGTGCGAGACGCCAACCTCTTTCGGTCAGCAGAAAGCCGTGATTTCTGAGGTGACAGTCCGTATTATTTACGAGTACGCTAAAAGTCACACGCCGCCACAGCTCCTGCAGGTCATTTCTGGCATCACAGCTGAGGGAGCTGATACATTCCGCAATATCCAAAAAAGAAGCATCATCTCCATCCCGCTTGCCGACCATCGTCATCGCAGAAGCGAAATGAATCCGCGCATCCTGTTCACGGTCAAAGCGTTTCGTGAGATAGCAGCTCCGATTTCCTATCATTTCCAGCTTCGCCTCTGCCATATGAAGGCCGCACTTCTCCCCCAGCTCATGAGTCAGATACTCCCAGCTTTCCGTGTGCTCCCTGTCCCGATCGGATTGAAACTTGGCAATCCAGATTTCGCCTGCTTCGTCGATGACATTCATTTTCGGGCGGGCACCGCCCAAGGAGGAACCAATGGAAATCAAATCCTGAAAATCGGTATTCTGTAAAACAGCGCCTGCCCGCTCGAAAGCGTGAGCGCAGTCTTCCAGCGCCCGGAGGCTTGTCAGCGGTGGTACCCGCCGTTTGTCGTGAGAAATATATGCGCTGCCATCATAGATACGGATACCGCCCATCCGTACATCATCCTCCACGCCGAGCAGGAAATCGCAGGCATCGAGCTCTCTTGGAGATCTCCCTTCCCTTTCGGCCATCTCTTGTTCTTTCCGCTTCAGAAGCTCCCGTCCCCATCGGTCCGGTGAAGCATCTTCCAAAAAGCCAAACAGGCCCGCTTCTGCATACTGCCGCCCGGGAAAAGGAAACAGCGCTGGGTCCAGCATAAAGACCGGGTGCTTCTCCAGCCAGTCTTCCTCATACTCGAACGCAATCATTTGCCCCCGCCGGTCATGGCTGATGATAAGACGTCCAATGCGGTGTCCCTCCTCCCAAGCGGCGTGCAATTCATAACTTTTTTCGTCTTTCATTCAGTTCCCTTTCGCTGATACTTCAACAGCTCATCATCCTGCAGCATGCGTCCTAACGGGTCATCTGCCAGGAAATTGTCCAGTTCCTTCACCATCCCGATCGCCATCAGCACATTGACATAGATGCCAATCGCTACAGAAGGCGAGCCCTTCTCTACCTCGCGCACAGAGAAACGAGAAATCTTCGCACGCTCTGCCACCATCTCTATTGTGAGTTTCCGGCGAAGCCGCGCCAGTTTGATGCGGTGTCCCAAGTCTTCTAATTTTTTCTGTACCTGTGGATACAGAATGACTTTTCCTCTTCCCATGTTGTTATTTACCTACATTTCTGACTATAATGTTGTTATTTACCCACATTATAGTCAATATCGAAGATAAAGTCTAGGGAAACACTGATTCAATCGTTGTCAGATTTTACTCTTGAATTTTTATACATGACAAAGAATAACCCGACGCGAATAGCGAGCTATTGAAGGAAGGAACTCCCCTAGTCACCAGTCACTAAAAAAAGCACGCTCCTTTCGGAGCATGCTTTTTTATTTGGCAAAGGTTATTCGCCCATTTCGATGAGGACATGTGCGCAGCGAGCGCAGACGCCCGGGTGTTTCGGATCGGAGTCGACATCCGCCGAGCGTTTCCAGCAGCGTTCGCACTTGGCGAGCGTGCAGACAGCGACAGATGCTTTCACCGTGCCTTCTTCATTCGAAGCCGCATTTTCCGGAGCCGCTGCGGTACCTTCTACGATGTGCGTCTGGGACACGAGGAGGAAGTCTGCGAGTTCTTTTTCCATCGCTTTGACGATGTCATAGGCTTCGCCGTCCGCATAAACGGTGACTTCCGCATCAAGCGGATGGCCGATGACCTTCGCCTGACGGGCTTCTTCGAGTGCCTTCATAGCGACGCTTCTCACAGCGAGGCGCTTCTTCCATTTTTCATCGAGTGCTTTGTCAAGGTATGCTTCATTGACCTTCGGCATATCGGACATATGGACAGACCATTCTCTTTCTTCCTTATTGGGAAGAGCCTGCCATACTTCTTCGGAAGTGAAGCAGAGGACCGGAGCGACGAGGCGGACCAGCGTAGTCAGGATCTCATACATCGCGGTCTGCGCGCTTCTTCTCAGCTTGGAGTCAGCCTTTTCCGTATAGAGGCGGTCTTTCAGGATATCGAGATAGATCGCAGAGAGATCGACGGTGCAGAAATTATGGACAGCATGGTACATGACATGGAATTCATAGTCATCATAGGCTTTGAGGACAGTCTCCTTGACCTGTTCCATGCGCAGCAGTGCCCAGCGGTCGAGTTCTTCCATATCTGCGTAAGCGACGGAGTCGGTCTTCGGATCGAAGTCGGACAGATTGCCGAGCAGGTAGCGGAATGTATTTCTGATCTTTCTGTAGACGTCGCTCATGGACTTCACGATCTTGTCAGACAGACGGACATCGCCCTGGTAGTCGACAGAGGAGATCCAGAGTCTCATGACATCAGCGCCGTATTTGTTGATGACATCCTGCGGAGCGACGACATTACCGACGGACTTACTCATCTTTCTGCCTTCGCCGTCCATGGTGAAGCCATGGGTGAGGACGGCCTTGTATGGCGCATGGCCATTGACAGCGACAGAAGTCAGAAGAGAGGAGTGGAACCAGCCGCGGTGCTGGTCAGAGCCTTCGAGATAGAGATCGCACGGATAGGACATATCCTTCCAGGACTCTTCATGCGGATAGCGGAGGACGCCGTTCCATGTGGAGCCGGAGTCGAACCATACGTCCATGATGTCTTTTTCTTTATGGAAATGTGTGCCGCCGCAGTGCGGGCATTTGAATCCTTCCGGCAGAAGTTCTTCTGCGGAATGCGCCCACCATGCATCGGTGCCCTCTTTTTCGACGATCTCTTCGACCTTCTTCATGGTTTCCGGCGTGATGATCCACTTGCCGCAGTCATCGCAGTAGAAAGCCGGGATCGGAACGCCCCAAGAGCGCTGGCGGGAGATACACCAGTCCTGACGATCACGGATCATGTTGTAGAGACGGTCATGGCCCCAGGATGGGATGAAACGGGTGTCATCGACGGCTTTCAGTGCCTTGTCGCGGAAATCATTGATGGAAGCGAACCACTGATCGGTCGCTCTGTAGATGACCGGCTGCTTGCAGCGCCAGCAGTGCGCGTACTGATGGTGCAGGGATTTCTTGCCGAGGAGTCTGCCTTCATGCGCGAGGGTAGAGATCACCGGGCCTTCCGCTTCCCAGATGGTCTTACCGACAAGGAATTCGCCGGCTTCTGCCGTCATGTGGCCTTTTTCATCGACCGGGCAGACGATCGGCTGGTGGAGCTTGCCTGCATTTTCATAGGTCTTGTAGACTTCGAAGTCGTCGACGCCGTGTCCCGGTGCGGTATGAACGCAGCCGGTGCCGGCATCCAGCGTGACATGGTTGCCTTCCAGAACATAGATGGTGCGGTCGCCGTAGGTTTCCGGAGCGAAATTAGCCAGCGGGTGTTCGAATTTCGCAAGGTCAAGTTCAGAGCCCAGCATTTCACGGCCGACAAATTCATAATCTTCGACTTTGCAGTCGGAAAGGGATGCCGGAGCAAGCTCCTTATTCATGAGGTAGTATTCATCTGCAGCCTTGTTGTGTACCCAGACATAGGTGAATTTCGGATTCACACTGATATAGCAGGAAGCCGGGATGGTCCACGGGGTGGTGGTCCAAATGACGGCAAAAACCTTGCTCGGATCTACGCCTTCCGGCTGGAGGCCATGGACGTCGATCATCGGGTATTTGACATAGATGGACGGAGACTTTCTGTCCTTGTATTCGATCTCAGCTTCGGCCAGTGCCGTCTCGCAGTGGGTGCACCAGTAAACAGCCTTCTTGCCCTTGTAGATGTAGCCCTTGTTCGCCATTTCGCCGAAAACTTCCAGTTCCTTCGCTTCCAGATGCGGGTCGAAGGTGACATAGCGATGTGCGAAATCGCCGACAACGCCCATACGGATGAAGTCTTCCTTCTGGATCTCGATCCATTTCTTCGCGTAAGCCAGACACTTCCTGCGCAGTTCCAGTGGGGTCATGTTCGCGCGATCTTCGCCGGAGTCCTTGAGTACGGCATATTCGATCGGCAGGCCATGGGTATCCCAGCCCGGTACATAGATGGCTTCATTGCCAGCCATGTGGTGGTATCTGACGATGATATCCTTCAGTGTCTTATTCAGCGCATGACCGATGTGGATCTTGCCGTTTGCATAAGGCGGGCCATCGTGCAGTACGAATGTCGGTGCGCCTTCCTTTTTTCTCTTTTCGATTCTCTTTTCATACAAATGATTCTGCTGCCAGAATTCTACGAAGCCCGGTTCCTTTTTCGGAAGGTTGCCGCGCATCGGGAATTCAGTTTCCGGTAAGTGCAGGGTCTTGCTGTAGTCCATGACGAATTTCCTCCTGGGGTCATACAAATGACCGAAATAAAAAATTCCCGCCCGATAAGGGGCGAGAATTGATTTCCCGTGGTACCACCCTCATGACCTTATGGCCACTCGGTACAATTAACGATGTCCCGTCGGGGCTTTTCTTCCCCGCAGCTCTGAAGTGATCCATCCGCAGCCCCAACGCTCTCCTCCCACCATCGGAAAGCTCTCTGTGCATGAGGTCCATGCGAAACGTCTTCATCCTTGCCTTTACATAACTTTTGTTATTATAGGCTGATTGGAAAGGCAAGTCAAGTGGGAGTTTGAGGGTTCAGGGTTATCCCCGGCGCAGCGCCCCATTGACTGCAGGCGAAAGAGGGGAGCGGGTTCTATGGGTTCAACAGGTTCAACGGGTTCAACAGGGGCGGTGCGGCACATAAAAACAGGAAAGTGCCGCAGAATTTTGGTAGCGCTTCGCGCGTATCGTCATCTCGAGCGAAGTCTGCAGATCTTCCTTGCAGAACAGTCAACGTGCTAAATGCGCTACTTCAATCACTGCTTGCTTCTAATCCCCAGCCGCTTATCCCTGCTTTCAAACTTCAGAGTTCAGGGTTAGCCCCTCGGGCGTGTTGCCCTTTGATTGCGTACGAAAGAGGTTCAGCGGGTTTTATGGGTTCAACGGGTTCAACAGGGGCGGTGCGGCGCATAAAAACAGGAAAGCGCCGCAGAATTTTGGTAGCGCTTCGCGCGTATCGTCATCTCGAGCGAAGTCTGCAGATCTTCCTTGCAGAACAGTCAACGTGCTAAATGCGCTACTTCAATCACTGCTTGCTTCTAATCCCTAGCCGCTTATCCCAGCTTTCAAACTTCAGAGTTCAGGGTTAGCCCCTCGGGCGTGTTGCCCTTTGATTGCGTACGAAAGAGGTTCAGCGGGTT
>ULMG01042914.1_pt1 | contig 12419 bp, 10 predicted proteins | sample 1951601 | NCBI WGS metagenome assembly ULMG01 (sample SAMEA4835545, study PRJEB28245) | human gut metagenome | biome: gut microbiome; material: fecal sample | place: Denmark | collected 2008
GCGGCGATTATTGTCGCGTGTGTTCTTCGCGCTGTTCGGCATGTCGATCTCAAAATAACAGTGGGGACTCGAATATGAAGATAACTTTTTTTGTGGGATTGCGGCATCGGCTTTTCAATATGCTGCCGTATCTCGCCGTGTCTCTGCTCATATGGGCGGTCTGCGTGCTCTCGTCTTTCGGCGGCGAGCGGGAAACATTTTTCTCTGTTTTCACCGAAGCCGTCGGCGGCGTTGAACACAGCGGGCAGTTTGATCTCTTCGGCTTCTTCCGCTATTTCGGAACATTTTTTGCGGGACTCTTTCTCGGTATGGCAGGCTCGGTCCTCGATTCCGAGGCGATGCCGTATTTCGTCCTGTCGCGCTCGAAGAGCTTTTTCAAATGGTGGATAAAAACCGTTTCGTCCGCTCTTCTCTGGTGTGTGCTCTATTGCCTTATCGGCATAGCTGTCTGCGCAGCGGCGGAAAAAGTCGGAACGCTTTCCGCCTTTGAGCTTATGCGCATGACGGCATATCCGCTCGCGCTCGGCGCGTCAATGTGCGTGCTGTGCCTTCTGCGTTTTCTTCTCGGGCAGAAGCCTGCGGCGGCGATTGTAATTGCGGTTGTCGGCACAACGGGGCTCATATGCGGGAAGCTGAAAAGCTTCAGCTTCGCCATGCTCGGCGCATACGGCATGGCAAAACAGCTGACCGATGCCAAAACGGCTGCGGCGGTACTATTTGCAGACGCGGCGGTGATGATCCTTGTCTTTTTCTGCTCCGGCGCAGTGAAGAGAAGGGCTTTGAAAGGAGGACATTATTTTGACTGATGTTATAGTTATAGATAAGCTGACAAAAAGCTTCAAAGGAAAAACGGTTCTCGAAGATGTCAATATGCGGCTGCAAGAGGGCAGAATATATGGCATCGTCGGCGACAACGGCAGCGGCAAGACTGTACTTTTAAAGCTCATTTGCGGATTCATGAAGCCCGACAGCGGCACGGTCACCGTCAACGGCAAGGTGATAGGCAAGGACGCGGATTTCCCGGAGAACACGGGAATTATAATCGAAGCGCCCGGCTTTCTGCCCAATTACAGCGGCATGAAAAATCTTGAATACCTCGCCTCGATACGCGGCAAGATTGGCAAAGAGCAGATAGAGTCCGCCATGAAAACAGTCGGGCTTGACCCGTCGTCAAAGCTGCGTGTCGGCAAATATTCGCTCGGCATGAAACAGCGCCTCGGTATAGCGCAGGCGATAATGGAGGATCAGCAATTATTGATTCTCGACGAGCCGATGAACGCGCTCGACAAGGACGCAGTCGAGGAGATGCGAAGGCTCTTCCTGAGCTTTAAAGCGAGCGGAAAAACCATGCTCATAGTCTCGCACAACGAGGGCGATATCTCGACCCTCTGCGACGAGGTTTATGAATTTGACGGCGCAAAGATAAAAAAACGCGAGAGTTTGAGAGCAGTGTAATTCCATAGGGGTCTCAAGCATGACAATTAACGAAGTTAATAGTATTGTTGTTTGAGAACAGAGTCGGAAAACCGCGCCGATTAATCTTGCGCGATGACAGCTAAATTGTATATTTACAAAAAAGCACCTCCCTTGGTAACCCGAAAGTACCGAAGGAGGTGTTTGCTTTTATTTTAAATTTTACTCATAATTTTAGCGCACAGTTTATCGTACCCAGTGAACTTTTTCAGAAGGTCTATTAAAACGGAGAGAATCAACGACAGCGCCAAAAGCACAAAAAACGTCAACAAAGAATACTTCAAACCGTAGAGAAAATCCTTTAAGAAATACGCTCTTAAAATGGTGTGCGATAAAAACATATTCATCGAGTGTTTTCCCAAAAACTGCAGTACATTTCTGAGCCCCGGAACAGGCGATAAAACCGTGTAGCAGTATATGACAACAAACATGGGTATCAGCCCGTCGCGGATATAGCTTATACTATAATCCATATGTTGGCGTCCGTAACCGAGCGCGAATAATATTGCCGTATAAACAACAAGCTTTAAAATATAATCTGCGGCGCCGCACTTTTTGATTATTTTAAACTCGCGGATTTTTACGAGCAAATTTTTGTCGGCGCTCACCATCCCGAGCTCAAGCGTAAACAGCCAGCGAATCATATTGAAGTTTACGACGTCATCGTTAAAAGCTTTTCTGATAACGCCGCAGAAAAGAAAGGTGAGTATGAATGTAGCAATCGCACCGAACTTTTTATAGAAGCAGTGCAAGGCGGGCATTATCGCTATTATTATCAGCGCGAGGCTCATGTACCACCATGTGCTGAGCAGGGTCGGCGTGCCGAACAGCGCCGAAAGTCCTAATAAGTCATACAAAACAAACATGGCTATGCTTATGGCATTCGGACTGCTGTAAACTTTCAGCATCGAGGGCATAATTATCGCCGCCGATATAATGCACAGAACAAATATGAACCAAAAACCCGACATAAGCGAAAAGCTTCGTCTGCAAACCTGCTTTGCATACCCGTCCCGAGGCGTGTTCTCCAAGCTTTTTGTTATTCCGTAGCCCGAAAGAAAGGCAAAGAGCGCCACGCAGATTTTGAAGAAGGATGCGATTTCTACGGTTTGAGATTCCGTAAACGGGAAGAAATTCAGCTCATACCCGGCATACCTGTAAGGGCTTTCAAAGCAATGGTGAGCGAGCATCATCAATATTGCTACGCCTTTCACCAGAGCCGTATCTTGTTTGCTAAACTGCATATTACCACAACCCGTTACTGCTGCGAAAACAGCTTGTCCTGCTCTACAACAAATTTATAAAGATTTTCGGCACAGTTGCCGTCAAAATCAAAATAAAAGTTTTCCATACGCTCGGCGTAAATCTGCTCCGGAACAAAGTCCCTGTCAACAATTTCGCAAAGACATTCGGCGGCCTTGTGCGCGTCCGTGAACATATGACCGAAGGCTTCGTCAAACGGGAGATCGAGGTCACGGTAATGGTTCATACCCGACTTAAACTGAGGATAATCGGGAACGAAATACATTATCGGACGGTTGAGATATGCAAAGTCAAAAACATATGACGAAAAATCGGTTACAAAAGCTTTATAATCCGCAACGTCAACATCTCCGCTGACCATGTTTATATATTCGCAGTCAATATCAAAGAGATTTTTGAGGTTGGCAATTATCGGATGGAGCTTTATGTCAAGAAAGACTTTGCTGTTCTCAAGTTTTCGGTGCAGGGTCTTGTCCGAAAGGAAAGCGTAAAAATTCTTGTAGTAATCGGATTTTCGGATTCTGTCCTCGTTAGCCTCCCAGTTGGAAGCCTTTATCTCCGTGGTGAGATATTTTCTCCAGGACGGCGCAAAAAGTATCCTGTTCTGAGGCTTATGATTTCTGTCGATATGGTCGTATCTCGCCATGCCCGTGGTGATAAGCTCGCGCTCGTTATAGGCATAGTTTTGGCAGTAGTTTTTGACCTCAAACGGTGAGGAAACCACGATTTCCTCCGCCTGACTGCGTTCCTCGGAGTTGTTGAGTCTGAGCGAAGCGTGAAGCACGCCGTGCTGCAGATATATGGTACGGAATCTCAGAAGATCTTCATACTGATACTTCATCTTTGCGCTTTCAAAAGGATTTATGGGCGCAAGGCCGTAATATGCCGTGAAGATTCTTTCCGCGCAGACGAACAAAAGTCGGTGAAGCTTTGAGCCGGCTTTTACAAGATGCTTTTGCTGCTCCGGAGTGAATACGCTGTCGAGATTATCGTATTCGTGTGTGAGCACATAATATCTTTCAATGCCGTCGTCATGCTTTAAATCGTTTGCGAACTGGTAAAATCCGTTATCCTTTTCTACTGTATAGAAGTCGTAATACAGCCAGATGCGGTGCTTTTTTCTGTAATTTATGGATTGGAGTCGCAGCAGGGCAGTCCGCGGGTGAATTGCAAAACGTACGGTATTGAACAGGGCGCTCGAATCAATGGCGAACTGCGTGGCAGGTTTGACGGAGAGATACTTGCGCTTGTTTTTTATCATATATCTGCCGCGGTTTATATTGTTGACATATCTGAGTCCCAAACCGGAATACGGCATAAACCAATAGTGTGTGCGGTAGGTTTTTCCCTTTATATCTATCTCAAAACGGATTTTTGAATTCTCGGTGAGATCGCACGAGTAATAGAATGCGGGGAAAATATTTGTTATCGTCTTAGCTCTGTAGTGGCTGTGGACGGAAATAAAAGTGTCAAGCTTTTTGCGCTCGCCGTTTTCGACTGCATATATGGTGTATTCTTCGCTGTTGAGGAAGTTGAATATGGGGGATTTCATGAATGCGGTCATTCTGAATATATTCCCCTCGACTCTCGGCTTGTGGCCTATGACGGTAATATCCTCCTGATTGAACGCCTCTTCGCCGTCTATCATCAGGCTCAATCCGTCGTCGCCGCATATCAGGGAAATGTCCGCATTCTCTTTTTTCTTTATCCAATAGCAGGCGCGATAAATATCGACCATAGGATGTTCGAGTATCGTTTTGCAATCCACCCTGTTGAGAAGATCCACAATGCGCTGCATCGCTCTGTCGAATTTTTCGCCCTCGTAATGATAGGGGTAAAGAATATCATCGGTAAGACGCCAGTTTATATCGTTGATAAACATTGCCTGAAAATAAGCGGGCACTTTATCTTTAAAGGTTGAGAACAGAGTCTCGAAATATTCCATGGATGTTTCAAAGAGATAGAAAGCATGGAAATAAACCTTCATGATGCTTGTCTCATTGCCCTTGTTATACATATATGTGCCGTGCGGGCAATAGCCCATCTTCATTTTGGGCATAAGAACGCGGTTGCAATATTCCTGGTCCTCGAGCTTGAAGCCGGGGGTGGTGTTGAAAAGAATATTGTCTTCGCCTATATTTTTTACGCAAACATTTACACGAGTCTGTGCAAGATACGGATATTCCTCCAAATCATACACGCCTTCGTGGTCGAGCATTTTGAATCTGTAATGAGGCTTGAGAATTTCATCTTCTTTGTAGCGAACCTCGTTATACGAAACAAGGTCGACCTCATCATAAACCTTGTCAAAAAAATCTGTAACCTTTTTGACCGTTTCGGGAGTGAAATAATCGTCACTGTCAAGGAAAAACAGATACTTGCCCTTGGCGTGCTTTATTCCGAAATTTCTCGTAGCGGAAAGTCCCTCGTTCTCCTTGGAGAAAATTTTAATAAAGTCGTACTTTTTACTGTACTCAAGACAAATATCCCAGCTGTTGTCCGGAGAGCCGTCGTTGATTACGAGAACCTCCATTTTCGACTTGTCGATAGTCTGATTAACCAGCGAGTCGAGACAAATCCTCAGATATTGCTCAACGTTGTATACCGGCACGATTACAGATGCTTGATACTCGAAATTCATATTATCACCTTTCAAATGGGACTGAAGCAAGTATATCATAAAAACCCTGTTTTTGCAACTTTAAAACATATAATTTAAGACTTGGTGCCGATTTGCGATACGGCCGTCTGTGTCCGTAAATCAGACATATGAAGCGTGAGTAATATTTGAGCCGGCAACCTGTGACGTTTTTGAAGAGACGACTTTAATCCGTATCACTGTCTTGACAAATTTAAAGTTAAATAATATATTAGATTTGTAACGAAAAACCGTACGCAGCGTTTGCGCCCGATAACCGATAAGAGGATTTTATTATGGACGGCATCTTAAAAAAAATAAGGCAGAGCGATGCATTTAACAGGGAAAACAGAGTTCCGTATCTGAAAGTAATAGTTCTTATGAGCCTTTTCACCTTTGTGTTCTTGGGTGCGGAGTTTTTGTTCGTAAACATGATTTCCCGAATCGTTTCGGGGCACCGTTCGGTGGCGGCTCAAAATTATGCACTCGGCGTCAGCGCGGTCGGCTTTGTTCTGTATCCTCTTTTATGTCGATTTTGCAAAGGGAATGCGCAAACTTCCGTTTCGGTTTGCGCAGCCGTTATCTCAAATGCCTGCCTTTTTCTGATGTGCCGCAGCGGCTCTTACACGCTTACGCTGATTGCCGGACTTCTGCTGTTTTTGATTCTCGGCGTGTTCGGAAGCGCCGTGTTCTATAAATCCCTTTGCCTGTTGGAGGACAATACGCATATTGCGCGGCTTACGGGTATCTCCTATATGCTCGGTACAATGCTCCAGATTGCGAACAGCAATCTTGTTCATATAGACATTGCCGAAGCCGCGATACTTTCGGTGTTTATAATGCTTTTGGCGCTTATGCTGATACGCGCGGAAAAAAACAGCGTTGTCCCGGCGCTCTCAAAGAGCGAGCCCGACGGCGGAAACGGCAGGGAGAGCTTAAAAATCAGCGTGATTCTTGTCTTTTTCGTCGCGCTCATGACCTGCATTTTCAGCACGCTTGATAATGCCGTCACCCTCATCCACGCAAGCGGAGAGGCGAATATCGGGCAGTGGCCGCGAGTCCTGCTCGCCCTCAGCGGGCTTTTGGCGGGCTTTTTGTTTGACACGGCAAGCAGAAAATACATGAGCATAGTTATGTACTGCATCACCGTTCTGTCAACTACCTGCCTCGTCGTTCTTCAGTTTGCCGGGTCTTTTACGGTAGGGCTCGTCATATTTTATCTGGCCGCGGGCTTCTTCGCCGTTTTCTTCACGGTTTCCTTTATGGAGATCGCCCGATATACTGAAACGCCGGAGCTGTGGGCGGGGCTCGGCAGAGCCGTCAACAATCTTGTCGCCGTGTTGATTTCGGGCGGCTCGCTTGCACTTTTGAATTCGGGCAACAATATCGCCATAATAACGATCGAGCTGCTTTTGTTCGTGCTCGCGAGCGTCGCTGCGTTTGCCTATATGAATAAGCGAAAAGCCTTCTTTGACGGGCTCGAAGCAGAGGCGGCCGATAAGCTGAGCGACGGCGAAAGGCTGCAAAAGCTCGCCAAGCAGTTCTCGCTGACTCCGCGAGAAGCCGAGGTGTTCGGATTGCTGGTGAATACCGAGGACGGACTGCAAACGATAGCCGACAATCTCTATGTGTCGAGGCGAACCCTGGAGCGGTATGTCTCCGCAATATATGAAAAAACCGGCGCGAGATCCCGCATCGGCCTTGTCACGCTTTACAACAACGCATAAAAACAGCAGATTTGCCTCTCGCTTCGGCGGGAGGTATTTTTTTGATTTCTTATGGGTAAAAGGCGCGGTTCTCGGCGCTTTTCGGAGAATGGCGGAAGTCCGCCACGCGATTTTTGCAGATTGGCGGACTTCCCTTATATACAAAAAGCCCCCTGCCTGTATAAAATTAAAGCAGGGTAAAACGGGTGCGGCGCGAAAGGCCGCAAAAGCAAAATGAAATTTATGCTCGCTGCGTTTGTTTAAGCGACGGACAACAAAAAGGAGAGGATACCGTGAAAGCAAAAAGATTTGCGGCGCTCTTGCTTGCGGCTCTTATGCTGCTGCTCTTTGCCGCCTGCGGCAGCAAGCCCGCCGAGGACGGCGACGGCACCAAGGCAGATCGGACGGAGCGCGGTGTAAAAATAACGCAGACGGCGGCAGCGGCCGTGCAGACCGAAAAATACGAAACCGCCGATTTCAGCATAACTATCCCCAAGGGGTGGAAGGTATCGACGGGCGGAATAAATATCTACCACAGTATCCGTGTGTACGACCCTGCGGAGCCGCTCAATCAGATGTTTATACTGCTGAAGGCGGAGCCGCTTCTGCACTGTGATGAGGGCAAGGCGGCGTGGCAATACAGTTATAGCGCGGGAAGCAAACAGAATTTAATTTTTGCAAAGGCGCCTGTGCTGAAAAACCCGTCTACCGAAGGATTTTTCAAAATTTTTCCGCAGTATGCCGATTTTATATCGAAGGCTGAGCCGTCATATTCGGGATACGCATTTCCTCGTTTTGAAAACTTCACCGTGATCGAGCGCTATGCATCGTCAAACGGTATGAAAGCCTATGCTATGGGCGATGAATTGCTGCGCGCCACCTTTAAAGATAACGGCAAAGAGGGCGAGGGAATGTTTTCCGCCTCGGTAGTGGATTTCGGCGCGGTTCAGATTTGGACGGGACGAATGAACGGCTACATGATGGAGTCGGCAGACGGCGGATACTATATGGTCTACAATATCGTCGCCGTTACCGCAGCCAAAGATACATTTATAGAGTGGGAAGGCGTGCTTACCGACTGCTTTAAAACACTCAAGTATTCCGACAGCTTTGTCAGTGCCGCTAATCAGGCGAGCAATGAGAAGGTGGCGCTCGCAAAGCAGATAAGCCAAAACTTCAACCAGACGATGGACGGCTTTATGTCCTCATGGGAGAGCCGCAACATAAGTCAGGATATCATGAGCCAAAAGCAGAGCGACGCCACTTTAGGCTATGAGCGCGTGTACGATACCGAGACGGGCAGAATATATAAGGCGACAAACGGGTTCACGGACGACTATGACGGCAAACGCTATCAGCCCGTAACGGACGACAGTATGTATGCCAAGGCCGTGAGCGGCTACATTGAAAAGCAATAGCAGAAATGCGGGCTGCGATAAAACGTTGGAAGGGGGCGGCGGACGGTGGATATGCCGCAGCATTCTGTTTTGCGGGACGGTAAAGAGACAAAAAGGACGCTTCCGTACAATCGGCAATATGTCATTCTTGCGATATACGAGGTGCTCGATAAAAACGGCGCCGGGTATGAAAAAACGGATGCTTCAACCGTCATATCGAATATGTCGGTATACGGGAATTTAAGCCGTTTTTCAATCTGCGTAACCGAGCAAGAGTACGGGACGGAGCTGTCCGTAACAATGCTTCAACCGTGCGAGGGGCTTTCCGCATCCGGTGTGCAGCGGGCCATAACCGCCGTTGCCGACAGCATCTCGCAGTATCTGGAAAACGAGCTTGTGATGAATGGGATATTCATGCAGAAGAATAGATAACAAAACGACTTCAGACGAACGGGGGAAATGAAATGAACGAGACAAGAGTATTCATGCTGAACGGCACGCAGGTGCAGGATATAGTCACCCGCCTCGAGGGCTTTTTCCGTACCGAGAAGGGTATGGACGTCCAGAGCTCTCAGACCACGGACGGCTATGTTATGCAGGCGAGTCAGACAAAGGACGGCTGGAAGACGCTCACGGGAATGCGTCTTGCTGTTACCGTTCAGATGGCGGTTGCGGGAGATCAGCTGAATGTCAGCATAGGCGAGGGGCAGTGGTCCGATAAAATAGGCGCCGGAGCGATAGGCCTGTTTGTGGCGTGGCCGCTGGCGATAACCGCCGGAATGGGCGCGTACAAGCAGAAAAAGCTTCCCTTCGAAGTGTTTCAGGTTATAGAGAACACCATTATGACCGGCGGACAGCCGGTGGTGGTGTCCGGCGCAGGTCAGACCGTGGCGGCCGGAATGACGCTGTGCCCGAGCTGCAAGGCGCAGCTTGCCCCCGGCTCGAAGTTCTGCAACCGCTGCGGAGCAAAGCTCGGACAAAAATGCCCGAACTGCGGCGCCGAAATCACCGCCGACAGCGCCTTCTGCTCCGAATGCGGAGTGAAGCTATAAGACATAAATACAGAAAACCCCTATCTCTTAATTATACATTTGTAAAGCAACGCCCTCCCTCGGTAACGTATATTATCGAGGGGGGGACGTTGTATTTCAATTATATTCAATTATAACGATATATTATCGCAGGACAAAATCATAAAGAACTGACATAAGACGGATTTTTTAGTGGCGTTCTCTTTGCGTTGCCCGGCACATATCACACAAGATAAAATAAGCTCATCCTATCGGCAGGATAATTTCAAACACCGCTCCGCCGTCGTTTGACGCGCGCACCGTTCCCCTGTGAAGGCTGACTATCTCCTTTGTCAGGGCGAGACCGACTCCCGCTCCGCCCTTTCTCGTGCTGAAAAAGCGGTCAAAAATATGCGGCAGAAGCTCGGGCGCGATGCCCTCGCCGTCGTCCCGGATGCGGATAACGGCTTTGCCTTTTTCCTGCCTGCACTCAATTATTATATCTTCTTTTGCATAGCGCAGAGCATTGGTGATTATATTCGTAAAAGCGCGGCGCAGATGAATTTCATCGCAGCTTACCGTTACGGGGTCGTCGTCAAATATCGGTGTGATACGCAGATTTCTCTGCTGCGCGAGGTGCTCCGTGCCGCGCAGGCAGTCGTACAGAAGCTCGCGCACATCCGTCGAGTGAAAGTCCGATTTAAACTGTCCAGCCTCGAGCCGCGAGAGCGCGAGCAGTTCCTCTATCAAAACGGACATCTGCTCGTTTTCCTCGAGAATGACCCTTGACGCTTCGACAGGCTCTAAAACACCGGTGTTTATGCCCTCTGCACAGCCCTGAACCGCCATCATCGGCGTTTTCAGCTCGTGTGATACATTTTGGAAAAACCATTTCTGCGATTCGTGCGCCCTCTCAACATAGCCGCCGAGCTTCCAGCCGAATAGGCAGACCAATACGGTCAAAACGGCCAGCACCGCGAAAAAAGCGGCGTTCAGGTAAGAGGCATACTGCATTACGGCGCCGATATCCACATAGAGAATATAGGAATACGTGCCGTCATCGCCGTCGGCTTCAACCTGCGTCATACGAAAAACGAAGCGGCTGCCGCCGTTTTTGAAGGTGTGGAATTCACCGACGGACGGCTTTTCTCTGCGGCAGTATTCCCGGAGCCGCTGCTCCGATTTCGACAGGTATTCGGGCTCAAAAAGCTCGCCCTCGATTTCAAGATATCTGACACTCGGAGTCAAAAAATGCTCCTGTTCGTCATCCTCGTTTTTAATATCGGAGAACGGGACGGGGGCTTCGTGCTCATCCTCCGAGAGTATCGCCTTTTGCGCCTCCGCCGTCAGATATCTCGGAATAAAAATGTTGACGGTAGCGAACAGCGCCGCAAAGACGAGCAGCATGGTGCCGAGCACGGCGAGCGTGATTTTTCTTCTTATATGCTTCATGCTCCGCCCTCCTTTGAGCGCAGTCGGTAGCCGTAGCCCCAGACGGTTTCAATGAGCACGTTGCTGTCCGCCGAAGAGAGCTTGCTGCGGATTCGGCGCAGAGTCTCGTCGGTCACTCGCGTCTCGACCTCGTCGTTGTAGCCCCAAATATGATTCAGCAGCTCGTCGCGCGAAAAGGCCTTGCCCTCGCCGCGCATCAAAAACAGAAGCATCTTCATCTCGTTGGGGGAGAGGGCGAGGGGCTTTCCCTTGCAGAAGAGCTGCTTTTCGTCGCCCGAAAAGCGCAGGTCGCCGACTGAAATATCCTTGTCCATCGGGTCGCCGCCGCGCTCCATCTCCACGCGGCGAAGCAGCGACTTGACGCGCATCAAAAGCATAGTCGGGCGAAACGGCTTTGTCAAATAGTCGTCTCCGCCCTGCAATATTCCGTTGACATAGTCGTATTCGGTGTCCTTTGCCGTGAGAAGAATAATCGGCACCTTGTCCTTTTCGCGGATGAGGTGGCAGCAGGTCAGCCCGTCCGTGCCGGGCATCATTATGTCCAAAATGACAAGGTCGGCGCGTCTTTTGAAAAACGCACCTAAAAGCGCGTCTCCCGTTTCAAACGCGCACACTTCATATCCGTCATTTTCGAGAAATCGCTGAAGCGTCTCTCTGATGTTTTTTTCATCCTCTGCGATATAGATGAGTTGTTTCATAGCGCCTCCGTAGTAGCTGCAGAGCCGTGCCGCTCGGACACGGCTCTGTGTTCATGGCTTGTCTGCTGTGCCTTTTCGCAGGGCGTTATGTTCGCTCGGCTTAAAAGGCCATGTCTGCTTCGTTCGCTGCGACTCTCACGTCGTATTCGTCGCTGACGCGGTCCCAAAGCTTGGAGTTTCTCTCGAGAACCTCTGTAATCTCGGCTTCCACAGCGTCGATTTCCTCATAGAGCTTGTCGGCGTTTTTGTCGGTCATGCGGGCATAGATAGCGTCGATTTTCTCGTTGAGCTCCGCGACCTTGGCAAGGTCGGCGATAAGAGCGGCTCTCTCGTCCTCGGTTATGGTGTCAAGATTTCTGACAAACTTCTCGTAGGCATATTCATCCTCGCGGGCGTCGTTGAGGTCAGCTTCGTTGAGCTCGAGGGTCATGTCCGTCTCGTTTGCGGCGATCTGCTCGTCATACTCGTCGTTGACGCGCTCCCAGAGCTTGGAGTTTCTCTCGAGAACTGCTGTTATCTTGTCGTCGATTGCGGAGATTTCCTTATAGAGCTTTTCTGCGTTCTTGTCGGTCATGCGGGCGTAGATTTCATCGATCTGCTTTTCGAGCTTTGCGATCTCGGCGAGGTCACCGAGCAGAGCCTCTCGCTCTTTCTCCGTGAGAGAGTTCATGTCTTTAACGAAGCTCCCTATGGACGGAACGCCGCAGTCGTCGGGCGAGTTGACGGAGACGATTTCGGGCAGAGTCTCGGTCGGTGTGTTCTTTCTGTTGTTTGCCGAAGCG
>ULMG01014533.1_pt1 | contig 12285 bp, 18 predicted proteins | sample 1951601 | NCBI WGS metagenome assembly ULMG01 (sample SAMEA4835545, study PRJEB28245) | human gut metagenome | biome: gut microbiome; material: fecal sample | place: Denmark | collected 2008
GTATTGTGAATATTGCGGGAAAAAGTTTACATCTATACCGCAACTAACAAGTTCGTTTTGTCCTAAACATCCTAACGGTTTTTCTAAAGGAAAGCATAAACTTTACGAGGGAAGCGAAAAGTCTCAATATTTTTGTAAATATTGCGGAAAGAAATTTTCTTCCCTACAACCGCTTACAGCCTCATCATGTCCTAAACATCCAGATGGATTTTGTAAAGGTAAACATGCGCCAGCTTTATAAAAAATTAAAAAATAAAGGAGATTTTTATGAGTGGATATAAAGAAAATCAAGCAGCATCGCAGGGAATTAAACCGTGGATACCTTTAATTTTGGCTTTAATATATACAGTTTCGCCAATAGATTTAGTTCCCGATTTTATTCCGATTGTAGGATGGCTTGAAGACGCTTTACTTGTAATTGTCGGCGGACTTAACGGCATTCAAAACGGAGTATTAGAAGCTAACAGTTCATTAAGAACATTAATAAAATATTTAAAGTGGGGACTTTTAATAATCGGCGGAATTGCAATATTGATTGTAGTTCTTTTGGTAGTGTTGGTATTTAAAGTCGTGAGTAAATAAATAATTAAAATATATAAAAATAAAAGGAGGTGATTAATTATGGGTTTGCTTGGAGCAATAACATCACTAATTATTAGCACTATTGGAGAAAAAGCAGCAAAAGCGGCTGATGACTGGTGGGATAATAGAAAAAATGGTGATTCAAAAAATGATACAAATAAAAAGTAAATTTAATGTATCTAAATTTCATAGCAAGTAAAGTGATATTACTTGCTATGGAATGATATAAAAAAGTATTTATTCAAAATTATTATATATAAGGGGTAATTATGGGGGTGGATTATAAATTTATATTGCCATTAAATGATAATATTATTGATAGAAAGATATTTAATTTTATTGGATATGAAGAATTAATATTTGAAATTCAAAAAATTTCAGATATAGTTTTTGGTAATGAAGATAAAATTCCTGTCAATGTATTAAATTATTTTTCTATAAACGGAAATGTTATATTATACGGCAAACCAGGTGTTGGTAAAACTTCAATATCTTATAAAATAGCTTCGTATGTTTTAAATGAATACGGTATAAAAAGCTATCAATTATCCATAGCCGATATTATAGAAACTAATTTAGGCGAAACTACAAGCAATATGAAATCCGCAATAAAAGAATTAAAAAATATTAGCAAAGAATACGGAGCTTTATTAATATTAGACGAAGTCGATAGATTATTTATTGATAGAGAAAACAATAAAGAAATATCGGAACTAAAAAGAATGCTTATAGAATTTATGGATTTTTTGGATAATTTAACCATAAACGATAAAGTAATGATAATAGGAATTACAAACCTTATCAGTATTTTAGATAGCGCTTTTACAAGAAGGTTTATTTTTCAATATGAAATAAAAAACGATGAAAAAGTCTTATACGAACTTATTAAAGATTCAAATAAATTATTATCTATTGAAATGTCGGAAAAAGATTTAAAACATTATGCCAAATTATTTTATAAAAAAGAAAAAACCTGCGATTTTGTAAAAAGCGTATATAGAAAAGAGATTTTAAATAGTTTTGATAAACCAAAAGAATTAAAAAATAATATAATAAAAAAATTTAAAGAAATGGAGGACTAAATTATGTCTATGTCAATAGCTACGGCTACAATTAGTATTAAGGATAATAAAGAATGCATATCAATAAATGAAAACGGTAGTCTTATTATCACGGATTATTTAAATGAATTAATATCTGATAATTTTGTAGAGAAAATATTCTATGAAGAATATAAAGGCAAGTATGACGAAATATCTTATAAAGTCGTAGAAAATAATCATATAGAAAAAATATTTAATAATTTATTTTCTGCGGAAAGTGAACTTTTTAAAGAATATTTTAAAAGCAAAGCCTTAATCGACAAGGATGAAATAGCTCAAAAGTTAGAGAATATATCTGATATAAAAAATCTTTTAATTAGATATTTCATAAGTAAAGAAAAAGATACGGTTATCATAATTTATTAAGGATGGAAATATGAATGAAAATAGTAAAAAAGGCGCTATTGGAGAAGGCAAATCTCTTGAAAAAGGCGGACTTATACAACAAGATACCAGAGGCGGAATTGAGCATACAAGAGAAAACAATACAAATACAAAAGATGGCGGTATAGATTATGTGAGAAAAATAGACAAAAACGAATTTAAAGAATCTTATAAAGATTATATTAAAAGTTTGAAAAAAGAAGGAAGAAAGAAATGAGTTCAAAAACTTTAGTAATAGGACAAGATAAAAATTATGAAGGCAAATTATCAAAACAGGTTGTAGATGGCGTTATAGCAAAATTTAAAAAAGTCTATGAAAAATATACTTCTGAAAATAAAATTATAGAAGCTTTTGAATTAAACGGAGGTGAGGATATGACCGCTGGAGCTAAAGTTTCTTGGCATGCTTTTTATATGTGGTGTAGAAGAAGAGGAGTAGATGTAATATATAATACTTCTGCCGATACGAATAAAATAATATCGAATTTAAGAATTAGAGTAGAAAATAAGAATAGAAATTAATTAATTTTTTAAGGAGCAAATCATGGGAAATAAAGATAATAATACTCAAAATAAACTAACAGAAAATAATTCTAATACAAATAGTGAAAGTATAAATTTGAAAAAAATTGGAATAATAATAGGCGGAGCTGCCGCTATACTTGGCACTATTAGTAAAGTTATTGATTTAATTAATGATAAAGATAATTTATAAAATTTAGAAAAATAATTTTAAAATAAAAAGGAGAATAAATTATGTGGTGTAAACATAGGATAAAAAAATTAGCCGATGGTAGTTTTATTGGCTCAATAGCAACTTATATGCATCCGCCGTATATATTTATGACTGAAGAGCAATATAAAAAAATGCGTAAAATCTACAGTAGGCAAAGAAAACTAACAAAAATTAAACCTATAAAAGAAATTGACAATTTGATAACTCGGACTATTAATAAAGATTGGGATAATGAATGTATGAATATGGGTTGGATTAAGATGGATTGGTATGAATATAAAAATAGAATATTTATATTTCGCCGTAAGCACAAAGTAGCGTCACTAGTTATAACGAAGAATACGATTTATAATCCATGTATTGCTTGCGGCGGCGAATATAGATTTCGATATTTAGATTTTGGAGAAGAATTTTTGGAAGAAAAAATAGAAAAGCCTCCTTTATGTGTTCGTTTATTCGATAAGAAAAGTTATTTTAAAGATAACGAACTATTAAAGACATTAGAACCCGAAAAATATAAAATTACAAAAATGTTAAAGGATTATTTTGATAATTCATTTGAAAGATTTTTAAAAGAAAATGACATTTTAGAAGGTAGAATTGACTTTGGCATAGAGATTAAAAAATAATATTAAACAAAATTAAAAAATAAATTAAAAATCAAGGAGAATAAAAATGGAAAACTTAATTAACGAAGAAAAATATTATTACGAGCTTTTAGTCGACTTATTGGAAAACGGCGAAATATCCGACAGCGAAAGAAACATATTAAACAAGAGAAAAGAAAAATATTCAATATCCGACAGTCGAGCAAGCGAGATTGAAGAGTTCGCAAAACAAGAGCGACTTCAAAATTTAAAACCTCAAAACGATTCGGAAACGAGCTATTATGAACTAATATTAGATTTTATAGAAAATGGCATTGTATCCGAAAGCAACAGAAAAATATTAAATAAAAGACTTGAAAAATATGGAATAACGGAAGCGAGAGCAAAAGAATTGGAATATTTTGCAAAACAAGAATATTTAGAAAGTAAAAAAGTAAAATTTGAATCGGAAGAAGAAAAAGAATATTACGATTTTATAGTCGATTTGATGGAAAACGGCGCTATTTCGGAAAATAGCAGAAAGATACTTGATAAAAGAAAAATCAAATTCGGAATATCCGAAACGAGAGCGAAAGAACTTGAAGAGTTTGCAAAGCAGAATAATAGCGCTTCTTCAAACGATTTGCTTGAAGAAGGAAAAACTTATTATAATAACGGAGAATACGATAAAGCTATAGAGATATTTAAAAAAGCGGTTGAATTAAACCCAAATGAATATCTTAATTGGCAATGGTTGGGGCGTTCATATTATGAGCGATACTCCGATGGAGATGAAGAAAACGCTCTTAATTCTTTACTAAAAGCCGTAGAATTAAATCCTAATAACGATAGTAATTGGTATTGGCTTGGTATTTCGTATGGAATGAATAGCCAATATGATAAAGAAAAAGAATCATTCTTAAAAGCTACCGAGTTAAACCCTAATAATGCTGATAATTGGTATAAACTTGGAATTTCATATTTTAATGATAAACAATATGATAAGGCAATAGAATCTTTCTCAAAAGCCGTAGAGTTAAATCCTAATGATGATAATAATTGGGATAGGCTTGCTAATTCGTATCAAATGAATGGGCAATATGATAAAGCAATAGAAACTTTATTAAAAGCGATAGAAATAGACCCTAATAGTCGTTATTATTGGTTTAACCTCGGGATTTTATATTATTATAACGAACGATATAGAGAAGCTATAGATTCTCTATCAAAAGCTTTAGAGCTACTAAATATTGAGGAAGAGGAAGATAAAGAAGATTTTTGGGATACCGATTCTTCCGCCGATTACCGATATTGGTTAGGACGCTCATATTATATGAATGAACAATGCCAAGAAGCTATAAATTATTTATCAAAAGCGGTAGAATTGAATCCCGATGATTATTTTAATTGGTATTTTTTAGGTAGTTCATATTTAGATTTGAAAGATTATGATAATGCCGTATATTCATTTAATCAATGTATTAAAATTGACCCTAATAATGAAGTGGTAAGAGATATTTTGCAGATTTTACAATCTTCAAATGGAGGAGTTTCATTAGACGGCGTAGTATCTGGCATATCAAAAGGAATTGATACTTTAAATGAATTATCTGGAAAAATAAATCCCAGCACTATTGGAATGGTAGTTGGAGCAGCTAAACTGGTTGGTAAATTTTTTGGAGGTTCTAATAAAAATAAATAATAATATTATTGTTAAAAAGTTTTTATAAATATTTTACATTGAAAAATAAAATAATTATAATAAAATATAATCATAGTAAAAAATATGGGAGCGTAAATGAATAAACCTTTTAACGCATTAAACGATTGTTTTGTTCGGTATTTTTTCACGGACAAAGGAGGCGAGAAAGTTTTACTTGACTTTATAAACGCCGTTATGATTAGCGCCGACATGAAAACTTTTAAAGCGGTTGAAATTTTAAATCCGTTTAATCTTAAAAAGAATTACAATGATAAAGAGACTATTGTCGATGTAAAATGCATTACAAAAAATGGGACTGTTGTAATTATCGAAGTTCAATTATCGGGCAATTCAAGATTTCCCGAAAGAATACTTTATTATTGGTCTGCAAATTACAGTAAACTTTTAAAGAAAGGCGAAGAGTATGAGGATTTGACGCCCGTAATCAGTATCAATCTTCTTAATTTTAATTTAAACAAGGTTAATAAAAATGTCCATAGTTGCTATATGATTTATGATACAAAAAATGCAAGATTGCTAACCGACCATTTGCAAATACATATAATAGAATTAAAGAAATTTAAATTTAAGGATAATGATTTAAAAAAGGATTTAAATTATTGGCTTGGATTTTTTACTACAAATAACATGGAGGCTTATATGTCAGAGATAGTAAAGGAAAAACCTATAATGGAAGAAGCGCACAAGAGGTATAATAATTTTATCAGAAGTCGATTAATGATGAGCGAGTATGAGAAAAAAGAACTCTATCAATACGACAAACAAATAACGCTTGAAGAGAAAAGACGAGAAGGAATTAAAGAAGGTAGAAGAGAAGGAAAACTTGAAGGTATAAAAGAACGCAATTATTCTATAGCTAAAAGCTTAAAATCTTCTGGACTTGATAATCAATTTATATCGAAACATACTGGTTTAAGCGTAGAAGAAATTGAAAAACTTTAATTTTAGAAATTATTTAAATATCTTAAATTTATTTTTATATAGATTAAAAAATAATAAAAAGGAAAAAGTTAATGAATATAATTCAAAAATTAAAAGACTATAAAACATGTTTTCTTATGAATGCAAATATATCGGAATATTTGGGAATAGCGGCTTATAAAGACAAATATATTGAAATCTACGAATATTACGATAACGAAGACGAAAATAAATTTATAATAGAAGAAAACGGTAAAGTAGCGACTATAGAAAATACTTTTGATTTTACCGAAGCTATGTTTTTAGATTGGGTTGAGCAGAGAAAATTTGAATTATCGGATAAAGAAAATATAAAAGATTTTAAAAAATTTGAAACGGTATTAATGTCGATTAACGATTTTAAAGAATATCGCCCGCATATTTTCTATAAAAATATTTATATGATAGAGGATATTAAATCTTTAACCTATGACGATGGAAGAAAAAGACATAGATGCGGCAATTGCGGTTATCCTTATTTTCATTCTTCGCAAATATTTGAATACGAAGGAGGAGAAGAAGGTTTAGAATCCGTTTCTTATAACGCCGATATTGAAATAGTTTGCGGTTGCTGTGGCAGGTTTGTCAAAAATCCAAAATTATTTATGGGAGGCTTAAATGAATGAAAATGAATTTATTTTTGAATTGCTTTCAAGCGTTTTAACGGCAATTTTTGAGAAAAAGGTTATTATAAAATATGCGGATAAAAAATTAGATATTTATATAACGGGAGTCGGCGGTTGCGTATTGGATATTAGCCAGAATTCAAATATTATAGTTAGGCAATGCGATATATCGGAAGAGATGCTTAATAAAATTAAAATTTATATAAATAATTTGTTTATATCGTAATTATATAAAATATATAAGGATATTAAAATGGAATTGGACGATAAAAAAATTAAAGCGTTAGAAAATTTTTGCCGTAAAAAAATTTGTTCAGATAAAATATTAGATTTGGAAGATAAAAAAGAAAGAACGGAATATCACGATAATTTAAGCAAATCAATGGCAATGTATTCAAATAGAGCGCCAAAAATATCGGAAAATTTATTTGAGGAATTTGTTAAATACGCAAAAGAAAGCGAAAAACGGCTTTCAGAATGGTTTAATAAAATAAAATAATAAGGAAAAATAAAATGATAAAATTGGAAGGAAAGTATAATAAAGATTGCAAAATATTTACAGACGATATAGGAGAAAATTCTTACGCTCTTATACAAAATATTTTAAATGAAAAAGCTACGGAAAATACAAAAGTTAGAATAATGCCCGACACTCATATTGGAAAAGGAATAGTTATAGGTTTTACGATGCATTTAACCGACAGAGTTAATCCGTTTCATATTGGAGTCGATATAGGCTGCGGTATGTTATGCGCTAAATTGGGCGAAGAAATTAAAAATATTCCTTTGGAAAATATTGATAACAAAATAAAAAATATTATTCCAATGGGAAGAGGAGTTCATAAAGAAGGACAAAATGGACTTTTGAATACGGAAGAATTAAGCGAACTCATAAAAAATTTTACTATAAATTATAATAAAAGATATAATACAAATTTCATGCCTTTGAAAATTGACGATAAATATATACAAAATATGCTTGATAGAATTAATATAGAACCTATAAAATTCTATAATTCTTTAGGGACGCTCGGAGGCGGAAATCATTTTATAGAAATTGGAGCGTCTAAAAATAACGATTATTATTTAACTATACATTCAGGCTCAAGAAATTTTGGAGCGAGAGTTTGCAATTATCATGTCGATAAAAATAAAAAAAGAATCGATTCAGCGGCATGGTTTTTTGAAAATATTAAACAAATCAGAGAAAATAAAGATGCCGAAGAATTTGAAAGATTATATAAAGAATATAACGAATTAAACGAAAAAATAAAAAACGATTCGGAAAAATATTATTTAGAAAAAGAAGCTATGTTTGACTATTGCATCGATATGGTTATAGCGCAGTATTATGCAAAAGTTAATAGAGAAACTATATTAAAAATAATTTCAAAAAAATTAAATATTCTAGTAGAAAATAGCTTTCAATCCGTTCATAATTTTATTGATTTTGAAGATTTTATTATAAGAAAAGGCGCTATAAGAAGCTATAAAAACGAAAAAATGATTATACCTTTTAATATGAGAGACGGAATATTGATTTGCGAAGGAAAGAGTAATGAAGATTGGAATTGTTCCGCTCCGCATGGCGCTGGCAGAGTTTTATCAAGGATGCAGGCAAAAGCTATGATAGATATGAAAGATTTTATTGATTCTATGAAAGGAATTTATTCTAGCAGCATTTGCAAACATACTTTAGACGAAGCTCCGCAGGCTTATAAAGATTCAAAAAAGATAGAAGAATTGATAGAACCTACGGCTAATATAATCGACAGATTAAAGCCCGTTTTAAATATAAAGGCTACTCGTTCTTAAATGTTTATTAATAAAATAATAAGGAAAAATAAAATGGAATTAGATAATGAAAAATTAGAAGCTATAAAAGATTTTTTTTATAAAGAAAATTATAATATAATTGATGAAGAGAGTAAAGAAGAATTCTATAAAGGATTGGCTCGTGACTTGAGAAAACTCGGTTATTCGTTAGATGAAATAGAAACTAAAATAAAAGAAGATAAAATCATAGATAAGAAAGATTCAAGAGAATATTTTAATCGTTCATTATATAAAATGATACAAATGTATAGAGAGCAGGAAGAGGAGACGAATAAATCAATTTATTATGAAAAACAGTATCAAAATTTGGAGGAAGAAGGAAAAGAGATTTATAATAAACTAATATTAAGATTAAACGAAAAAATTAAAACATACGGACTAAAAAAGCTAATAAAAGAAGTTGACGCGAAAACTTTTTTTGATTATGATTATCGCTATTATTATGATAAAGAAACTTTTATAATAGAGGAATTAGAATTAGTCCCGCAATTATTAAAATTATGTGGAAACTGTCAAACTATATATATGGTTAGAGACGAAAATTATACAACTTTATTTAAAATTACTAGTTACGATTATGATATGCTTGAATATTATAAAATCTGCTCTCTTTTATATCCAAATAAAGTGCCAAAAATATCTGACGATTTATTTAATAGATTAATTGAAATTGAAAAAGAAATAATTAAGAATAAATTTGAAAAAATGAAATAATAAATAAAAAAATTTGAAAAATAAAATATATTATGTTAACTTAAATTTAAGGAGAAAATTATGAATGAATATGAAGAATATGAAGAAACTTATAGCCAAGAGGAAATCTATTATCTCTCGCTCGGAAAATCTTATTATGAAAACGAAAAATACGAAGATACTATAGATATATTTTTAGAATTAATTAATTTGAATCCTGATAATTATGAAGGCTGGCATTATTTGGGAATGTCTTACGCTCAAATAAAAGAATATGAAAAAGCTATAGGATTTTTACTAAAAGCCATAGAATATAACCCCGAAGAAGAACTTGATTGGTGTTGGTTGGGTTATTCGTATAATGAAAATGAGCAATATCAAGAGGCTATAAATTCTTTGTTAAAAGCCGTAGAATTAAATCCTGAAAATGATAATAATTGGTATGAATTAGGACGCTCATATAATGGAAATAAACAATACAAAGAAGCAATAGAAAGTTTATTGAAAGCTGTAGAATTAAATCCTGACGATAATATAATTGGTATGAATTAGGATACTCGTATAATAGAAATAAACAATATAAAGAAGCAATAGAAAGTTTATTGAAAGCTGTAGAATTAAATCCTGGCGATGAATATAATTGGTATGAATTAGGATACTCGTATAATAGAAATAAACAATATAAAGAAGCAATAGAAAGTTTATTAAAAGCGGTAGAGTTAAACCCTAACGATGAATATAATTGGCTTTGGCTTGGAAATTCTTATATAGGTTTGAAAGATTATAATAAAGCCTCCGAATCTTATGAAAAAGGAATTGAAATTAACTCTACTAATTGCGATATGTTGAATAATTACGGAGTGGATTTGGCTAATTTAAATAGAATTGAAGAGGCTAAAAAATGTTTTGAGAAAGCACTTGAGATAGATTCCGATTATAATCTTGCTAGGGAAAATATTGATAATTTAATTTCTTCGGGTATATGTAAAGTATCTATTTTATAATAAAGATATGATAGATAATATAAATTATTTATAAAATAATATTTTTATACATAAATTTTAATCCTATTGATTTTTTTATCTTTAAAAATTATAATCAAAAATGTTATATAAATTCTTAAGGAGAAATAAATAATGAGAGTTTTACTGAAATCGGAAGAATACGAAAAAGTCCTACCAAGACTTGCAGCCGAAGTAATAGAAAAAGAAAATATAGACAAATTGGCAATTATAGGAATAAGAAGAAGAGGCGATTATTTGGGAATAAGATTAAAAAAACTTATAGAAGAAAAAGTTAATATAGATTTGCCGATTGGCGCTATCGATATTAATTTATATAGAGACGATTTATCTACGCTTTCGGAATTTCCCGAAATAAAAGAAACCGACATTCCATTTGATATAACGGGAAAAAGTATTTTATTAGTTGACGATGTTCTATATACGGGAAGAACTATAAGAGCGGCTTTGAATGCGTTATTTGATTATGGAAGACCTAAAAGAGTTTCTTTGCTCGTTTTGGTTGATAGATTTGGAAGAGAATTGCCTATATCTTCAAATTATACGGGCTTGGCTTTAAATGTGCCTGAAGACCAATATATCTCCGTTAGAATAAAAGAATTGGAAGGAGAGGATATAGTTCTTTTAAAGGACAGAAATTAATTTATTATTCGCCGAATTTTCTAAAAAGAGCCGAATAAATATCGTAAAATTCCGTTTTAGAAAATTCATTTAAATTATCTTGAGGCAATTTATCGACTATATTTTTAAAATACGAAAATAATTTTCTAAATTTACCAATATCGCTTTCGGATAAAAGCAAATCATGTTTTAAAGAATATTCTTCATTATTAAGTTGGTCTTCGTTTTCAAATAATTTTTCCGCTAAATCCAAATCCATTTGAGTTATCTCGCCGTCAAAATCGTCTTTGCTATTTGATTTATTAACTTGTTCGCTAATTAAAACGGATTCGTTATCGTCTTTATTCAAGCTAAACTCCTCTTCAACTTTAACATTTAAATCAATGTTTTTTTTTTCAGATTCGTATAATTCTTTTTCTTCGGACATTGTATTCTCCTTGACTTTTAAAAGTTCATCATCGTCTATAGAATCGAAAGAATCTACAGATTTTGAATCGTTATTTACATTAAAGTCGTTTTTTTTTAATATGTTTTCGTTATTTATAGAGATAAGTTCAATTCCTTTCTCTTGTTCTTTTCCTAAAATAAAATTTTCTAATATATTAAAATCATTCTCGTCAATTTCTTCAATCTCGTTTAAGTTTAATTCTTTTAATATAATGCTGTCATAATCTATCGTATCTTCATAATATTGATTTTTATTTTTTTTTAATATATCGTCTACAATATTTTCTTCTTCTTCGCTTAATTCTCCGCTTATTTCCACTTTATTTGAAAGCATTTCCTTTTTGTATTCGTCCATTAAACTTTTAGCTATATTTTCGCTATCTTCAATATCGTCAATCAATTCTAAATCTTCGCCCAAATAAGCTTTATACATTTCCTCTTCTTCAACGCTCAATTTATCGGTTATTTCTAAATTATTTAATGGAAATTCATTTTCAATATTTTCTTCTAAAATTTCTTCTTCAATTATTAAATCTCCCGTATCTTCAATCAAATTTAAATCTTCGCCTAAATAATTTTTATACATTTCCTCTTCTTCGGCGCTTAATTTATCCGATATATCTAAATCATTTAATGCAGATTTATCTTCAATATTTTCTTGAATTTCTTCTTCAATTACAGGGGCGACATTTTCTTTTAAAGTTTCTATATTTTCAATTTTATTCTCAATTATTTCTTCTTGTTTATTCTCTTCTTTAATTTTATTGTTTTCTTCTTCGATAGATTTTATATAATCTTCATGTAATTTCTTATATTTATTTATATAATAATTAGTTTTATCTTCTTCTTTTATATCTTCCGTTATATTTTCAATAATTTCGTTATCGTTTTTTTTTATTTCTTCTTCTTTTGTATCGTTTTCATTTTCAACTAAATTTAAATCTTCGCCTAAATAATTTTTATAC
>ULMG01027668.1_pt1 | contig 12084 bp, 12 predicted proteins | sample 1951601 | NCBI WGS metagenome assembly ULMG01 (sample SAMEA4835545, study PRJEB28245) | human gut metagenome | biome: gut microbiome; material: fecal sample | place: Denmark | collected 2008
CGGCGGCGCACTTGGAGCGCTTATCGGCCAACTCGCTGGTGGCGGTAAAGGAGCTGCCATCGGTGCTGCCATCGGTACAACTTTGGGCGCCGGTGCTGGTGTCATTATTGGCAACAAAATGGATAAAGCGAAGAAAGCCGCTGAAGCTGCTAACGCAAAAGCTGAAATCATCGAAGGAAATGATGGCATTTCGTATGTAAAGGCAACCTTCCCTTCGGGAATCCTTTTTGCAACAGGAAAATATGTCCTCAACTCAAGCGCCAAAAACGACTTGGCTACATTTGCCAAGGGGTTGGACAGCGACATGGATCTTTGCATCTACGGATACACGGACAATGATCCTTGGAGAGGCTCAACAGCTGCAGAAAGCAAAGAAAAGAACAAGCAACTCTCTCTGATGCGTGCAAGCTCCGTTAGAGATTTCTTGCTCTTGAATGGTGTCACATCCTCACAAATTCGCGAACTGAGCGGTTTGGGAGAGGAAAACCCAATCAGTTCAAACAGCACGCCTGCAGGAAAAGAGCAGAATCGCCGTGTCGAAGTCTACATTCTGCCAAGCAAGGCCATGATTGAAGCAGCCAACAAGGCCGCAAGCGAAAAATAAAAATTCCTGCGTAACAAACGAGAGTATAAGTAATTGGAGAATAATAGGTTGAACAATTTTGACAGGGTATAAGTATATAGCTCCTTATTTCTCAGAAATTGTTCAAGTTACTTTTTACCATTACTATATTATCACATCACTGTAAACGATGCTAAGGAGCTGCAAAAAGAATATGCAATATAATCTATTAAAATGTTGCGTTTCCATTATCTATTAAAATGTTGCGTTTCCATTTGCAGTTCCTTAGTCTTATAAAAAACTTCACCTTACACTTTAACATGAAGCGTTATCTTAGAATCGCTCTTCTCTTTTTCCTTCTCGCCGTTATTTCGCCAAATGCAATACAGGCAAGAAATATCACCGAAGAAAAAGAGGGATATATATTTGGATATGCCACTTGTTTGGGAGACAGCGTTGTTTACCTCTCAGAGATTCAACCAATCCAGGGAGTAATTATCAACAGGAAGACGGGATTAGCAGAAATGCAAAGCCAATATTCTCATGAATTTGAACAGGCGCTGAAACACAAATATAACAAGCATTTCACTTGTGCTGTTTACGTCTCCGACAACAAACATGCTCTTGAAAAGAAATTCATTGCCATCACCAAAAACCTGTCAAAAAACAAATCTGTCAAGGTTGGGCATGTAGGTCAGAGTGAGTTTCAATTCAAGCCAACAACAAATACAAAACAACAGTGAATAAAATGAGCACCTTGTCGTTTTGCGTTGCAGATGTGGGATTCACTCTCAAATTCACCGACATTCCTGACGCGCGTTATCTATTGCCGAGCTATGCTCCCTTTTTCGTAAAGTCGTTAAGCAATGACGAACGAATCATGAACATGATTGTGGGGAATGATTGCGAAACATACTCAAGCGAAAATGAATTTGTGGGCGATTTCGATTGTGGAGATAGTTTTTATACCATCTCCAAGGACTCTAATGGTGAGTACAAAATATTAATATCAAACTCGCAAAGAGAGCCTGCATGTGCTCTTCGAGCCAATGCTGATTTTTCAAAATGCAAAGCAACGCTATTTGGTGATGAATCCATGCAACGCTTTGGACTTGGAAATGCCATAATGGTTGCTTTTGCTTTTTCTGCTGCAAAATATGGGATTTTGCTAATGCATGCTTCTGTCACCGAAAATAAAGGCTTCGCCTATCTTTTCCTTGGAAAGAGCGGGACAGGCAAGAGTACACACTCTTCACTGTGGTTGAAATATATAGCAAACAGCGAATTATTGAATGATGACAACCCTGCTGTTCGTTGTTTCCCTGATGGCCGTATAATCGTTTACGGAACACCTTGGAGCGGAAAAACGCCTTGTTATCGCAACAAATCACTCCCAGTAGGGGCATTTGTACGTTTACAACAACATCCTCAGAATGAAATACAGGAAGAGCCGAAGATAAAGGCTTTTGCTTCAATACTTTCTTCGTGCTCCACTATGATTTGGGACAAAAAATCATACGATGCTATCTTGTCCAATATTTCAAACGTAGTCAAGCAAGTTCCTGTTTACTTTTTACGCTGCAGAGCTGATAAAGAAGCAGCACAGTTGTGTTATAAAACGATTACGCGGACATCTGCCACCGATAATACCTTACAATAGGAAACAAGGTTTTCCATCTACTATATGTCTACACTTAAAATAGCGACAAAAGAAATTGAAAACAAGGTGTTTATCCCGATGATTAAGTCGTGCATTGACGAGGGGAAAACAACAACCTTTCGTGTCAGGGGATATAGTATGCGCCCATTTTTAGAAAACGACAGAGATTGTGTTGTTATTGGACCTGTCAAGCCATGCGAAATAAAAATCGGAGATGTTGTTTTGGCCGAAGTCTCGAAACAGGTTTACGTTCTTCACAGAGTCGTAAAGAAGAATGACAAACTATTTGTTTTACGCGGAGACGGCAATGTATATGGAACTGAAACATGCAAGCATTGTGACGTTATTGGCATTGCAAAAGCATTTCAAATCGGCAACAAGGAAATTTCAACGTCCTCCTTGAAATGGAGAATCTACAGTTTCCTATGGCCACGAAATTCTTTTCTGAGAAGATGTTTCTTGTTCCTATTTAGACATACCATTTTCAAGAATAGCAAATAACTGTCAGAAATATCAACCGCAAAGAGAGGACACGAAAGGCTTTCGTTTGCAATATCCTCTTCTCTTCAGTACACTGGTCTGTACATTTAAAGAATAATTATATATATTATGAAGATAAACAAAGGATTCCAGCTTAGAGATATCTGTGGCGAAAAAGTAATTATCGCCGAAGGCTTAGAAAACATGAATTTCAGCAAGCTTATCTCTCTCAATGAGAGTGCTGCATACATTTGGGAGGCTATCAGCAAAATGCAGAGTTTTGATGCAAATGCTATGGCAAAGCTTCTCTTGGACGAATATGACGTAACGGAAGACGAGGCTTTGACGGATGCAAATAATTTGCTTACAGAGTGGAAAGCACAAGGACTGATTGAGGATTAAGTCAAACGATTCATATTTCCATTTGTAGTCAGGTCACACCTGACAGGTTTCCAGCCTCGACAACTTTCTTAAGATATGGACTACTTTGAGTTCAAACAATTTCGGGTTTACCATGACCGTTGCGCCATGAAAGTCGGAACCGACGGCGTTTTACTTGGGGCATGGGCAGACGTGGAAAATTCCAAAAGAATATTGGATATAGGATGTGGAACTGGATTGATAGCCTTGATGGTTGCCCAAAGGAGCAATGCTGAGGTTGTTGGTATTGACATAGATTCAAATGCCGCTGAACAGGCAAGCGAAAATGCCGAAGCTTCGCCTTTCTCAAAGTGCATAACCATAAAGCGAGCAGATATTCTGAAATATGAAGATACCACGGGGTTTGACACCATCATCAGCAACCCTCCCTTCTTTGTTGAAGACACCTTGTCGCCCAACATGAAACGCTCATTGGCCAGACACGCTTCTTCCCTTCATTTTGAAGACTTGATATCCAAAAGCATAGAATTGATGAGACCTGGTGCATCATTTCAAATAATACTTCCAACACAAAACGCAAAACGTTTTGGTGATTTGTGCACGCTTAAAAAATTATCTCTGGTTAGAAGAACTGACATCATTACCAAGAAAGGCGGACTACCTAAAAGGACTATGATGCACTACATCAACAAAATCAATGCAACTATGCCTGTTTTCTCTCAACTGACAATAAATGATGAGAATAATGGTAGAACACCTGAGTATACTGAACTCACCAAGGATTATTATTTATAAGAGCATATTTATATCCGTTTCTGTATTCCACAAAATCTTACAAAAACATATTCGAGCTGCTTCTCAACCCATTCACCAGAACAAGATTTGAGAAGCAGCTCGAAATTGTCATAAGTACTATCTCATTTACTTGGACTCCAGACAATCATCAAGGAGTTTTTCGATTGCAGCACGATCCATATTTTGGCCGATGAAAACAATTTTCTGCATACGATCGCCATATGTATCGTCCCAATCGTTCATTATGGAGGGATTCTCCTTCTTGAAATTATCAAATTCCTCTTGGGGCATGGTTGCATACCATTGTCCAGCCTGTGTTAGAGACACCTGTTTACCTGCCTGCTCAAACAAATAACACATATCTCGTTCTGTACTAAAATAACACAATCCCTTGCTACGAATGACATTCTTAGGATAAAACCTTGCTATAAATTGGTCAAATTCAACCATATTAAACGGCCTTCTGCGCTGATAAACAAAAGTACTGATACCATATTCCAAGGCTTCCCCTACCTCATCGTTTTCTATTCCATGACTATGTCCAGCTGAAGAACAATGCTCATGTGATGAATGAGAGCAGCAACTGTGTTCATTGTGGTGGTGGTGCTCCGGGTGTTCTAAATCTGAATTTTCAATGTGCTCCTCCATCTTCCTGAACCATTGTGCAGACGTTGCGACTTTTTCCATGTCAAACGCATTGACGTTGAGAAGAATATCCAGATCTACATCACAAAAATCACAGGTAACAATTCTTGCACAAGGCTGAATTTCCCTTATGACTCTCTCCACATTTTCAAGTTCCAACTTTGAAATTTCTGAAGCTTTGTTTAATAGGATAGTATTACAGAACTCTATTTGCTGAATGACAAGATTTGCCAAATCCTCTTCTTTTGGAACGCGATGAGATAAATCATTACCACATGAAAATTCATCGCGTAGTCTCAAAGCATCAACGACCGTGACAATTGAGTCAAGCCGTGCCACACCATTTTTAACAAGGTTCGGATACAATTGCGGATAGGAAACAATCGTTTGCGCAATAGGATCTGGTTCGCAAATACCACTTGCCTCTATAACAATATAATCAAAACGCCTTTGACTTACAATCTCGTTTAATTGTTGAACAAGGTCTAATTTCAAAGTGCAACAGATACAACCATTTTGCAAGGGCACCAAACTATCGTCTCCTTCGCCAACAACACCTCCCTGTGCTATCAGTTTTGCATCGATGTTGATTTCACCTATATCATTTACGATAACAGCAAATTTTATATTGCTTTTATTTGTCAGTATTCTGTTCAACAAAGTGGTCTTCCCACTTCCTAAATATCCAGTCAACAATAACACTGGAACCTGATAATCATTCATGCCACATATATTTACAAGTCAATATTTCTTAGGAACCGATTTAGGGTAATAGCTGGAAAGCAACTTACTTAAACATGACTCAGCATAATCCTTCGCTACTACCAATAATAAAAATGAGAGAAAGTTTTTCAACAATCTCTCATTTCTATCAGTACGTTTCTAATTTATTAGCACAATTTGCGTGAGCCATCACCAATAACGACATCGATGACAATTGGCTCCTTGCCAAACTTCTCTTTATATGCCTTCTTGGCAGTAGCAATGAAGTTTTCATACAAATCATCGCTTACAAGATTGATGGTGCAACCGCCGAAGCCACCGCCCATGATTCTGGAACCTGTAACACCGCAGCTATGGGCAACATCATTCAAGAAGTCGAGTTCTGGACATGAAACCTCATATTCCTTGCTGAGGCCATAATGGGTTTCATACATTTTCTTACCAACTTCTTCGTAATCGCCTTCTTCCAAAGCAACGCATACTTCAAGAACGCGATACTTTTCGCCGATCACATATTTAGCACGCAATGCATCCTCTTCACTGACTTCTGGACGAACTTCGTCAAGCATGTCATAAGTTGCATCACGCAAAGAGTCAACTTCAGGATGATGTTTCTTGATTGCAGCAACAACATTTTCGCAGCTCTTTCTTCTGTCGTTGTATGCTGAAGAAGCTAATTCATGCTTCACCTGAGAGTTCAACAAAACGAGTTTGTAACCCTTCGGATCAAATGGGAAATACTTAAACTCCAAAGAGCGGCAGTCAAGACGCATCAAACTACCAGCCTTTCCGAAGACAGAAGCAAACTGGTCCATGATGCCACAGTTGCAACCAATATAATTGTGCTCAGTAGCCTGACCCACCTTTGCCAACGTAAACTTATCAATTTTGTTATCAGCAAACAAGTCGTTAATAGCAAAAGCATAAGTACTTTCCAATGCAGCAGAAGAAGACATACCAGCACCAAGAGGCACGTCACCGGCAAAAGCCGTATTAAAACCTTCAACAGGAACGCCCAACTTCATCATTTCGCGGCACACGCCATAAATGAAGCGGAAGTGTGTAGCGGTAGGGCCATTCTCATCATCCAGACTGAATTCAACATAGTCTTTCAAGTCTATCGAATAAGCGCGAACCTTGCGCGTACCATTCGGTTTGATTTCTGCAATAACACCCTGAGATACGGCACCCGGAAATACGAAACCTCCATTATAGTCGGTGTGTTCACCAATCAAATTAATGCGACCTGGTGATGCATATACAGAACCTGTCGTTCCATCGAAGTGTTCTACGAAACGACTTCTAACGTCTTCAATAGTCAATTTCATGGGAGTAGAGTTTTTTTGTTTGTAAAATTAGGTAGAGAATAAAGAGCGAAAGCAGGTGATTGAAATCTATAAGGAGTTATTATACATTATTTCCTTAATCGAATCACTCCTATTTTGATGATTGAAAATTCAACCACCTGCTTTGCATTCAAATATAATTGCGTCAAACGCTTGCAAAATTATTTGTTTGATTCCTTAACGCGGCTTCCCACCAAAGCGTAGAAGAGCAAGTAAGCTGCACAGAAGAGGACAACCCAGAAGCTGTTGATGTAACCGACGGCGTCAGCAACAGAAGCCTGGATGAACATCATGACAGCGCAACCGAATACCATGGTCATAAAAATACCACTGGCAATTGCAGTGTACTTGCCAAGACCCTCAACAGCCATATTAAAGATACCACCCCACATAACCGAGGTGCAGAGGCCAATCAAAAGGAATGCAAAGATGCCGACAGGAACAGGCTGCCATACAAGTTCCAACTTACCCCAATCAACGCCAGGGAAGCTAACTGTTGCATCTGTAAAGTTTGGAGCAAAGATTCCAAAGAGAACGAGCGCAATGGTAATCAAAGACACCGTTGTGATCATCTTGCGGCTGCTTACCTTTCCACCGATGGATGCACCGACAAGACGGCCAATCAACATAAAGAACCAATAAACAGCTACAAGCATACCTACTGTACCAGCTTTAATGCCAAGACCAGGGTGGGTCTTACTTAGTTTTTCGCTTGTTATTTCTTGATTCTCTATTTGATAAGAAATTTTGCTTCTGTCTTTATTTAGTTGTTCTTTTGTTTCAGCATTTTTTGAAGTAAAAGTAGTATCCGGTGTGTAAATACGCAAATATTGATCTGTAGCATTAGCTATATCTAATTCTTTGGCTTCGTACTTTTTAAGAACGTCTGTTTTTACATTAAGCGTTTCTTGGGTATCTGTACCGAGATATTGCTGAACATAGTTAGGAACACCGACTTCAATACCCATATAAAGGAATATAGCCAATGCACCAAGTGCAAAATGGCGATAGCCCATAGCTTTTTTAATATGTCCTATTTGAACAGGTTCTTGTTGAGGCTCTTCTATTTTTGTTTTACTAATAATAATAAAAGCAATAACAAAGATAGCCAATGCTATCATCAAGGCAGGTGTGGCACTGCCCATTTTTGCTTTTGCAACATCGCTGATGAGTGCTCCCATCAAAATATAGCAGAATACGGCAGCACATGAGTTGAAGACACCACCAACTTGAATAAGTTGATTACCCTTATTACCGCCTCCACCTAGGATATTAAGCATAGGGTTTACAACGCAGTTGAGGATACACATACAGAAACCTGCGATAAATGCACCAACGAGATATACAAAGAAAACACCATATAGATGTTTTTCGACATTTATAAATGTGCTACTCCATTGGATTAAAATACCAATAATACCAATTGTCAAACCGATAAGAGCTGTTTTCTTGTAGCCGAACTTAGCAATAAGCATACCAGCGGGAATACCCATAATAAGATACGCTACGAAGTTACCATAGTTACCAATTTGGGCGACAACATTAGATATGTTACCTTGGTTTTTAATAATGGTTGCCATTGGCGTACACAAGTTTGTCACAAAGGCAATCATAGCGAAGAGTGCAATCATGATTACGATAGCTCCCCACTGTTTCTTTTGATTACTCATGGTTTTTAAAATGATTTTTGTTATTAGTGAAAAATGATTGATTATTGTTCAACCCCAAATTTGTAGATTGTTTTCTGTGTATAGACCTGTCCCGGCTTCAAAACAACGGGAGGGAAATATGGTCTGTTAGGGCTGTCGGGGAAGTGTTGCGCTTCGAAGCACAAAGCCGAGCGACGTGGGAATGTTGCCCCATGTTGTCCCTTATATCCATCAGCCCAGTTGTCTGAGTAAAATTGCACACCCGGTTCCGTTGTATAAACCTCCATGCTACGTCCACTCACTGGTTCAACGATTTTTGCAGCAAAAGATAATTCACCTGGCTCACGCTTGTTTAATACAAAGCAGTGGTCATAACCTGCTCCATTTCTAATCTGTTCGTCATCAGCATCAATACGTTCGCCCACTGCATGCGGCTCTGTAAAATCAAACGGAGTTCCCTTCACGCTTCTAATTTCTCCTGTTGGGATACTGTTTTCATCAATTGGAATATAGAAATCTGCATTGATTTGGCAAACAACATCCTCGCACGTCGGCGTCGGATTGCCAATTCCAGACAAAGAGAAGAAACCGTGGCTTGTCATGTTCACCACCGTTTTCTTGTTTGTTGTTCCCTTGTAATCAATCTTCAACTCATTCTCATCGCTCAACGTAAACATAACCGTCATCGACAATTCGCCAGGGAATCCTTCTTCATAGTATGCCGAAATATATCTCAACACGAGCGTGCGGTCATTAATCTGTTCTGCATCCCAAACGCGAGCATGGAAACCAGTAGGGCCGCCATGCAGATGGTTAGGACCGTTATTGACAGCGAGGTTATATTCCTTTCCGTTGAGCGTGAACTTGCCTTTGCAAATACGATTGCCATAGCGTCCAACCAAGGTTGACAAAAATGGTTCGGGAGAATTGACGCAGTCTTCCAAGTTATCATGACCTTGAATGACATTTTCAAACTTACCATTTTTATCTGGAACCATTATAGCCACAATCGAACCTCCATAATTGGTGATTGCCACTTCCATGCCGTTGGCGTTGCGCAGGAAGAACAAATCGACCTTCTTTCCGTTAATTTCTCTTTGAAAATCAGCTTTTTTAAGTCCGCTTACAGACTGGATATTGCTTTCCATGGTCGTTATTTTTTTGTTATGCTATCGCAAATTTGCTAATAACTTTTGAATATACCAAGAATTTTTGCAAAATTTCCATGCTCAGATTTTTTAATTACGTTTATGTAGATATTTCCCGCTGCCATTTGCACATACGAAATATGAGGTATTTGGGGGGATATTCTAAAAAAGGTATTATAAGATACTTAGCATGCAGCACCAGAAATACACGTTTTGAAGAATGAAGAATATCTCCAAAACGAGCCTCTCTCCATCACACAAAACATATTTTAAACGCCATCGCCTAACCAATAACCAATTGATTCGAGACCCTTTCTTTCTTACCAAACACGACAAATACCATTTTCCCATTGCAAAACGCTCGACAGCGCCCCATCTTTTCAATTTATTATTTTGACATTTAAGAGCCTTATGCTAACTTTGCATCAATTCAAGGAGGCTCCGCTTTTTCGAACGCCCCTTGTAAATGGCAAGAAACAATTAGATTTTACTATCACCCGAAACGACGCTTCAAACAAACATACAATAAATCAGGCAACTCAATTATGAACCAGTCAGCCAACAAATTCAAGCAGCTTAATGCCTTCGCCATGCAATATGGCATAGCCTTAGGAGCATGGGGCATACTCTCCTTAGTAACCACGGGAGTATCCTTGAAAATCACCTCTCTTTCACTTCTAAGCAGCATTGTCACGCTCGCTTCGCCAGTCATCGCGGCATTGCTCACATCAAGATTCCGCAAGAGCACAACCACCCCCGAAGAGGGCTTTACCTTTGGAAGAGCATTTCTGTTCGTTTTCACAACTGGGTTCTACGCTTCAATATGGATCGCAGCCTTCGTCTTCCTATACCTGGCCTACTGGGACAATGGCTATATTTTCAACGCCTACGAATCCCTGCTTTCCAGTCCTGAATACGCCGGAAGCATGCAACAGAGCGGCCTTATGAATTCATTAAACGCCAACAGCGTCTCCGACATGATTGACGCAATGAGAAGCATCTCTCCCGCTGGCTACGCATCATCTGTCATCTACATGAGTTTCATGACAAATCCAGTCATCTCGGCCATTATAGCCTTGATCTGCCGAAAAAGTCCCAACCTTGAAAAAGAAAATTAGTCGTATAACACCATATAAGATAAAACTGCCAAACTATGGAAAATGAAAAGCATCTGAATATATCAGTCGTTGTCCCTCTCTACAATGAAGAAGAGAGCTTACCCGAACTCTATTCCTGGATCGTACGCGTGATGGAAAGCCACGGCTTCACATTCGAAGTCATCTTTGTCAACGACGGCAGCACAGACCATTCATGGAACGTCATCGAAAATCTGTCTGCAAACGATTCGCGCATCCACGCCATCAAATTCCGCAGAAACTACGGAAAATCCCCGGCCCTTTATTGTGGTTTCCGCATGGCGCAGGGCGATGTTGTCATCACTATGGATGCAGACTTGCAAGATTCTCCAGACGAGATTCCGGAACTTTACAGGATGATCACGGAAGAAGGATATGACTTGGTCTCTGGTTACAAGCAAAAACGTTACGACCCGCTGTCGAAGACTATCCCCACCAAACTCTTCAACGCCACCGCCCGAAAAGTGAGCGGCATTAAAAACCTGCACGACTTCAACTGCGGCCTGAAGGCCTACAGAATTGATGTCGTGAAAAACATCGAAGTCTACGGTGAGATGCACCGCTACATCCCCTATTTGGCAAAGAATGCAGGATTCAACAAAATCGGAGAAAAGGTTGTCCACCACCAAGCTCGCAAATTCGGCAAAACAAAATTCGGTGGTTTGAACCGCTTTGTCAACGGATATCTTGACCTCCTCTCCTTGTGGTTTATGGGTACCTTCGGCCTGAAACCCATGCATGTGTTTGGCTTTCTCGGTTCCATCATGTTCTTCCTCGGCTTCTTGGCTGTGATCACTGTTGGTGCCATCAAACTGGTTGCCATCTGCAGTGGCGTTCAGGCCCCGCTGGTCACCTCCTCGCCCTACTTCTACATTGCACTGACAATGATGATTCTCGGAACACAACTATTCGTTGCAGGTTTCTTGGGCGAATTGATAAGCCGTAATGCCCCTGGAAGAAATAACTATCAGATTGAGAAGGAATTTTAAACTAACTATACAAAAGATAGCTATCAAAATTCAGATATCCAAAATATTACGGTAATAAGCTATAGCTATCAAACTCAGTGCTTGTCGCTCGCCTATACTAACAATACAGGCAATAACAACTAAAGCGCAAGCATTCAATTTATTACGCCTTCAAAAAGCATCCTAAATCAAAAATTTTTCAAGAAAGCAGGGCAAAAAAGCGACACAAGCGCAACATTCTGCCCTCGCTTCCTTGGAAAAACAAATAAAACAAGACGGCATCCCACGCCCAAGATACCCCTTTTGAGAACAACATCTCGAACGACTTACAATATATATGCATCTCAAACACATTCTTTCCACGTCACTGTCCGCGCTTTGTCTACTGGCATGCACCAACGTTGATTGCCCGTTGGAGAACGTCGTGACCATGAATTGCGGATTATACAATGCGGAAACAAAAGCATCGCTGAAAATCTCCGACACACTCACAATAAAGACAGGCGGAACAAAAGACACCACATTGCTCAACAGGGCCAATGGGATTTCATCATTCAAACTTCCCTTACACTACGCAGCAAAGGAGGATAC
>ULMG01024755.1_pt1 | contig 11962 bp, 8 predicted proteins | sample 1951601 | NCBI WGS metagenome assembly ULMG01 (sample SAMEA4835545, study PRJEB28245) | human gut metagenome | biome: gut microbiome; material: fecal sample | place: Denmark | collected 2008
TGTTGCAAAATGCTTCTATCATATTTTTATCTTTAGAAATATGTGCTAATACTCTAAGCTCTATTTGAGAATAGTCTGCATCTACAAAAATGTATCCTTGTTCTGGCTTAAATACTTTTCTTAATTTTCTTCCTAATTCCATTCTTGTAGGTATATTTTGAAGATTTGGATCTGTTGAGCTTATTCTTCCTGTTGTTGTAACTGTTTGATGAAATTTAGAATGTATTCTTCCTGTTTCATCTATATATGGGATAAGTCCTTCTACATAAGTAGAATTTAGCTTTTGTAATTGTCTATATTCTAATATTTTTTCTATTACAGGATGTTCATATTTTATTTTTTCTAATACATCTACATCTGTTGAATAACCTGTTTTTGTTTTCTTTTTAGCTGTAAGCTTTAACTTTTCAAAAAGGATTTCTCCTAATTGTTTTGTAGAGTTTATATTAAATTCTTCACCTGTAAGTTCATATATTTCTTGTGTTAAAATATCTATTTTTTCTTGCAATTCTTTTCCAAAGTCTAAAAGTTCTTGTTTATCTATATATATTCCTTCATACTGCATGCTTGCTAATACTTCTGTTAATGGCATTTCTATTTTATTAAATAAATCTATACTTCCTGCCTCTTCCATTTTTTGTGTTAGAACATTATATAATTTGTATATTGCATATGCATAAATATATGTTTTATCTTCTTTTGGTTCCTCTGCATTATCAAACAATGTAATTTGTTCTACGCCTGTTTCTTCTGTATTTGATAAGTATTCTGCAATGTCAAAGTTTATATATTCATTTGCTAGATATTCTATTGTATATTTGTTTATATTCGAATTTAGAATATATCCTGCAATAGCTATATCAAACATAAGGTTTTTAGCTTCTATGCCTTTGTTCCATAATATTATAAATTCTTCTTTTTGTTTGTAACTGCATTTTAGTATATTCTTGTCCTCAAATATATCTTTAAAATCTTGTATGTTTTCTATAGAAAAACATTTATTAGTTTTTGGAGAATAAATTATAAATTTTTCTTCTGTTAAATAATAATATATAACTTTATTTTCTTGTATTTCTTGTTTTAATTCTGCTAATTTTGTTTTGTCTACAATTTTTTCATGCTCAATTTCAGTATTGATTTGTGAATCACTAAATGATGTTGCCCCTATATTTTCTTGTAATGCAAATCTATCTATAAATCTATTAAATTTAAGTTTTTTAAATATTTCTAATACTTCTGGTTTATTCCATTCTTCTACTTGAAAAGCGCCCAAATCTTTTTCTATTGGAGCATTTATATCAATTGTTCCAAGAGTTCTAGAAAGATATGCCAAGTTTTTGTTTTCTGATAATTTTTCTTTTAATTTTCCTTTTTGCTCATCTATATGGTTATACACTTCATCTATACTTTTGTATTGTTTAATTAGATTTAATGCTGTTTTTTCTCCTACTCCTGGTACTCCTGGAATATTATCTGATGTATCTCCCATTAGTCCTTTTACTTCTATTAAATCTAATGGCTCTAGTCCATATTCTTCTTCTATTTTTTCTACTGTATAATCTTCTGTTTCTGTTTTTCCCATTTTTGTTCGTGGTATTCTTACTTTAATATTTTTGTCTATTAATTGAAAACTATCTCTGTCTCCTGTTAACACAGTAACTTCTAATTTTTCTTTTTGTCCCCATTTTGCAAGAGTTCCTAATATGTCATCTGCTTCATATCCTTCTTTTTCTATTATACAAACATTCATTGCTTTTAATATTTCTTTTAGTATAGGCATTTGCTGAGCTAGTTCTTCTGGCATCCCATGTCTATTAGCTTTGTATTTATCATATATTTTATGTCTATGTGTTGGAGCTTTTAAGTCAAATGCCACTGCTAAATACTCTGGATTTATATCGTCTAATTCTTTAAATAAAATACTCAAAAATCCATATACTGCATTTGTATATGTTCCATCTTCTGTCATAAGCATTTTACTTCCCATTATTCCATAAAATGCCCTGTTTATTATGCTGTTTCCATCTATTAATAATAATTTGTTCAAAATATGTCCTCCCTGTTTTTAGTCTTTTAAAATTATATCTGCGGTTTCATACCCTATTTTAATAGCATAATTCATTCCTCTATCTTCAGGATATATTTGTGCCATACTACTTACATATAATCCTTTTTCTTTTAATTTAATTTTGATTTCTTCTTTTGAGTAATTAGTTTTTATTACTGGCTGTGCATATTCTTCTTCAAATACTAAAACTTTTTCTATATCATTTTTATTAAAATTTGAATTGATTTTTTGTAATGATTTAAAATATTCTTCTAACAATTCCTCTGCTGACATTTTATATAGTTTATCTGTTTTATACATATAATTTGATATATATATAATATTTTTGCCATTATACTCTTTTTTATCTATCATATTAGTGTGTTCTATTATTCCTCCAAATGGAATTGTTCTGTCTCCAATATTAATCCAATAATATTTAGAAAGGCTCTTTTTTGCTACTATCATAAGTGTTTTTGCAGACGTATATTCTAATTTGTCCATTATATTTTGTTCTTCTTTAGATAAATACTCTTTAAATATTTCTTTAGTTATAGGATATGCTGTTGTACTTACAATGCAGTCAAATTCCTCTTTTTCTGTATTTATAGTCCATTTACTGTTTTCATTTTTTTTAATAGTATCTACAGCTTCATTGATATGAATTTTGCAATTATTATTTTTTAAATATTTCTCTAATTTTTTTATTAGTACTTCATAACTTCCTTCAAGATATCCTAATTTCTCTCCATTCATTGTTGTAGAAGAACTTCTAAGACATATTTTGCCCCATAACCATGCCATTGATATCTTATCTTTATTTTCTCCAAATTTGGAAATAAGCAATGGTTCCCAAATTTTTTCATAAACTTTTTTTCCATATTTGTCTTTTATCCATTCTTCAGCAGTAATTTTTTCTAATTTTTTGTAATCTTTTATAAGCTTTATATTTATTATACAAAAGCCAAATCTTATCTTGTCCCAAAAGTTTAATGGTTTGAACTTTAATAGAGTTATTGGTGTTCCAAATGCATATATTGAATTGTCTGTAAAGTATCCCATTTTAGTCTCTGGCCACTTTAATTTTTCATATAATCCAAGTTCTTTTATTAAATCTATTACATAGTTATCACTTTTAAATATATGCCTATAATGCTTTTCTATTTTTGTGTTTTCTATGTTTATAGATTTTGCTATTCCACCTATTTCATTATCTTTTTCAAAAATTTCTACTTTACACCCATTATCAACTAATTTTTTTGCAAGTGAAAGTCCTGTATAACCTGCTCCTATTATAGCTACTTTTTTATTATCCATAATAACTCTCTCTCCTTTAATATTCACCAAAAACATACATTATTTCATTTATTTGTTTGTATTCTTCCATTTCTAATTTTTCTTCTAAGTATTCTTTTATTTTCGTTTGAAATTCTCCATTTCCATTCATTAAGTTTATTATCATTTTGGGTTTTTCATTTTCTAATTGCTTTATAAATTCTTTTTGAATATTTTTATCTATGTTTGCAATTGGCAATTGATATGGATATCTAGTTGCCGATTCTCTATTTGATAGTAAATAAATCAAGCAATTATTTCCTAAAACACTTATTTTATCATTATATTCTGTGTTGTTTTCTATTTGTTCCACAATTTGCTTACTAGAATTTATATATTTACTATTCAGTTGTTCTTTTATTATTCTAGTTTCTTTATTTGTAATTATTAATATTGTAATACACAATAAAATTATTAAAACTATCTCATTCTTTATTTTTCTAATTAATAATGTTATAGGAATAATTATGCATGGTATTAAAATAATTGCATAATGTAAATACGTATTACATGGTTGTATTACAATTAAAAAACTAAATATGGAAAATAAAAATGATGTTATTATTACTTTTCGTTCTTCTTTGTATCTTTTTATTGCTAAGAACATATATAACAAATTAATTATAAGAGAAAATAAAAACACCTTACTTTGCTTTATAAAAAAGTGTATAACCATACTATAGGTATAACTTTTCGCTTCTGAATAACTAAAATTAAAAATAATATATTCATTTATAAAGTCATGAAACGCATCTACACATATTAAATATATAAAAAATGGTAATATTGCTGTAATCAAGCCTAAAGCTCCATATAATGCTGTTTTTAGAAAAAACTCTTTAATTCTTTTTTGCTTACAAAATTCTATCAAGTAAAATATGTAGTATACTACCCATACAACTATCATGTTAGGTCTAAGCATTAAAACTTCCCCTAAAAATAGCCCTATCAAAAAAAATTCTTTTTTATTCCCATTATAATCTTTTCTCATAATTTTTATAAAAAGATATAATGCTCCTAGAATAAAAGAAATAGCATATTCTTCTGTAAAATTTCCTTCTTGAAAGTACATTACAAGTGGTGAAATAGAAATTATTGTTGCTAATACTGCCTTAAGACTATCTTCTTTAAGAAATATTTTTGAAATTTTATATAACAAGCATATATCTATAAATACAGCAATAATTTCAATAATCCAAATTCCTAAAAATTCATTATCCATTATAGTTGCTATACAGTTTATCAAATATATAAGTGGTCCTTTGTGGTCAAATATCTGAGAATAAACTGCTTTTCCATTTGTTATGCCTCTTGCAGTATATAAAAACACACTTCCATCAATCCCTGTATAATTAAATAACGGTGAAGTTGTTAATCTCATGCAAATTCCAATTGCTATAAACATAAATATTATATATATGTAATATTTTTTTAAATTCTTCATTTCTTAATACTCTTTTCCTTTTATTTGCTTTTAAAATTTATATACTGCCATTCCTATATATTCTTCTTGATTATTTCTTCCATTGTACCATATTTTTAGTTTATTTTCTTTTTTGTCTAAAAAAACTGTTGGTTTATAGCAAGCATCTTTATCAAATCCATATTTTGATGGTTTTATTAATGGTTGCTCTTGAACTTTTTCCCATCCTGTTAATCCATCTTTTGACTTTGCACACATTATATATGCAGTATTTATATCTGTATAACCTATATAAAACATATAATACATTCCATTAATATTTTTAACTTCACATGCTCCTACTTTATATGAATCAAAATCATTTTTATTATCTGATGCTTTGTATATTGGATTATTTTTATGTTTTTCCCATTTAATTCCATCTTTACTCTCAGCATATGATATTACATCTGGTTCATAATTTTCACCTGCTGCATAGTACATTTTATATACATTTTTTTGGTTATCCCAAATTACGTAAGGATTCATTACAGCAACTTTTTCATACTCTTCTTCTGGGCATAATACAGGTTCTTCTTGAATTCTTTCAAATTTATATGGAGTGTTTCCCTCAGCATATCCAATCTTGCTTATCCCTTTCTGTTGTCCTGTATACCACATCTTATATTTATTATCTTCGAATATTACGCAACATCGATTTACATCATTTTCCCAACCTGATTGTAAATTGCTATGCAGTACTGTTACTTTATTTTCCCACTTAATTCCATTTGTACTAGTATATACATCTATACATTTTTCTTTTCTATTTGATACATACATATATAAAGTTTTTTCGAACTCTACTACATATGGATCAAATAATGTACCTGTTTCTTTATTTCCTAGTACTGGATTTTTCTCATATTTCTTTATTTTATCTTTTTTGCTAAATAATATTATACATATTAATATAATAGTTAATATTACTACACATAAATTATAAATTACTATTTTTTTCATTGATTTTTCATTTCCCCATCTAATATATACAATAATGCATTGTATTTCCTTCGAAAACAAATTGCTCTTTATCTAATTTATCCCAATCTTTATCTTTAAAATATTTTTCATATATTTCTCTACTAGGATTTATTTCTTTTAATGGCCTTTTAGTCCAGAAGCTTATTGCTCCATTATCTCCCCATTCAACTGCTAATGGTCTGATTGTTAAAGCAGAATAATTTTTTATTGATTCATAGTAGTAAGTTGGTATTTGATCTCTATATACAGCAATATTTTCTATTTTACTTCCTGTTTGAGTCTCATATTCTGTTATATATTCATTTATTGTTTTGCATTCTTCTTTTGTGTACTCTTCTACTTTTTTATGATATTCCATAAGATTTATATAACTGAATACAATAATTATGCAATAAATAATAATTATATAATTTATAATACTCGTTTTGTTTTCTAATATATTTGTTGTTATGTATATTAATATAAACGTATTTCCTATTAAAGCTCCTATAACAAAAAGCATTCTTGCTGTTCCGAATCCTGCAATTGTAAAAAGGTTTATTGCAAATGCAGTTGATAATGTTAATAATACTAATAAAAATATACAGCAGTTTAAGTACATCTGCTTTTTTCTTTCTATTTCTATATTAGTAAATAAAACTGTTACAAAGAATACTAATATAAATGCATATTTAGGAAAAGTTCCAATTGAATATTTTAATATAGGCCATATTGATTTAAATATTCGAGTTATCATACGTCCTATATTTTTTATTCCGCCCATTCTTGTAGATTGATTTCCAAGCATATAACCACAGATTTTTATTTCTATCAAATTTAGTAATACTGCTCCTAGGCAAATTAAACCGCCTATTAATATATTTTTTAAAATCTTCTTATCATTTTTTGCAATTGATATAACAAAGATCATCACAATAAAGAATCCTAAAGTCCCTTGATATGAGAATATTCCTATTATCACTAAAATGAATGATTTAACTATCCAATACTTATCTTTTCTTACTAAGATATCTGCAGCCAAAATGTAACATAAGATGCTTGCTGCCATAACAAAACATTCTGCAAATTGCATATTTTCTATAAACATAAAATTAAAGATTGTGCAAGAGCATATTAATACTAAAATTATTTTTCCAAATTTGTTACTAGGTTTTTTGTATCTTTCTATTATGTTTTTTAAAACTATTATTGATATACATGATGTTGCTATTGCTAGGATTGTTAATGTGATTATATAAATATTTATAGGAATATTAAAAGTATCAGCTATCAATGATATTCCACTCATGAATATTCTTCCATCATTTAATGAATATAAGATAGCATATTCCTTATATCCTCTTGCAAATATGTTGTATGTATCTGTTGCATAATGCATAGTTATAAATTCTTTAAATATTATTAGCATTAATATAACTAGTACTAAGAATAATGCTATATTTTCTTTATTTAATTTTTTAATCATTTTCTATTCCTTTCATTATTATATAATAAAGAAAAATGTAAAACTTAAAATGCAAAATAAAACAATTATATATTCAATACTCTCTTTTATTGTAACATTCTTTATAATCCTGTCTAAAACTATGCAAACAGCTGCTATTCCTGTAAATATTGTTGGAACCATATACCTAAAATCCATTGTGCATAGATATGGATATTTAATATTAAAATGATAATAACTAGCTATATTTATAAAAAATGTTATTAACAATATTTTAGTTATAAAAGAATTATTATTTTTTTTCTTTGTTTTTTTTAACAATACAAATGTGCATATTATAGTCATTAAAATTATTATTAAATTTATTATTTTAAATAATGCTACATATATGCCAATGCTGTTATTGTAAGCGAACTCTCCTAATATTGAAGTTTTTACTATATATGAAAAAATGTTATGGTCTCCCGGAATTGCGCAATATGTATAGCCAAATAATTCTTTAAATGATATGCTTAAAAATCTTTCAAATATAGAATATTGACCTACATATAACCCTTCGGCTGGCAACAATACCCACCCTATTTTTTGATTAAATATTATTAAATTTCTCATTGGATGCCATAATCCTAATGGAAGTGAAATTACACCAAATAATAAAAATTTTCCAAATAGTCTTAATAAGTTCTTCTTTTCTACTTTATAGACTTCAAATATTCTCTTTATAAATGTATACATTATAGGCACTGCCATTATTGCTCCAGATACTTTAGTCATAACTGCACAGCCTGTAATTATTGCTAATATAATTGTGTTTTTAATGTTCGGATCATCATTCCATTTTATTAAATATAATATAATATAAAAACTTAATAATATCATTAAAACATCATTGTTTATACTTCCTGCTAATATTATAAATGTTGGGTGAAAAGCCATTACTGCCATTATAAGTATTTTGTAAATATTTCTAATTTCAATTTTTTCTACTATTCTATATGCAACAAGCATTATTAACGAAGAAAAAATTGCTGTTATAATTTGTATTCCTTCTATGCTTCTATCTAAACCAACATTAAATAGATCATTTACTTTTAACCAACCTGCTGCTATTAAATGAAATAGAGGTGGATGATAGAATTGAATACTATTTGTATCAGGTAATTTTCCTGTTTGATAAATTGTATATATGTATCCTAAGTGTCCTTGGTCATTTATACTATAAACATCATGTTGTCTTTCAGTAATTGGAGTATATATAATATACATTACTCTAATTAAAATTCCTAAAATCATAATTATTAGTACTATGTCTTTATAATTTATTCTTAACTTTTTAATTTGTTTTACTGCATAATATATTCCAACTACTAATAGTATACTCACAATTGTTATAATTTTAATGTGATTTTCTATTATTGGTTGTATTATGTATATAAATATAAAAAATATTATTGTTATTAAATAATAGATTGATATTTCTTTCTTTTTCATCTATTTCTCCTCGTGATATTCCTTTTCTGTGTTTACATTCCAAATGTTTTCTTTATTTTTTATGTTGTCTTTTATGTTTTTTGTTGCTTCAAATGCCGTTACCATTGAATGATCCATATTATTGTATCTATGTTGTCCATTTCTTCCTATGCAATATAAATTATCAAATTCATTTATATATTTTATAAGCTCGTCTATATCCGAATATGTATCAAAATACGCTGGGTATGCTTTTTTTACTTTCTCTCTATGAGAATCTAATATATCTTCCTTCTTTATAATATTCATCTTTTCAAGTTCTTCTGTTGCAAATTTTATAAACTCTTCATCACTCATATTCCAATACTTATCATTTTCATTACAAAAATATTCTAAGCCTATCCACACTGTTTTATCTGGTTTTTCTACCATATATGGTGACCAATTATTAAATATTTGTATTCTTCCTAATTTTACATCTGGTTCTTGAACATAAATCCAGCAGTCTGGAACAATGTTGCCTAATGTTTTTATTTTTGTTTTGTTTTCTAGATTTAGTCTTTTTACAAGTAATCCAACTGTTATAAAGTCTCTATATGGCAAGCCCTTTGCGATGCTTTGTATTTTATCTGGCACTTTTTCTCCTTTAAGCCCTCCAACTAAATCTTTTAAAGGCATTGAAGATATAAATATATCCCCTTCTATTTTTTCTGTTCCATTTTTTGTTTCACATTCTACTGATTTTACAGCATTTTTCTCTATATTTATGTTCTTTACTAGATATCCTTTTTCTATCTTTCCACCTAGATTTTCTACTTCTGTAGCTAAAGTTTCCCAAAGTTGACCTGGTCCATATTTAGGATACCAGAATTCTTCTATTAGAGAGGTTTCCTTCTCTTTATTGCTTTTCTTAAACACTTTTGAAAACATATCTTTTATTACGGCTTTTATAGATAAACCTTTTACTCTTTGTGCTCCCCAATCAGCAGAAATTTGTTTTGGATGTCTTCCCCACAACTTTTCTGTATATTTCTCAAAGAACATTCCATACAAAACTTTTCCAAATCTATTTATATAAAAGTTTTCTAATGAATCTTCTTTCTTTTTAACAAATATAGTTTTTAAATAACTGAATCCTGCTTTCATAGTTCTTACAAATCCCATATTTGCAAATGTTTCTTTTTTCATGCTTACTGGATAATCAAAAAACTTTTTTAAGTAATAAATTCTAGAAACTCTATTTCTTATGAGCATTACTCTATCTTTTTTTTCTGGATCTGGTCCATCTTTTTTCAGTTTTTTTTCTCTTCCGTAATTTTTTATCATCGTATGATGGTTCACCTTGAAGAGGCATTAAGTTCTCCCAAAAATCCATAACTTCTTTGTCTTTAGAAAAAAATCTGTGCCCTCCTATGTCCATTCTATTTCCATTATATCTAACAGTTCTAGAAATTCCTCCAATTTTGTTTGTTTCTTCTACTATTGTTATTTCATATTTGTCATCTTTATCTTTTAACAATTCATATGCGGCAGTTAATCCCGCTGGTCCAGCACCTATGATTATCACTCTCTTTTTACTCATTTGTTTTCTCCTTCTTTACTTATTTGCTTAAATTTTTTCTGTTTCCCTATCAGTTGCTTCTTTTTCTTCTTGTACTCCTATATTGGGGTTAGCATTTTCTACTTTTCTATATTTCTCTATAACAACATTTTGTAGCATCTCATAATCTTTTTCGTGTGCATTATAATACGCTTTTACCATTTGATCGTCATTTGTTAAGCTTATTGGTGGAGGTACAATTTCTTTAGACATCAGCATACTATTAAACAAACACATTGCAGTCCTTTTATTTCCGTCTTCATACGGTTGTATAAAAATAAAATCAGCATATATTTTAGCAATCTGTTTTACATATTCTTCTTCGGGTTGACTTGAATTATATGCTTTTTCATACTCAATTTGCAAATTTTTAATAGCCTCTGGCACTTTTTCAAATGGTATAGTATGTATTACTGTCCTATTGCTAATTCCATTTTCAGAACCTAATGTTACCTGTTTTTTTCTATATTCTGTTCCATTTTTTGTTGAGCCTATTGTACTTTTCATTTCGCTTCTAACTCTATTGCACACTTCTTCAATATTAATAGGCTTATCCTCTTCTACTGATAATGATTTCAAAATCATTCTTGCAATGTCTTCTATCTCTTTTATACTCTCATATTCTTCTACTCCTTTTTCTAGAGTACTATGCGTATCTCTATATGCAATAGAATGATCTTCCGGATTTTCTGCTATTTTCTCTCTTATCATTTCTCTTACTTTTTTTACATAAGAATCTTCTAAAGTTTCTTCTTTCAGCATCTTTCTATATCTAAAAGATTGGATAAATTTCTTCAATGGATTAGTTTCATTCTCATATTTAAATCTAGCTTCTTCTTCTAAATAAATCGTATCGAACTTTTTTTCTTTATGTCTATCAAAATCTGCGAACCCTCTCCATTCCTCGTATTCTTGCTCTGTAGAAATGTTTAACGAGTTACCAAATAATGCTTCTAATGTAGGATTTTCAAATTTTAAAACTTCTTGGCTATCAATTTGTCCTCTTATTTTATCAACTTCACTATTGAATGCAGCTCTTTCATCAAATCCACTATTTCTATATTTGTGAGACATTAACATTCTTCCAATATCAAGTTGCGACATAATCTTCTTCTTTAGATATTCTTCATTAACATCAAATTTTAATTCTTGAGATAATGTTTCTCCTTTAGAAAACAATTCTCTTATTCTGTTTATCCCATTTTCTTCTATTTCAATATATAGTTTTCTTGCTAGTTTACTAACATCTTTTGCTTTCATATTTCTCCATTTCTACTCGTGAATTTCTTTATTCTTACTTATCTGCTTACTATATCTATCTTCCTCTGGGCTCCTCGTATCTAACCATTCAAATTCGCGTACCCTGTCGTTCTTCATTAAAACAGTTATAATATCAAGGGTTTTGAAGCTTTTCTTCTTCATTTTTTCTTGTTTTTCGTATTTTTCATAATCTTATGTAAGTGTTCATACATAAGTTTTTTAAGTTTTGCGGTTATAATATATAACCTCCTTAAAACTTTTCAAATTATATCATAAAATTTAATTTTTTTCTATAAAGTTACAGAAAAAAGAGAGATAAATTCTCTTAGTAATTTGTAAAAGTAATTTCCAAATATTATA
>ULMG01020009.1_pt1 | contig 11766 bp, 10 predicted proteins | sample 1951601 | NCBI WGS metagenome assembly ULMG01 (sample SAMEA4835545, study PRJEB28245) | human gut metagenome | biome: gut microbiome; material: fecal sample | place: Denmark | collected 2008
AGAATAGGGCTACGCTTATATTGTACCAAAGAATAGGCGCGGCGAGAGTCGAGAATTTTAGTGGGTCGTTTTGATCCACTGATTTTTTTCCTTTCTCCTTTGTCCGAAATCTTTGAAGGACAGATTTCTCCTCCCGGAATTCACAAAGAGTTCCTTGAAAAAAGTCGCAAAAAATGGTAAAATAGAAGCATCACAGAAGAAGGAGGTGTTACGATGGCGACAAAGAAATACGAAGGCATGCGCATCATGTCTCTTGAAGGCAGCGTGCTGTATAAAAACGAGGGCTTTACTGCCACCAAGGACGGCAAGCCTGATCCCCAAGCCTTCCGAGGCATCCTCGACGAGAGTCTTGATACCTTGAAGCTCGCGGAGGTGTACGATCGGCATGAGGACGAGATCGGATATCCCTATCTTGACGGCAAGAAGCGATTCTGCCGCGCCGTTGTGAGCCTTTCTTTCAACCGCGCGATCAAGTTGTATGAATCCTACGGCAACCGCTACGTTCTGAACGGTTACAGCGTCACCGATGAGGATATGCAGGATCACGTCTGCATCAGCACCGTTGGCGGCAAGCTGACGCTGATCGCCATAGACGTATCCTTCCGGGAGAACAGCGGGTATGCGCCTGTGGAAGAACCGATTGCGGAAGGAATCCTCGGCAAGTATTTCAAATATGATGCCGACACGCGCTCATATAAGCGAAGCGACAAGACCATCCCCACGGATATCAGCTGCCGGGAGATCCGTGAGCATCTCTACACCCACGGCTTCGACATTGACGGCATCCACTATGTTCGCTACAAACGAAGTGCGGGAGCAAGCCGCGACGGTCGGTGCCTCTTTATTGCAGAACCGCTGTATGCGGATATGATGGCGTGGAGTTCCTGCGACCTTTCTGCCGACACTGCCTCCGATCAGGCTTCCTGGCAGGCGTATATCGCACTCACGCTCAGCAGCATCGAGAGCACGATCAGGCTTCCCAAGAAATCCATCCTCATCATTCGAGACAGAGTCAGCCGCTTTACCGAGAATGTGATATGCGTCAAGGAAACCGACACGCACGACCTTCGGGCAGAGGAGGAAGAAACCGAGATCGAAAACGTCATCTGGGACGGCGAGGCTCTGCTGGATGCCGAGATATTCAACGCGAACGGATACGGCATGCACGGCATGATGCTTCTGCGCAATCGTTTCTTCAAGACCTGCGCATTCAACACCAACCTGCAGGATTGGTTCCTTGATAACGATATCACGCAGGTAAGCCGACTTGCGGGCTATACCACGGCGCGCGATATCAAGGACATCAAGTTGGTCATCACCGAGAGCAGCGTGAAGTACTTCAAATTCATGCCAAAGGATATGCCCTTCGAGCAGAAGTGCAAGCGCTTTCTCGACGCGCTCTACGAAGGCAAGAACAGCTTTGTCTTCGGTGTGGTCAAGGCTGACCACGATGCCCCGCTGATGGACGGCATGATGGCGTATACCAACTATCAGCTTCTCAATACCATCGGGCTCACCCGTGAAGGCGTCGGCAAGCTTCTTAAGCCTTCTTTTGAGTATCTGCAGGATATGCTGAACCATTCTCCCTTTCTGCGCTATCAGATCAATATGACCACAGACCACGCCACCATTGCGGAAAATGAAGTTCCCGACCTTGCCAAATACCGCCGGGATACCGTTCTCGATATGAGCTGTCGCACGCCGCTGTTTGAGCAGACCGAGTTTTACAAATCCTTCCGCAGCGACACCGTCAAGTATTTTAAGGAACGACTGAGAAAAGGACGGATCGCGATCAGCGGCAACTATCAGGTGCTGTTCGGTAACGCCTATGAATTTCTCTGGGCGCTCACCGATGAGAGCTACGAGCCGACCTTTTCCTTCTCATTGGATGACGGACAGGTCTGCACCACGGGCTTTGCTCACGGTGAGATGGTGCTCTGCGCGCGAAGTCCTCACATCACCATGGGCAACCTCTACCTCGCGCAGAACGCACACTGCTATGACCTTCTGCGCTACTTTAATCTCACGCCCAATATTATTTGTGTGAATGCGATTGAAAGCAATATTCAGCAAAGGCTTAACGGATGCGATTACGATTCCGATTCCATGCTCGTCACGGATGACGAGTTGATCATCGCAGGCGTGACCGGTTGTTACGACATTCTCAAAGTCCCCGTCTGCAAGGCAGAGCCTGTCGGCAAGACCGACTACGAGAACACACCGAAAAGCCTTGCGGCGCTCGATCAGACAATTGCGAAAAATAAGATCGGGGAGATCGTCAATCTCTCGCAGTTTCTCAACTGCCTGCTGTGGGACGGGCTCTTCACCGAGGAGCAGAGCGAGTATCATCCGATGGATATTTATCACGACATCTGCATTCTCGCGGTACTATCGGGAATGGAGATCGACAAGGCAAAGCGCTTGTACTCCGTAGATTCCGCAAAGGTGCTGGCAAGGCTCCGCCACTACCGTCAGGACTTCAAAAAGAAGCACGGCGGCAATCTGCCCGCCTTCTACAAATATATCGTGGGCGATGAAAGCCCCGATGCGGGTGAGAACAACGCTCACCTTGAAGCGCCTATGGCTTTCGTTCATGATGCGGCGGATGCCTTTGCCGGCAGAGCAGCCTACACAAGGACACTGCCCGTGTCCGAGCTGTTTGAGCTTGATTCCACGGACGCAGGTCAGAACGATACGCACAAAAAGCAAAATATCATAAAAGCGGTCAAGGACGCGTACACAAAGATCACGGCGATGCAGACGGCTATGAAAAATGCCTCGGATGACGAGAAGATGATCCTCTGTGAGGAGGCAAACGAGGTCTACCAAGCCTGCCTCAAAACGGTCTCGCGGAATGTTGCAAACGACCATATTCTCTGCATGCTCATTGACGAGATCGACCATCCCGACAAATCGAAATACGATATCAAGTCGGCGCGGCATCTGCTTTTCGCAAGCCTGCTATACGAGGACAGCCGAAAGCTTCTGTCAAGGCTCAAAACGGTTGAGGACTATGCTCCTTACGACTTGATCCGGGTGGATCCTGAAACCGTTCCCGAAGGTTACCGCACGGAATGGATTTACGGTTTTCCGCATGCGCATCTGCTGATCCAATAACAAAACAGTACACAAGAGTGTCGAGAAATCGGCACTCTTATTTTTTTCGGGGCTTGCCCCGAACCCCACTTGAAACTTTCTTGAAAGAAAGTTTCAAGACTTCAAAGAACTTTACTGAAAAGGAGGAAACAATGATTGAGCAAACAGTATAAAACATTTTATTACCACAACGCCCGCGACATCCCCGGCGAATATTTTCCGATGCCGAAAAGCATCTTTCGCCTGGGGCTGACTGCGGGTGAAATTCTCGTGTACACCTATCTGATGTACTGCGAGGACAGAAAAACCTTTCAGTGCCATCCGAGCTACGCCACTATCGGTGAAGCGGTGAACATGAGCAATAACACGGTGGCAAAGCACGTGGAGGGGCTTGTGCGCAAGGGGTTGATTACCACCGAGCGCACGACCGTGAAAACGCGGGACGGGCGCACGCACAACGGGAGCCTGCTCTATACGCTCTGCCCGCTTGCACCGGTGGAGCAGGCATATTTTGAAAAGCAGATACGGGAGGCATCCGCGCGGCTGAATTTCAAAGCTGCGCTTGAAAAATACGAAAAAAAGAAAGGAGGCGCGTAAGATGAAGCACTCGATTTACAAAACGCGGGAGGAGCTGCCGATGTACCTGACCGTGATGGACGTGGCAGACCTGCTCGGAATTTCCCGTGCCAGTGCCTACGAGCTGGTGCGTGAGCAGAACTTTCCGAAACTGAAAATCGTGGCGGGACGCATCATCATTCCGCGGGACAGGCTGTTCGAATGGCTCGACGAACAGACACGCTATGACAGGGTCTGACGGTCGATTATTTGATAGCAGGATAAAGCCGTGTCTCGGACGCGGCAATTCACACCGCACGGCAACGCCGAGCGGGGATTTTACGCCGAAATACGGGGATTTTTGCGGTTTTGCGAAAACGCCGCTCGTGTCTCGCGTATGCCGAAAAAGACTGCCTGCGGGTCTCAAACACGAAAATCCCTTGAGAAATCGGGCTTTTTCCGTGTCTCAGACCGTAGGACACGAAAACAGAAAGGACGATAATATGACAAAAGAAAAGCAAAATGACGCGATGCCGTCGAAAGGCGTCCGGCTTCGCGTCGATCAATGGGAGGACTGTGACAGGTTCTCCGAAACACTCAAAATGGCATCACGGAACGATTTTATCCGCGATGCCATTGATTTTTATCTGGAATATCTGCGGCGGAATAACTCGGTGAAGTTCCTAACGCCTGCGCTGGAGTCGGTTATTTCCGCCAAGGTGCGGGACAGTGAAGAACGGCTTGCCCGACTGCTTTTCAAGCTGGCAGTCGATCAGAATCTGCTCGCGCACGCAGTCGCGGACTGCTTTGAGTTCAGTCCCGCAGAGATTGACAACATGCGTAATGACTCGGTGCGCGAGGTCAAAGAAACAAACGGAACCATCCGCACGGATGAAATACTGAATACAAAGAGGTGATTTTTATGGCAAAACTGATTTTGAAAGCGCCGTATTATAAGCGCGGTCACAAAACCGAGGACGGAAGAGGTCGCGGCGGTTACGCGGAATATATCGCAACGCGCGAAGGCGTGGAGCTATTGCGCGGCGGCATGGTGAACTATATCGGTCAGCGCAAAGGCTCCTGCGGACTGTTCTCGGACGAAGGCGTGAGCGTTGACCTTGCGAAAGTCAGCCAAGAGATCGACAATCATTCGGGAAATGTCTGGGCATTGATCTTTTCCCTGAAGCGGGAGGATGCCGAACGGCTCGGCTATAATTCTGCCGCGCAGTGGGTGAATCTGCTCCGTTCCCGCCGCAACGATATTGCAAAAGCGATGCATATCGCGCCCGAAAATCTTCGTTGGTATGCCGCGTACCACAACAAGGAAACCAACCCGCACGCGCATATGATGGTGTGGTCGCAGAATCCGCGCGAGCCGTATCTCTCGCAGGCGGGGCTTCACGACATCAAAAAGGTGATGGCATCGGACATTTTCCGTCAGGAACTGCTCTCGGTTTATCGCGGGCAAACGCAGGCGCGGGACGATCTGAAAGAAACATTTCGCGCAAAAATGCGGGAGCTGACCGCTAAAATTCGTGCAGGCGGGAATGAAATTTCTCCCGAGCTCTATCAGAAATTCGCGCTCCTCTGCGGAAAAATCGCTTCGCACAAAGGCAAAAAAGTCTATGGCTACCTGGATAAATCCGCAAAGCAGCTCACGAATGAAATCGTGAAACTGCTTTCGGAAAACGGGAAAATCGCGGAGCTGTATGACCTGTGGTATCGCTGTCAGTGCGAGGTGTACCGCACCTATACCGATGTCATGCCGGAGAAAATTCCGCTTGAGGAGAACAAGGAATTCAAGTCTGTGCGCAATGAAGTGGTGCGTGCGGCGGCGGAAATTCTGTCTTTGCCGAGGCAACCCTTGCGCGAAATGCCCGAAGGAAAAATGCCGGAGGAAGACCTGAAGCTCCTTGAAATCCGCGCCGACTTCGGTGACATTGATGCCCTGATCGCGCTCGGTCGGCATTATTACGAAAAGGAAGATGACGCGGACGAGGCGGAATATTTGTGGAAAATCGCCGCCGACAAAGGGAGTGCCTCGGCGATGTATCTGATCTACAATGGCTACCGCGACGGAAAGTTCACCGACAAGCCGAGCGACAAAATGAAACATCTGCGCATGGCGGCGGACAAAAATCACGCTTATGCGGAGTATGAGCTTGCCATGCAGACCGACAAACGGATGCCGAATGTGAAGCTGTCGTACCTTATGCGTGCGGCGGAACACGGCTGCACTGCGGCGGAATATGAGATCGGCAAGCTGTATTATGAGAACGGGCAGACCGAACAGGGGCTTGCTCATCTTGAAAAAGCCGCCGGGCTTGACCTCTGGGCGCGCACGCAGGTCGGATTGTTTTACTGCTATACGCGCGATGATTGGGAGCACGGCATGGAACTTCTGACCTCCGCCGCAGAGGAAAACTACGCGCCCGCGCAGGAGGCAATCCGAAATATGCAAAGCGGGCTGAACGCACAGATCTTCACGGGGCTGTGCGATCTTTTTTATTACGCCGCAAACATCATCGACGAGCGCGCGGAAGAAATTCATGCGCCGTCAGGGGAGCCCGTCATCAGCCGCAGACAACGCCGCGAGGAACAGGCGAAGCGGGATGGCGTGGTGATGCAGATGTGATTGATAACAAATTGATAATTCTTCGCCCGACCGCTGGATATTCACTCGAACCTGTGGTATCTTTGCAGTGGGCGAAAAAAACTTACGAAAGGACGAAAAACAATGGCAAAACGAAGACCGCAAGGTGACGGCATGGTGCGCAAGCGTTCGGACGGACGCTGGGAAGCGCGCATCGTGATCGGTCACAAAAACGACGGAACGCCGATGCACAAATCGGTGTTCGGCAAAACGCAGAAGGAAACGCTCGACAAATTGCACCGCGCAATTGAAACCTACCGCGATGTCGATCTCTGCGAGGACAGTCGCATGACGCTCGGCGAATGGCTCGACAAGTGGCTTGACGAATATATGATCTTTACCCTGCGGGAAAGCACCATGCAGAGCTACCGCATGATAGTGAACCACTATATCAAGCCATATCTCGGCAAAAAGCCGCTGACATCGCTGACAACGGCGGATATTCAGAAACTTTACAACAAGCTCAAAAAGGAGGGGCGCGTTCGCGAAGACCCAATCAAGGGCAAAACGCTTGCCGACAGCATGGTTCGCGGCATCCACATGATGCTCCACGAAGCACTTGACGCGGCGGTGAAGGAACGACTCATCGTGCGCAATCCCACAAACGGCACAACGGTGCCGAAGCCAAATTATCCCGACAAGCAGGTACTGGACGACGGTCAGCTTGAGAAATTTCTCGGCATGATCGAAGCCTACCCCGATTGGCGGGATTTTTTCTATACGGAATGTATGACGGGACTGCGCCGCGGCGAAATCTGCGGGCTGAAATGGAGCGACATCGACTTTGAAAACCGTCGACTGCGGGTGGAACGGTCGCTCTCCGCCGTCACAAACGGAAAAATACAGATCGGCGAAACCAAAACGGGCGCGGGCAAACGGACGATTGTCCTGCCGCCGACGCTTGCCGCACTGCTTGCCAAACGCAAGGAAAACGCGCTGAATGAGTGGGTATTCTACAATCCGTGCAACCCCAACCTGCCGATGAATCCGGCATCGGCATACCAAAAACTGCACACGATCCTAAAAAATGCAGAGCTGCCGCGCATCCGCTTTCATGACCTGCGCCACACCTTCGCCACCCACGCCACGAAAGGCGGAGTCGATCCGAAAACTCTTTCGGGCATTCTCGGGCATACCAATGCGAGCTTCACGCTTGACACCTATACGCACGTGACGGGTGACATGCAGAAAAACGCCGCCGCGATTGTCGGCGGCATCGTCAAAAAACTGAAACTGGAGGATGAGTAAATGGCAAAGAAAAAGCAAGGCGACGGCAGTGTCTTTCAACGCAGGGACGGGCGGTGGGAAGGCAGAATTGTCGTCGGCTACAAAGAAAACGGCTATGCCCAAACGAAAAATGTGACGGCGCACACCAAGACAGAATGTCAGGAAAAGCTGGCGAAACTGCGGGAGGAATGCGGACGGCGGAGCGAGAAAATCAAGCCGGACATGCCGTTCGGCGACTGGATTGACTTCTGGTATCAGAATTATTCCGCGCCCAAGCTCCGCCCGACCACACAGGCGTGCTATTCGGGAAGGATTTATACGCACATCATCCCGTCTGTCGGCAACATCCCGCTGAACAAGCTGACGCAGAACGACCTGCAACAGTTTTACGCACGGCTCAAAAAGAGCGGACGGAAAAAGCATGTCGATAAATTCGGAGAAGGACTGTCCGACCGCATGGTGCGCTCCTGCCATACGACCTGCCGCACGGCGCTTGAAAAAGCGGTAACCGAAGGGCTGATTCGTATCAATCCCGCCGTCGGGTGCAAGCTGCCGCCGAAAAAGGCAAAGGAAATGCAGGTGCTGACTCCACCGGAAATCACGCGGTTTCTCATACAGGCAAGAGAGGAGGGATATTATGAGCTATTCCTCCTGGAGCTGACCACCGGCATGCGACGGGGCGAAATTCTCGCGCTGAAATGGCGGGATCTGAATCTGAAAACAGGCGAGCTTCACATCTCGCGGCAGGTGCTGAAGGTCAACGGAAAGGTGCTGATCTCCACACCGAAGACGAAATCCTCCAACCGCATGATTCTGCTGCCACCCGAAATGACAGAACTACTGGCAGAACTGAAAACGCGAACCGACAGCGAGTGGATTTTCCCGTCACCGCTTGACCTCACGCAACCGCGTCACCCCTCGGCGGTCTATCATCGGTTTCAGAAGATACTGGAACGCGCAAACTGCAAGCGGGTGCGGTTTCACGATCTCCGTCATACCTTTGCCACCATGGCACTGGAAAACGGCATGGACATCAAAACGCTGTCCGCCATGATAGGACATGTCAGCGCGGAGACCACGCTCAATATCTATAGCCATATCACCGACACGATGCAACAGCAGGCGGCAGCAAGAATTGACCGCGAGATTGCAGGGGCAGACACGCCCATTCCCGAGCCGACCGCAACGGACAAGACAAGTGACAGTGAAGCGGACAATCAGCCGACAGAGCCGAAATTTGAGCCGTATAAGGGCAAGATACGCAAGCCCGGAACAGGTTGCGTGACGATGATCAATGACCACCTGTATGAGGGCAGGTTCTCCCCGCGCGTGAACGGGAAACGGATCGCCAGGAATATCTACGCTACCACGCGGGAAGAGTGCGAGGAAAAGCTCAAGACGCTGATTGCGGAGATGAAAAAGGAGATTGCGGAAATCAAGGCGGGAGAGAAGGCAATGAAAAATGGCTGACCACGGCGGTCAGCCCTTAAATTTTGCGGTGCAGTAGGCAAAGAAAAAACTAAAATGATAAAGGCCCAAATGTGTAATCTGATACATTACCAAAGGGTACCGCATATTTTTTGTCGAACAATACAATGTTTTTTGCATTTGGGCATACCGTGCTGGAATAAATAATTCCATCAAAGCCCTCACGAATAAAATAAATCGCTAAAGTCTGGAAAGGAGCATACTCAATTTTTTTATCTTGAGTCTTGATAGGCACAAATAAATTATTTGACATGATTTTTGCATAAGTGTATAAAGCCCATTTTGCGATCTCTTTTTCGACCTGAAGATTTTTGTAATGTAATTTATAAGCGCAAATTCCATGTTTTTGGGCATATTTTATTCCCTTTGCGTATTCGCGTTGTTCTAAAGCGTACAGGCCCTCTTTGATATTTTCATATGAGAAATCATCAGCAATGGATAGATTGACTATTTTTATATTATGATAATTTTCATTAACCTGAAAATTACAAAAAGCAAACCGGTCACCACTCTTAACTCGGCACTCTTTTTCGGCGCACTCTTGAATAATTTCTTGAGTATCACCCACGGCAAGGTAATCTTACGCCCAATATTATTTGCGTGAATGCGATTGAAAGCAATATTCAGCAAAGGCTTAACGGATGCGATTACGACTCCGACTCCATGCTCGTCACGGATGACGAGTTGATCATCGCAGGCGTGACCGGTTGCTATGACATTCTCAAGGTTCCCGTCTGCAAAGCAGAGCCTGTCGGCAAGAGACCTGTAATCCGCATTTTTGATTTCGTCAATCAATACAAAATCGTTTCCGCAACCGTGATATTTATAAAAAACCATCTCCGCCTCCGAATATATCCGTTATCACATTTTACGCCCGCAAGACGTTTTTCGACACAAATCACGTCAACATTCACGCCGTCGCCATCCGATTTTTTCGCATCCGCCGTATATGCGCTTGTCTTTCGCCTGCGAATGTGATACAATGAAACAAAAATCGCAATAAAAAAACGAATAAACATCCTCCCTTTCCGTGGGTTGATATTTATTCGTATTTCTTTTTTGCAGTCCGGACTTCCGAAAGACGGTTTATCTGAACTCGACGGTTCCGGTTGCCGTCATATTTTCTCTGAACGGTTTGTAATTTTCCCTCCTTGCATGATCGGCTGTTATTGCAATGCATCCCAACCATGCATAAGAATACGGCACCTCCGCGTCCGCGGCGGTGAGGTCACAGTAATAGAAGTTGCCGTCAAGACAAATCCTGTTCCAGGCGTGATTGCCGCCGTCCTTTGTTCCGTCGGCACGATTGCAGAAAAGTCCCGCCTTGCCGCAAAGATGTTCAAGCGCGGAGGTATAACCGCTGCATACCGCGCTTCCGTTTATAAGCGCGTTATAAGCGGGATACGGCAAGCCCGACGTTGAAAGCGAGCCGTCATATTTGCAGCGTCCGGTTATCACGGCGGCTAAATAGCAATATTTCCCGAAATCAGAAAGACCGCTCGGCATACAGTCGATTATGCGCTTTGAAACAGCTTCAAAAAGCGCCATGCGGGCTGTGATTTCTTTTTTATCATCGGTTGGATAATCATAGGAGCTCCCCGGGAGAAAATAAATCGGGCGATAGACGTTGCCTGAAACATCGGGATAATAGTATGCTCTGAATTCCGGATAGTCGGCTCTCAATGCCTCATCTGCCTCCATAAAATCCGAAAACGCCGTCTCTCCGTATGCAAGGGAGTTCCATTCATATGCGTCGACAGACGCGACGGCGTCAAGCAGCATATCATAAATGCCGCGCACGGATGCGGACAAGCTCTCCCGACGAGGCGTTTGCTTCGGAGCGCCGGAGGATACATCGGCGACGGGATAAGCACGGAGAATGACTGTTGCGTCCTTTATCGCTCCGTCGATAATTTCTGAAGCACGCTGTCCGTATATTCCACTGTCTGCCTGCGGCAGAATGACGGTTTTTGCATCATCCGTTGTTTCCGTTTCCGTGCTTTTTTGCGTGTCGGAGGTGAAATCCGGAGGAATCAAAACGCACGAGGTCAAAAGCATTGTTGATACAACAATTGCGGTGATGGCAAATGCAATGTTTTTTATTTTCATATCTGTCGGCAAAGCCCCTCTCGTTTTATATAAAATATGTCGATCGTATTTTCATTATATCACACCGACAGACAAAAGACAATAACTCTCCGCACAAAAACGCAACAATCGTTTTCTATTGAAAAAAAGCGGTGACAATGCTATAATTGAAGCAAATATCATGCAAGCCGTTCCGTATCGGTCGGCAATCGGAGGTATCTATGACAAGAGAAGCATTTCTGGAGTATTGCGCTTCGGCGCTCTGCACAGAGCCGGACTATCCGTTTGAAGATGACTTTGAAACGGCGGTTCTGCGCCACGGCGACAATCGCAAATGGTTTGCCCTTATTATGAAAGTATCGATGAGAAAATTCGGCTTTGACAGCGACAGAACGGTTGATATCGTCAATCTGAAATTGCCTGTTGAGATGTTCGGCTCGTTTAGCAAGGAGGACGGCGTCTATCCCGCGTACCACATGAATAAGCTTCATTGGATTTCGGTATTGCTTTCCGACGCCGCGGACGGCACCGTTGAATTTCTTACCAACGTCAGCTACGAAGCAACAAAAACAAAACGGCGCAACCGCAAGTCGAAAAATGACAGCAAAAACGGCAAATAAAAAGTTTCCTATAAAATAAAGCGGCTTGTGCTGTAACTA
>ULMG01035496.1_pt1 | contig 11700 bp, 9 predicted proteins | sample 1951601 | NCBI WGS metagenome assembly ULMG01 (sample SAMEA4835545, study PRJEB28245) | human gut metagenome | biome: gut microbiome; material: fecal sample | place: Denmark | collected 2008
TCGTGTATACCATAATTGGATCCAAGAAAACCTATCCAATATTTAACGAATGATTTATACTCTTTAGTCATTAAATATGTATTTCTTGCTTTTTTAATAACCTTATAATTTCCAGTTGGAGTACCATTATTTTGTCCGGTAGTTATATCAGTTTTTAAAACAACTTTATTTTTTTGATAATACTCTAATGTTTGATTAGATATAGAAATTTTTACATATGTATGGTCAAACTTATTTTGAACATGTACCACCACTTCATCTTTTACACTATTACCACTTGAATCACTAACTTCATAAATTATTTTATAATTACCTTTTTTAGAAGTGTCTACTTCAGAATTTATTTTCACTTTATTTGTTATATCACCATCATAATTATCAACTGCATTGTATTCAATATTAGGCACTTTATCACCAACAGATATATAAATATCTTTATCTGAAGTAATATTTAAAACCGGGTGTTTTGTGTCAACAACTTTTACAGTTCTTTCAATCACTTTTTCAAAAACAATAAGACTTAATTTATATCTGATTTTATATGTTCCGATTTTATTTTCATCTAAATTAGTTTCAATACTAACATTTTTCTCATAATTTTTACCATTTAATAAAGCAACATATCCTTCTTCATTATATTTATTACCATATTCAACTGTTACTTCATCTTCACCATTCAAATAAAAACCACTATTAATCTCTTTATATTCTAATTTATATATATATCCAAATACAAAAGCATTTAAAAATAATAAAAAAAGTATCATTATTATATATTTAAATATTTTACCCTTCATATTATTTCACCTATTATAATATACCACATAAACATATAAAAATGAAGAAAAACGATTACTTTTCTTCATTAATATTTCTATTATAATGATACATATATTGTATAGCAAGGCCACTATATTTACCATACTTATTCATGGCTAAGTTTTTTATAGTTTTAAAGTCATCCTTAACTCCATATCTACTAGATACAAATTGTTTAACCCATGTATCTATTGGAAATACATCTAATCTTTTATATCCAAAAAGTAATATACATGACGCAACCTTAGGACCTATTCCTTTAACTGTTAATAACTTGTTAAAAGCATCTGGTGTGGATAGATTATCCAGATCATTAAAGCTTTCATACTTATTTAAAAAGTCAATAATATATTTATCCCTAAATCCTATTTTTAATTCAGCTAGATCATCTGCTTTCAATTCTTTTAGCTTTTCATAAGTAGGAAACAAAAAGTAAACTTTTCCATTAAAATAAACTTTTTGTCCATATAATTCACACAATTTATTGATAGATGCACTTATTCTTTTTACATTGTTATTTTGACTAATTATATAGCTTATACACATCTCAAATTGATTTTGATTTAATATGTGATATCCTCTACAACATTCAATAACATCCTTTAGACTCGGGTCAACTTGAATTAACTTTTTATTAATTATATTATAATCCCTATTTAGGTCAAAATACTCTCTAATTACATCAGAAAGATTATTCATTTTATTAGACTCTACAATTAATTCATCATTTATTTGTCTTATGTTTATTACTCTATCACTGAGTATATTTGTAAAACTTCCATCACTTTCCAAAGTAGCTCTAAAACAAGCACCACTCATCAAAGTATCCCTTAAATTAAAATCATTTATTTTAATTTTCATATTATATTCCAAGTTCCTTATAATAATCTTTCTCCAATATCAACGATGACATTTTAAACTTCTCGTTTATAATTTTATTTATATTATCAATATATTCTTTAGAGACATTAGGATTAGAAAATTCTCCAGTTATACTATTATATTTTCCTTTAGATGTAATAAAACTTCTATCTGATAAAATAACAATATGTTCAGTATTGCTAAATATATCGCTTCCCATTAATAATCTAGAATCATAATCAATTCCAAATAAATTATATATAGTTGGTAATATATCAATACCACTTATAACTTTATCGACAACCTTATTTTCTATTTTAGGATTATACATTATAAGTGATGTATGGTAGTTTTCGAACTTATCTGTTCTGTCTATTTTACTTACTGTATTCATATCCTTAGTTGTAAGACCATATGGATAATGATCAGGTGCGATTACAATAAGAGTATCATCTAACTTTCCGCTCTCTTCTAATTCATTTAACAATTCTTCAATTGCTTTATCAAATTCTATTTGAGTAGCATAATATGCTTTAATTGAATCTTTATAATTTAAATTTTTTACTTTTGATTTATTTCTTGAAGCCATATTGTTACCACTAAAATTATAATTTAAATGTCCACTTACTGTCATGTAATATGTCATGAATGGTTTATCATCATTTAAATAATACGGAGTAGTTGCCTTAATCATTTCAAAATCACTATTTGGCCAATGTTTGCAATTCATTTTCTTTTCAAGACCATTTCCACACCCATAGTATGTTAGTCCTATATTAGTATGTGACTTTTCACGATGATAATAATTATAATTATGATTATGGAATCCATAAGTGTTATAATCTAACTTTTTAAACATATTTCCGATACCAAACGGCATATAATTTTTACTTGTCTTATAAAAACTCCATACACCCTCTTTAGGTATTAAACTCATAACATTCATATACTCACCATCAGAAGTAGATACTGGATATAATGGTTGGTAATAATTATTAAATATAAAGCCATTATTAGCTATTTTATATAATGTTGGTGTAATATTTTCATCAATCGCAATTGTGTCAAAAGCCTCAGCTGTAATAAATATTAAATTCTTACCCTTAAACATTCCCGTATATTTATTTTTCTCACTAGGAGTCAAACTGCTAAAATATTCATGCATACTTTTAATTGTCTCATCATTAGATTCTTCTATTAACTTATCAAAATCAATATCTAACTTATTATATTCAATTTTTTTTGAAACATTTTTAACTTCATCTTTTTTAATATCAAAATTTTCTTCAAATCCAAAAAAATATCTATAAATATCAATTACTTCCATAGTTAATAGTCCTGTTTTGTTTATAGTTAGCATTGGTGCATGAGTCTTATATATTAAATTATTAAGTGAATATAACTGTCCCTTATCATATTTTTTAATTAAAACATATGAACTAAGCACAGACACAATTAATCCAATAATAAATGTGTAAAGTATTATCCCTTTATTTCTTTTATATTCAAATATTTTATTATTAAATATTATAAACAAAATCACAGGAATTAAAATAAGTGCAAAAACATACCAAATTCTCACTATAACTTCAACTATCATACTCCAAAAATGCAATACTTGACCAGTGCCTGTTGTTAATGAGTAAAATGAAAAAATTGAATTATAAAAATTATAATAAACTATTTGTGCCAAGGTAAAAAAAGTAATAATTATAGTTAAAAAAACAGTTATAATTTTATTAGCCTTCTCACAAAATACATTTGTTACAAAAGAAAATAATGTTATAAAAATAAAGCTAAATACTGTTACTATTAATGTATTAATGTTCAAAAAATCTTTTATTATAAATATTCTATATATGTATTCTAAGAATAAAATCCAAAATACCCACCAATAAAAAATATTTATCTTCTTTTTCATTATTGTTTTTCCTTTAATTTCTTAATTATAGTTAAACATACAATAGCCAAAATAATTAAAATAATAGTAACAAATAATATAGTTAGTTCTAATTTAAAATTAACATTTAATATATTTAAATAATTCACAAAAATCACCCAATACAATTATACTAAAATTATAGTCTTTCTTCAATATTATGAGTATGTACAATTTCATAATTTGTGTTAAAATATAATTGAGGTAAAATATGAATAAAAAAGAATTAATAAACAATACAAAAATCACTATACTATTTAATTTAACATTTTCAATATTGGAAATTATAGGTGGCTTTTTAACAAATAGTATTTCAATTATATCAAGTGCTATACATGACTTTGGCGACTCAATTACTGTATGTTTAGAAAATTTATTTAATAAGAAAAGCAAACAAAAACCAAATAATAAATATAGTTTTGGCTACAGTAGATATAAACTTATTGGCAAATTTTTTACATCAATATTATTATTAATAACATCAGGAATTATAATTTATTTTGCTATTAATAGAATTAAAAATCCATTAAATATAAATTATGATGGTATGATTATATTCTCAATATTTGGAATTTTATTAAATGCACATATTGCTTACAAATTAAAAAATGACAAAGAAAATAATCATAACACTATGATAGATGTTTATGGTTGGTTAATAGTGTTAATTAGTAGTATTTTAATAAAGTTATTTAAAATATTTATAATAGATCCAGTTGTTGCTATAATAATGGCGTTATATATACTATATCAAACTTATAAATATTTAAATGAAATATTTAACGCCATTATGGAAAAAGTCCCAGTAGCTTTAAATATTGATAAAATACAAAATGATATTATAACTAACAATAGTAATATAAAAGAAATAGATAATTTAAATATATGGTCAATAGATAATAAAAATATATATTTTACAGGGCATATAATCTTAAATGAAAATCTAGATTACAAAAAAATAATCGAACTTAAAAATAATATCAAAAAGTATTTAAATGAGCAAAATATAAATCACATAACATTAGAATTTATAAATAAAGATGAAATTAAATGTAAAACCAAATAATAATTGTTGGTTTTCTTTTTTTATTTATAAAAATAATGATATAATTAAACTGTATAATAAAAGGAGTCTAATATGAATATTAATTATGATGTAGTAGTAGTTGGAGCTGGAAATGCAGGATTAGTCGCTGCATTAAAAGCATCAAAAGAAGGAAAAAAAGTCTTATTAATCGACAATAATAATATACCGGGAGGAATAGCTACAAGTACATTAAAAGGAAGATTTGAATTTGAAAACTCCTTACACAAATTAACAGGAATAATGACTGATGATAATAAAGGAGTAATAAGAAAAATATTTGATGAGTTTGAAATCAGCAATAAAATAGAATGGATAAAATTAACTGAAGGTTATAAAATTATTAAACTAGATAATATTAAAGAAGAATATATAATACCAATTGGTGTAGATGATTTTATCAAAAAAATGGAAGAATACGTTCCAAATTCAAAAGATAAATTATCTGAATTTTTTGAATTATCAAAAGAAATATATAATGCTATGAACTATGTATATGATTCAAAAGAAATAGATATAGATTACCTTAAACAAACTTATCCTAATTTTGTAAACACCGCATCATATTCATTAGAAACAGTATTAAAAAAGTTAAAACTACCTAAATTACTTGAGCAAATTATCACATCTTATTGGATAAACTTTGGTACTTCATCAATTAATTTAAACTTTGCACACTACATATCAGAATTCTATAAATTTATATCATTCGGGGCTGTTATTCCAAAAAACAGAAGTTTTGAAATTTCGTCTTTATTAGAAAAACAAATAAGAGATAGTGGCGCTGATGTTTGGTTTAATGAAGAAGTAATAAAAATTAATTTAGAAAACAATTCTATAAAAAGTATAACTACTAAAAGTAATAAAACAATATTAACAAATCACTTAATATGTAATACCTCTTTAAATAATGTTTGTGGTAAATTAATAGATTATAATGACATTCCAAAAGAAATGATAAAACTTACTAATACTAGAAAACTAGGTCTTAAAGCATTTAATCTTAGTTTAGGTTTAAATAAATCAGCAGAAGAATTGGGCATCAAGAATTATATGTATTATATTTATAACTCTTTAGATAGTAATACTGAATTAGAAAACCTTAAAAAGGCAGGAAATTATACAATGATATTAACATGTCTTAATGTAATAAATAAAGAAGCATCCAAAGAAGGAACTTGTATACTTAATGCTACTTTATATTATTCAGGTGACTGCTATGACAAAATATTTAATGACAATAATTACTTTAAAATTGAGGAAAAAATTCAAAACAAAATTATCGATACTATAGAAACAGCATTAGAGATAAATATTAAGGACTATATCGAAGAATTTAATTTTAATAGCCCAATTATATACTCAAGATATAACAATTCTATAGATGGCTGTATATATGGCTATTTAGAGTCAAACAATGACTCAGTATTATCAAGAATACTAAATAAAGAAGAGGAACTAAAAATAAAAGGATTAAGACTATGTGGTTCTAATTCTTATTATGGACACAGCTATGAATCAACATATAGAAATGGTTATGAAGTAGCAGAAGAAACATTAAAAGACATAGAGAAAGGAGAATAATATGAAAGAATTAAAAATATCATCTTTTCCACCAAATAAAGATTTTAAAATTTTTAAAAATATTGCATCAAATAGGCAAAAAATAATAAATAAAACTTCAGAAGTACAAACAAATACTAACTATCAAATGAATCTAATAGCAAACAATATATATCCTGACAGTATTACATTAATTATTAAAAATATAGTTAATGAAGTTGATAATACAAAAACATATTACCTAGCTAATGCATATGGAAATAAATTGCCTATATTTAAACCCGGTCAATATATAACATTAATTTTTAATATTAACAATATGTTTTTATCAAGACCATATTTTTTATCTAGTTCACCAAATGATGCAATTAATAATGTTTATAGAATCTCTGTCAAAAATAACCCAAACGGAATAGTATCAAACTACATGAATAATAATTTAAAAATAAATGATACTTTAAACTGCCTTCCTGCCGATGGAGAATTTAACTTATCCTCTATAAGAGATAAAAAACAAATTATTGGTATCTGTACAAGTATAGGAATATGCCCAATGATTTCATTCGCAAGAGCTATATATGAAAAAAATATAGATAAATTATTGACAATTTTTTACTTAGTTAAAGATCAAAATAATATACTTTATAAAAGAGAACTTGATGAACTTGCAAAAAACCAAGATATTAAAATTGTTTATGTAAATAAAAGCAATAATGAAAAAATAGATATCTCATTAATCAAAAGTTATGTCACAAGTAAGTTCACTGTATTTGCCTGTGGGAATAAAGACTTTATAAGTGAAATTAAAAGCGAACTATCACAAGTAAATTTAGAAGAAAAAGACTTTAGATGTGAAATAGTTAATACAATTATTGAAGAACCACAAGATATTATAACTGAAGAAGTAAAACAGGAAGAAATCGAAGTAATAGATGAAACAAAAGAGCAAAATAATGTAGAAACAAAAATAGAAGAAACGCAAGAAAAAAAACCTCAAATAAATGAATATAATATTAAAGTTTTCACACACGAAAATGAATTTAATATAAAATGTAAAGAAGATGAAACAATATTATCAGCTCTTGAAAAAAATAACATTAAAGCAAAAAGCAAATGTAGAAATGGTAAATGTGGTTACTGTAGAACTCTTCTTATTTGGGGAAACATTAAAGTCGATGAAGAACTTGATAATAGAAGAAAAACAGATATTAAAAACAATTATATTCATCCTTGTATAACTTATCCTACAAGTGATATTACTATTAGAGTAGACATTTAAAAACGTTTATGTATTTATAAACGTTTTTACTTTATACCAAAAAAACTCTTTTTAATCATTTCTATCTCAGGATAATTCATATTATTAATTCTATTTTCAAATTTCTTTCGATTATATTTCAATTCTATTTTCTTAACATTTATTTCCTTTGCAGCGTCAATAACATAATAGTACGTTGTATCATTATGAACACATCCACTGCTACCAATACAATAGCTCTTTTTGTGGCCAACCTCATCATATCTTCCAGGATGAAAATGACCATAAAAAATATAATCAGCATCTATATTATTAATTATTTCATTATATTTATCTGTTTTATATATTCTTAAATGTTCATATGGATAAATGCCATCAGATAAGAAAAAGTGAAGAAATAACATTTTTTTATTATTAATAATAAATTCATAACTATTCTTATAACTACTTAATATGTTAATATCTTGTTTATCAATCGTTTTAAGTAACCAATTGTTATGTTTAATTTCGCCATCACTCATATCAGGATCTATTTGACTGCCTTCTATGATGTAATGCTCATGGTTGCCCAAAATAAATATATCAGCATCACTAATTAACTTTTTTACGCACAAAGATGAATCAGGCCCAATACTTACCGCGTCCCCAAGATATATAATTTTATCTATGTTATTTTTTTTAATATGATTTAATATCGCACATAGTGCTTGATAATTACCATGTATGTCAGAAAAAACTGCAATCCTCATACCATCACCATATCAATTTTATCATAATTATTTAAAAATAAACATAAATATTATTTTAGAAGTGTAAATGCAAATAAAAAAGACCATAAAAAGTCCCATTATTTAAATTGGAGGAGCCAGTCGGATTTGAACCGACGATGGAGGTGTTGCAGACCTTTGCCTTACCACTTGGCTATGGCTCCACACACATATAATTTTAACAAATTATATGTATTATTTCAAGACAATTGTGTATTTTACCCCACGAATTGTTAAAATTAATTCAATTTTATTAGCATTTTCTATTTCCTTTGGTACTTCAATATATGAATATTTATCATTATCATAATCTACTTGTATTATATTCGCAGATATATTCTTTGTGACTCCATATGCTCTATACTTTATCATAGAATAATATTTATAAAAATCACTTACGTTTTTAATATACTTATTCATAAAAATGTTTTTATCCATGTTTAAATTAGATTCTATTCTTAATATAGTATTATTGCCATATGACATTGGCTTAACCACATATGTGCTTTTATAACAAGTCGCATCTAAACAATAATCGTACTTTTCTTTAAACATTTCTGATATTTGATAATTACTTATGTTGATAACAGTATTGTCAAGCACAGTGTCGTTAAACTTTATTTCAGTCGGAATTTGATACTTACCTTTATCAATAGATTTAGTAAGACTTTTAGGTTTTATTATAATATCTTTATATTCACTATCTAATGACCCAAAAGAAGAATTATCAAAGTTCTTAATTTTAAATATATATTCATCTTTTATGTCTTTATTATCTATTTCAAATATTATTGTCTTTTCAGCAACCTCACCAGATCTAATTGTAAATGATGAAAATTGATCCCCCAAATCCAAAAAACTATCCGTTGAAGTTAGTTCTGGTGATATTGTATCATCATTAATTTCTAATTTAAAAGTATTTCTATTAATAGTTTGATCTGTAGAATATTTATTATCTATTTTAAGCTTGACTATAACATATGACTTATTTTTATCTATAACAACGCCATTCATATTAGTATTAGTTATTACACTTTCAGTAACAGTGTACCATAATTGATGCGCTAAAAGTTCTTGTTTCTCATTATAATTAATATTGTATACTCTTAAATTTAAAAATATAATTAAAGAAGTTATTAATAAAGCTATAGATGCAATAACTATTACTATAAATTTATTTTCAAGAACAAAGTATTTTAATAATCTAATTGCTTTTCTAAAAAATCTAGCAAATTTATAATTATTATTTCCTAAAGTGACCTCAACTTCTTCATAGTCACTCTTATCTATCTGCATCTCTTCTAAGTCTTTTTTAAAATCAAAATTTTTAATATTAAACCCTAAAGCTCTTGAAAAAATAATAAAAAGAAATATTATTTGCGGTATTAGAACCATAAACATTATATCTCTAATTGCTCTTACAGTTTTAACATCAAAAGCATTATAATTAAGTTTTTGTAAAACATTGAATATAAATACGAAGAATACAAACATTAATATATAATAAATACACAATAATAGGTACGTATTTCTTCTTTTATTCTTTATTGATAATATATAATATATTAATGTTCCAAATAAGATTGCTACCACTATAATAATGAAAGTTAAAACGCTTATATATGAAGATGCTAAATTTCCAGAACTTAAGTATACATGGTTTACAGCATAATCATTGAAAAATGTATATATATCAAATGTTTTAATTGCTATATATAGAAGTAAAACAAAAAGAATTGCATGAATCAATCTAAATTTCTTTATCAAAAAAGCATATGGCCTTTTAATGATCAAACTTACCAACTCCTATTATAGAAATTATACCACGAGTCAAAAAAAAAGACTAGTAGTTTAGTCTATTTCTTATAGAATATCATTTGACCGGGAAGTAAATATATAGTTTTATTCTGTGATACTATTTCACTTTCTTTTGTATCAAAAATGTTACTTACTGTATAAAGTGTATCTGCGTCCTTAGTTATGTAATAACTAACATCTTTTTTAGGAATTAATAATATTTGTTCTGAATATATATAGTCATCTATATTTAAACCATTTAATTCAGCAAGAAGTTTAGTATTTACATTAAATTCTTTTGATATTTTGTATAAAGAGTCTCCTTTTTTAATCTTATACAAAGTATAATATGGACTTTCTAATTCATTTTTTTCATTAATCATTAAAATCACCTAATGTATTATATGAAAATACATAAATATGGTTATTTAATATAAATAAAAGTTGAATTGTTAGAATTAAATTCTAATTCATAATTATAAAAAACTTTTTTACTACCGGTTTCCGGTTTATATATAAATAAAGTATCTTTTTCTAAATAATATAATTCGTTTTTATATTGCTTTAAAATATTAATTTTATTTTCAAATATTTTAGTTTTAATTTTTAAATTATCTTTATATTCTTTATAAGTTCCATCTTCTAATACATACTTATAATTACTATTAATATTTATATCATTATATTTTATTTTTTTTACAGAATACAATGTTTTGCTACAAGAAACAAACTCATTATTCTTATACATTGTATAACCTTTTTTATTACTTCCTACAATATTAACTCTATCTTTTTTAGTATCTATTTCATATAAAATTGAATGTTTGTTATCATATATGTATATCATGTTCTTAACGCTTCCTACTACATATGAATCATAATCAATATTATATTCTAATTTAATAGTTTTTTTAGTTAAATCTTTAATATTTAAAACAACTATCTCACTAAATTCATGTTCCATATCATAATTAGGCATATATATTTTGTTGTTCAATTGATATGAAAGTTCGTTATTATATCTATCCTTTTCAAACAGTTCAACTTTTTGATAAGATTTTCCATTCATAACTATGTATCCCTTATAATTCCAAAGAGCAATAAAAGTATTATCATTTAAACTGTTGTAATAAACAAAATCTTTTTCAATTTCTTCATCCTTATAGTTATTTTTATATTTGTTTAGTAAATTTGAGTCAATCAAATTATAGTCCACTAATTCATTATTTTTATAACATAAAGGATATGTCTTATATCCTTTTATAGTTGGATATATGCATAAGAAATCATCACCCTTTATTTCAGTAATTTGTGAAATTTTTACTTTAGATAATGTTCTTTTGTGATACATATCAAAATTAAACTTTCTTTTTTTATTGTCTTCAATCTCAAAATAATAACGATTATTTTTATAATTTGTACTGATACTATAATTATTTAATTTATATGAAATTTTATAACTTGCAAATAAATACTTTGATAGTATCAGTATAACCAAGACATTTAATGATACAATTAATACTTTTTTCATACTTTCACCAATTCAATTATACTATATTCAAAATAAAAAAACTAGTTTCTGAAGTGATATGATAAAAGTAGACAGTCTAAA
>ULMG01015471.1_pt1 | contig 11618 bp, 12 predicted proteins | sample 1951601 | NCBI WGS metagenome assembly ULMG01 (sample SAMEA4835545, study PRJEB28245) | human gut metagenome | biome: gut microbiome; material: fecal sample | place: Denmark | collected 2008
GTAGTAAGTATTGTCTTTTTTTATTTCTCTAACATTAGATATGTTTTCTTTTAGATGATTAGTTATGGTTTCAGCGATAATTTTATTTTCTTTATTATTACCTGTATAAAATACTTGAAGACCTCTCCATGAAGGGGATGGTGAAGCATTTAAATGGATGGATATATACATATCAGGAGAAATATCATTTATCTATTTAGCTCTATTGTATAAGTCGTTTCGTTTTCTATTAATAGTTGTTGTGGATAAGTCGTTGTTATCTTTACGAGTTAGGTAAACGGTTGCTCCTCTTGATATTAATTCTTTTTCTAATTTTTTTGTAAGAATTAAATTAAGTTTGCTCTCTTTGATGGGACCACTGCTGGCGCCTTCATCCTTGCCACCGTGTCCGGCATCTAAAATTATTACCTTTCCCAGTAAATTTAAATTTTTTACAGTAGCAGTTACTCTTGGTAAACATAATGTGACAAGAAAAAAGCATATTATTATAAGTAGTTTATATTTATTCATATTACACCTATTAATATATATGCTATTTTTTTCTTTATATGCTTTGATAGTTCTACTCGAAGTAGCTTCCTCCAATAAACTCTCTTATTATTGATGTTTTTGGTACTGTCTCACTTGGTATTGGTAAGACAAACTTTAGTAATTCTATTAGTCTTTGTGCAGTCTGATAATTTGGGTCATTTTCTTTGATGGTATATAAAAGAGGCTCAGCATATGTTTTTATAACCGCTAGTTCGTAGGCAAGACTAGTATTAAACATAGCATTCGCACTATCTTGGTATGGGAAGACATATTTTTCCTCACCATTTCTAACATCAGGCCATGTTTCTAATGTCTTAGATGGTGAATATCCTCTTGTTCTATTGTCTCTGACCATTCTTCTTAATAATCTTAGATCGGTCATGCCTATTCGATTATCATTATCAATATTCAAGTATGTTAATGGACTTATATATACTTTAAACTTTTTCTTTTTTGGAATATTAGTTAGTAATTCTTCATTTAAAGCATGTAGGCCTTCTATTATAAGAATGTCATTTTCTTTTAGTTTTACAACTCTTTTATATTCTTTCTTTCCATCAATAAAGTTAAATGTTGGTACAGTCACTGATGTCCCCTTTAGCATTTTACTAACTTGATTATCAAATAGTTTGACATCAATGGCCGCTAATGACTCGAAATCAGGTTTACCATTTGCTCCTAGTGGTGTTTCTGATCTTTCATGAAAATAATCGTCAAGTGATAAATGGGTAGGATTTAGACCTAAACTTCTTAAATATAGTGATAACTTCATAGCGGTAGTCGTTTTTCCTGAACTCGATGGACCAGATAATAGTATTATTTTATAGTCTTCTTTATTTAAAACAATTTGTTCTGCTATGCTAAGTAGTTTATAGTCTTGCATTATTTCGGATAATTGTATAATATCTCCAGTATTATTATTTGTTATGAATTCATTTAATTCTCCAAGATTATTTATATTTAGATTATTTCCCCAAACAGCATATTCTTCTAAACTATTGAAATAATTTTCATGATGGGTATATTTTACTACTTTGCCATTATCATAAATTGATGGGAATCTTACGACAACACCTTTATTTTTGATAAGTGATAAATCAAAATATTTTAAGGCTCCTGTTGTAAATGGTAAATCCCCTATTATATAGTTGTAGGTATCTCCTAATTTATATAATGTTACAAAGTTTGTTTTCATATATTCTAGTGTTCTTACTTTATCTTCCCTTTTAATGCTATTAAAATAGGCTATTGCTTCTGTTTTTGTTGTCTCTATTTTTTTAAATGGTATGTTTTCTTTAACCTTTTCTTTCATTTGTTTTTTTATTTTAGTTAGAGTTTCTTCATCTAATGGTTTGCTTACTTTGCAATATACACCTTTATCTATGGAATGTTTTACGATTATGGTAGTATCTTTGCCTAGTACTTCTACTGCTGATACTTCAAATAAGTATAGTAGACCTTTTTCATATATTTTATTTCCATCTTTGGTGTTTACATCATATAATGATAGTTTACCACTTTTTGTTAGTGTATCCTCTAAATCAATCATTTTGTTATTATATAGTGCTCCTACTGTTGTATCTGTTAATTTATTTTTGACATTATTTATTACTTCTTTTAATTTTATTCCTTTTACATATTCTTTTTTTTCTCCATTATCCAAGGTTATTATTATTGTTTCCATTATATTTCCTCCTTTTGGATAGTCTATATTATTATTATATCATATTATGTTATTTTTTGTCATACTTTTTTTGTTATAATATCCGCTATTATATATTATACTAGTTATGGGTGATTTATATGAATTTAATTCCTACTATTATTGAAAAAAATGATATGGGTGAAAGAGCTTATGATATTTATTCTAGATTACTTAAGGATAGAATTATTATTTTGAACGGAGAAATTGATGATAATACTGCTAATATAGTAGTAGCTGAACTTTTGTATTTAGATAGTTTAAATAATGGTGACATTAGTTTGTATATTAATTCGCCAGGTGGTGCTATTACTGCTGGAATGGCTATTTACGATACCATGAATTTTATTAAAAGTGATGTATCCACAATTTGTGTGGGAATTGCTGCTTCAATGGCCGCTGTTTTACTTACATGTGGGGAAAAAGGAAAACGTTTTATTCTACCTAATGCTGAGGTTATGATACATCAACCACTTGGGGGTGCTCAAGGACAAGCTACAGAAATTAAAATTGCGGCAGAAAGAATTTTGAAATTAAAGAAAAAACTTAATACAATTTTGGCAGAAGCTACTGGTAAAGACATCGCTATTATCGATAGTGATACTGAAAGGGATTACTTTATGGATAGTACAGAGGCCTTAGATTATGGTATTGTTGATAAGATTTTAAAATAATATACGTTAAAAGAATAGAACATTTTGGTTCTATTCTTCTTTTGTATTTCCCGTTCTTTTGTATCCATCAAGTGACGCTTCAGTAGACCATTTTACATCTTTTTTAGTTGTTACATAACGATAATATGATATTGTTTCATAATTACCGTTTGGTTTTTCACTAGTTACTTTTGGTGAAGAAAATGTTACTGTTATTTTTAATGGTACAAAATATACATTGTTATAGGATGGCTTTGATGTATTTATATCTTGTAATTTAGCATCTATGTAGAAATCGCCTTTTTTATAGTATACCGCCAATTTATAGTTGAAGTCATTTTCTCCTAATGAATACTTTTTAATGCTTGATGGCATATTCTTAATTGTTTTTTCTATTGATGCTTTATCTTGTGATAAATATTTTTTTTCATCATTTGCTAAGTATTCTACACTCTTTATTTTGGTAAAATAATAATTTTTATTAGGTACTTTATCTAATTTTATTTTATATAATGTATTCTTATCATTTTTATTTATTATTCCTAGAGTATAGTATGTTTCTTCTTCTACTCCATAATATTCATATTTATTTTCGATGTTGTTTCCAGTTTTTTCACCTTTAACCCAATTTGTATATGTTGTTTCTTCTTTTACATATTCGTAATAAGTTGTCTTTGTTGTAGTGGTATTGGTATTTGTACTTGTATTTTGTGAATTGTTTGATTTGTTTGCACCTTCAGTATTTGTTTTTGTACCATTACAATTTTTGCAATCTTTAAAACTGAATGTTCTTGTTATGGTATCTTCTTCTTTACCACATTTTAGTGTCGTCTCTACTTTGTAATCTTTTTTATTTCTAGTTATTTTGGAATAACTTTTCTTTACATCACAAGAGTTATTTTTATTATCATCTACCAAAACAATTAGTTCTTTTTCAATTAATTCTTCCAGTGTTACTTTTATGCTTTTTCCCTTTTCTTGTGGCAATTCTATTTCTTTAAAGTATGATATTGCTACATCTTCCATATTATTTATATTGTCTTTAAATGTGTCTGATAATTTATTATTATTTACTATTTTAGATACTAACCATATTACTATTATAATAAATACAAATACTATTAATATCTTTATAAATAATCCTAACCAATTTATTTTTCTTTCATCTTCCATAATCTAAACCCTCCTAATTGATATTATAATGCTTCAATAATAAATATTATTAAACATGTTATTGTAAGAAGAACTACTATGATTAATTGCTTTATGAGTGTACTTATTTCTTTTATTTGTTTAATTATTTTTTGATTATTATGCATACAACATCTTCCCTAAAATTGTAATTTATTATAGCATATAGTACTTTACTTGTCAACTGATAAATACACTATTGTACATCCATCATTTAAGTTATCTGTATGATATTTTATTACCTTCTTTTGCCTTTTTAATGTTTCATGTACTGATTTTTTTACTAATCCTTTTCCTTTACCATGTATTATCACTGCTGTAGTATTTTTTAATATTATATTTTCTTTTACAAAATCTTCTGTCGCTACTCGTGCTGTCTCCATGTCATAACCATGTAGATCTATTGTTGGTAAGTTTTTTAAGAATATGTCTTCCATAGTATCATTCCTCTTTCTTATATTATATCAAATATTTTGAAATATTAAAACAATAAGATTACACAAATGGTAATCTTATTGTTGCTGTTGTTCCTTTATTTGTTTCTGATTCAAATATTAATTCTCCATTATGAGATTTTATTATTTCATTTGATAAAGCTACTCCTAAGCCAGTTCCATTTTGTTTAGTAGTATAAAACATCTCTTTTATTTTTTCTAATGTTTCTTTACTCATACCTATGCCGTTATCTTTTATAATTATTTCTAAATGCTTTTTATAGATGTTAGAATATATTTCTATTCTGCCATTTTCTTCTGTTGCTTCAAGGGCATTCTTGAGAAGATTTATTAGAACTTGTTTTAATCTTTCATAATCGCCTTCAAAATAGATTTCTTCATCATCACGATCTTTATACTCTAGTTTTACTTTTTTGTTATTTACTAATATTTTGAAGGAATCATAGACATCATCTAATAAACAATTTAAATCTATTTGTTCTTTTTTTATTTTTATCTTATTATATTCGACAAAATCACTTATGATGTTTAAACTTCTATCAACTTCTTGTTTCATAATTGATATATACTTTTCAGCTTTTTCTTGTTTGTTTATATCTATCATATCTAAATATCCTTTGCAGACCGCTAGTGGATTTTTTATTTCATGTGTCAATTTAAATAAAGCATCCTTTATCGTTTTATCTTTTTCTAATATTTTTATTGTTTCATTTAGGGACTCTAATTTATCTATTATTCTAAATAGATATAATATTGAAAAGGCTAGAAAATAATAGATAAAAATTATTATTAATAACATTAAAAAATCTTCTAATGAAACTTTAATATCTTTAAAGAAATATTCAAATGATAAAAAGAAAGCTTGAATTACCGCTACTGAGAGAATAAATGAGCTATTTGATAATTTTTTCTTTTTTGCACATAGATATAAAACTAGATATGATATATATTTTATGATAGTTATTAAGATATCTATTTCTAATATGAAATGGCTATATAAAATGTTAGCAACAGATAAAAACACTCCCAATACTGGTTTGTTTTTCATGTATGCTATGACTATTGGTATATTGCAAAATAATAGTATTTTAGTATTTACTTCATCTTGAACATACTTTAAGCAAAGATATAGTGATGTTATTAGCGTTATTGTTAGTAATGTATCTTTTTTTATTTTTATTTCTTCATTGTAACTTACTAAAACAAAATATATTAATATTGGAAAAGTTATTAATATCATATTTAATATTATATCTTTCATTACGTGTAGTTCCATGATTTACCACCTCATAATGATTATACTCTTTATTTTTGTCGACTTTTGTCGATTTTTGTCGAAAAAAAGAACTTTTTGTAGTTTTTTGTACGAAAGTTCTTTTCTATTTTAATTCATCAATATATTTTTTTAATTTTTTAGCGTCTGTCCCTAGGATTATTTTTAATTGATCATCAATTTCTACTACACCTTTTGCTCCTAGTTTTAATATTCCTTCTTTATTGGCCTTAGTTATATCTTTTAGTGTTACTTTAAATCTAGACATTTCTACTTCAGTATTAAGTATATTATCTTTACCTCCTAGTAGATCTACTAGTTTGTTGAATTCTAATCTGATATTCTTTTTATTCATTTTTACTATTGAAAAGGCTATTATTAATAATACCGCTATTATTATTATGTATTGATATAATTCCATTTTTATTTTTCCACCTCTACTTTATTATACTATTTTTTTTATTGTATGACAAGTGCTATTTTTTGTAGCAATATTTAGTTAGCATATAGTTAACTTTAATACAGTTTATATGTTTTATTTCTTTTAGTTTGTTATTTAGTATTTATTTTTTTTGGTAGTGTTATACTTAAATTGTGAGTAGGAAATATGAAAATAAGAGAATGGTTTTTAAACAAGTCTATTGATAGTATTAGAAAAAAGTATCCTCAATATAATGAAGAAAAGCTTGAAGAAATCAGTTATGGTCTAGAAGCTACATATATTACTTTTACTAAAACTATTGTGATATTTGCTGTTGCAGCGATTATTGGTATTGCAAAAGATGTCCTGTTTGTTTTGCTTGCTTATAACATAATTAGAACAACAGCATTTGGTATGCATGCTAAAAAAAGTTGGCACTGCTACTTAATATCTGGACTGTTATTTATCGGTACTGCTATTATATGCAGATATTGTGATATAAGTCCTTATGTTAAATATTTAATTGGTGTCATTTCCTTTATTGTATTATTTAGGTATGCTCCTGCTGATACTTATAAAAGACCACTTATTAATAAATATAAAAGAGAAAGATATAAAATAATAACTATTATAATGGGTTTGGTTTATTTAATACTTATTATTTTATTTAAGAATTCTATAGTTAGTTCTTACTTATGCTTTGGACTACTAGATGCAAGTTTGATGATTCATCCTCTGGTATATAGGATGTTTCAATTACCATATGATAACTATAAAAATTATATAGTTACTTATGAAACATATGGTGCAAATATGGATTAGGAGGTAAAATATGTTAGCAAGATTATTAAATCTAATTGGTTCATTATCCGTTGGCGCTGGAACTAAGGCATGTACTTTATGGTTTATTGATGAGCCTAAGATGCCTAAAAGTTTATTAAAATAGTATTATTATTAACTCCTTGTTTATACATAATAAATTAATTATTCATTACCGCAAGTATAATTTCTTTACATGTATAATACTACAAAATCGACAAAAGAAAAATCGTTCGTATACCAAACGATTTTTTATTTAATATTTATTTTTCTTTTATTTTAATTGTTTGACTATAGATAGTATCTGTTATTTTTGCTTCAGATGTTAATCTATTATTATTTTTTAATATTCTCTTTACTAGTAATAAGCCATGACCTCTAGTTAAGCCCTTAGTACTATATCTTTCATTACCAATTTTATCTTTATCAACTTTATTACTATAAGTATTTGATATTATTATTTCAATGTCATTTTTAACCTTATATATTTCAATACCTAATTGTTTCTTTTCTGATAAAACACTTGCTTCAATGGCATTATCTAAATATACACCTAATATTCTAGTTAAATCTTTAAAGTCTCTAGCATTTAAATCCTTTAAGAAACTATTTTCTATTTGTTTAGCGATATTTAATTTTACATCAAGACCTTTTTCTTCTGCTTCACTAAATTTGTAATACAAAAATCCCTTTAAACCATTGGTTGGTAAGTATTTAAATCTAGAATACTTAGCACTATTTATATTCTTTTTATCACCGAGAATACTATCTATATATTCACATAATGTTTCATCACCTAAATCTGAAACCTTAGATCTTATGGCTAACAATTCATTTCTTGTTTCATGATTTGATGTTCTATGATCTTCAATATCACTTTCATAGTTTTTCATTACCGTAAGTAAATCATCATATCTTTTAAACATATTTTCATTATTCATCTTCTCTTTGAACAAGTAACCTAATATAACTACCAAAGTAAATATTAACAATATGTATGTAAATACATTATTACTAAATCTATAATCCTTTATTAAGCCATAAAAGAATACCGCAATGGTTACTAATGTTAATAGAGAAAGTACTACTATCTTTTTATTTCTAGTTAATCTATAACTAAATAATTTTCTTAATGGTTTTCTCAAAGCATATGTTAAATCAATCATAAGCATACTTATAATTATGTTACCTAATATGCTACCAGCAAATGTTGAATAACAACTCTCTTTTGTTACGTTTAGTAATTGTGTAACAAATCCTAAAATCATTAAATCAGGTATGATTGTTAGCATAGAATATAATATTGATGAAAATATTGATTTTATATATCCTGTATTAAATGATAATTCTATTAATAAAGCAAATGACAGCATTGATAATATTGTCTTCTCTGTGCCTTTTAATAGAATAAAGGCTGTTGTATGTAGCACTGAACATACTATGATAGCTATTATATCTTTAAATGTTAATTTAAATTTTCCATTGTTGAATAATATTATTCCAAAAATATATACAGATATTACTAATATTGAACAATTAAAAAACGTCTTCAAAACTTCCAACATGGTCTTTCAACTCCTTCTTGTTAGCAGGGCTTAATAATGTTGTTGATTCTCCATTTTTAAAATAAATAGTAGAATTAGCATACTCAACCTTACTTATATTTTCTAAATTTACTACACATGATTTGTGAGTCTTAAAGAATAACGGATGTAGTTCTTCTTCTAGACTTTTTATTGTCCTTTTTATACTTTTTGGTTTATCATTCATAAAATGAATAATACATCTTGAGAATAGTGGATCTTTTTCTATAAAGGTTATATCCTTGAATGGAACTTTATAGGTTGTGTAATTATAAGTGAATGTTAATGTTTTGTTTCTTATTTTTCTATCCAGTATGTACTCTATTGTTTCTTGAACTCTATCTTCATATCTATATTGTTTTGGTATGAAATCTATTGCCTCTAATCGTGAAAAGAATATATCATTTTTACATTCAGGATGAGAGGTTATAAAAAGTATATAACTGTCATCATCTTGTTTTCTTATTTCTGATGCTATCTCTAATCCTTCGATTCCAGGTAATTCTATATCAAGTAAATATATCTTTGTATCAAATGGTTCTCTTATTATTTCTTCGAACTCCTTGTTATATTTTTCAAACTTATGTATTTTGTATTCTATATCGTACTTCATCATTGCTTTATTTATTATTTGAACTGACTTCATTAAATCATTTTCTCTATCTTCACATACTACGAACTTTAGCATATAGTCTATCATCTTCCTTTCTCTTAATGTATATCACTACTACTTTAAGTTCCTTTTAATTCTTTTATTAGATTGTACGAAATAATATTGTTTGATATTTCAATTATTTTACTTGAATATTTTGTCCTTTCTTTGATATAATTTTCACTTACTGGTTCATTTGTTATTGAATATATTTCAGACTTTGGAGCATTATAGTATATTTTTGATGTTAGGTATGAACCATCAACAAAAACTACTGTATTGTCACCATCTTTTATATTAAATACATCCTTTCCCAGTTGGTAATCACTATGTATGTCTAGCATATTTCCAATTGTAGGTAATACATCTATCATTCCCATAGGTACACTTACTACTATATTATATTTTTTTGATTTTGTCCATACTATTAGGGGAACTTTTTTATTTAATTCGTCATTATATTTAGAATATGGAATGTACCCGCTGTCATTTTCAGTTTTTATTTTATCTTCTACTGGATCATAATTATATAATATGTTGAATTCTTTATAACTTAATCTAGCATCATGATCTCCATATATTACTAAAACTGTATCTTCAAGTAATCCTTCTGTATCTAATGCTTCAACTAACTCTCCAATGGCGGAGTCAGCATAATGAACGGACCTTAGATAGTTATTCATTACTGTTCCTTCTAGATAATTTCTAGTTACTTCTTTACCATCAATATTGACTGTTATACTAGTATCATACTCTTCAGTTAATTCTAAATCATTAAATGGTGTATGATTTGATAACATTATTAATAAACCATAGTATGGAGTATTCTCTTTTTCTTTGATTTCTTTTATCTTTTCTACTGATTGTTTAAAGAATGATTTGTCTGAAAGCCCTAGACCGATAGTTTCATCAATTATGTATGATTCTTTACTATAGAAATCATCATATCCTAATGACTTATACATAATATCTCTATTCCAAAAAGAACCAGTATTGGCATGCATACTGAAAGTATAATATCCTTTTTCTTTTAATAAATTAGGCACTGCTACATAATTTCTATCAAAAAAGTTTACAAAGGCGGTACCTTTAGTGGATGGCATTAGTGATGTATTAAATGTAAATTCACTATCACTGCTTGTTCCAACTCCTACTTGAGAATAAAAGTTGTTGAAAAATATACCTTCGTTTGCTAATTTATTTAAATTAGGAGTTACTTCTTTGTCATTGAACTTTAAATTCATTGGAAATGTTTGCATACTTTCAGCATGAATCACAATGACATTTTTACCTTTAAAAATATTGGTATATTCATTTGTCTTTTTTTCATATTTGTTTTTCTTGTAATAATCTATAGTTTCTTTTAATGCTTTATCTCGTCCAAAAATAGTGTTTAATCTAGGTGTTATACTTTGTATAGTGTCATCTAATTGGTAAATATATACTCCAAAATTCATAACTACCGCTTGTCTATTCCATAATTTATATAATCTATTCCAAGCATTCAATGGCATAGTAAGAAAACCTGATATGAATAGTATAAGTACTGTTAATAATACCCTTTTTGTTATAATACTATTTTTTGCTTTTAATTCTTTTTGAAAATATTTTTTTTTGTTTAATCGTTTATAAACAATTATTAATGCCATTGGAGCCCATATATATATTAAGTCTACCATTTTTAAAACATTTTCAACAATCGCTGATTTAACATCACTGGCAAAAGTAATATTTGCTAGTATTGATAAGGAAGAAAATGAGTTATAATAGTGATAATAGATACTATTTACTATGCAAATTATAGTTAACAGTATAGTTATGCTTTCATAATAATATATCTTTTTATTTTTCTTTATTTTTAAGGATACTAGGGATATTAGCAAAAGAAAGCCTAATTCCATAACTATTGGTGAAAATCTTAATCCATTATTTACGGTATTTATTCTTAATAATATACCATTTATTATATTTATCGTTATGAAGGTGAATGTTAATAAATAGTTTTCTTTTATAGTATTTATTATAGTTATTATATTTTTTTTCACTTTTTCCTTTTTCATTTATATCACTGCTTTAATTTTACCAAATTTTTGGATAAAAATCTATATGTTATATAAATAAAATAAAAAAAATGTGAAATAAATCACATTATTTTTCAGTATTAAAACCAAACTTTTTATTAAACTTCTCAACTTGTCCCTTTTTAGAACCTAGTGTTTGTTTTCCTGTATAGAATGGATGACATTTTGAACATACTTCAACTTGGATATTTTCTTCAGTTGATCTTGTTTTGAATGTGTTTCCACAAGCACATGTTACAGTTGCTTCTACATAATTT